>Ga0129345_1000015_pt1 | contig 49511 bp, 38 predicted proteins | sample CPBDNA_FD_94425 | JGI IMG/M metagenome (GOLD analysis project Ga0129345, IMG submission 94425) | Freshwater to marine salinity gradient microbial communities from Chesapeake Bay, USA - CPBay_Sum_20_0.8_DNA | ecosystem: Environmental > Aquatic > Marine > Coastal | place: USA: Chesapeake Bay...
AAAGAAGTTGGTGAAGACTTTCCTATTTCAGTTAAATTAAATTCTACAGACTTCCAGAAGGGCGGATTTACTGCTGATGAAAGTATTCAAGCAGCTCAAATGCTAGAAGATTCAGGTGTGGATATTATAGAAATTTCAGGTGGAACATACGAACAACCAAAACTTATAGGTGTGGATGATTTAACTATTAACCCAAAAAGAAGTGAAGAAAGAAAAGAAAGCACAATTGCAAGAGAAGCTTATTTTCTTGAATATGCACAAGATATTAGAAAGGCGGTTTCTCTACCTCTTATGGTCACAGGCGGTTTTAGAACTAAAGCAGGTATAGAGGATGCCTTGCAAAGTAATGTTTGCCAAATGGTAGGAATTGGAAGACCTCTATGTGCAGATCCTTATTGCATCAAAAAAATGATAGCAGGCGAGATAGAAACATTACCAAGTTTTGAAAAGACTCTTTCATTAGGGCCCTCAATTTTTTCTCCATCAAGCCCATTCACTATAATAAAAGTTATCAATGCATTTGGTGCAATGGCATGGTTTTATCAACAAATTAAAAATATGGCTAAAGGCCTAATGCCCAATCATGAACAGAAACTTTTTAATGCTTTTAGAGCTGATATGAAAGCAGATAAGTTGGCAATTAAAGATTATTTGGACAATAGCTAATTTTTTATTTGCACATAGGTTTTTAATAAATCTATAAAACGAATATTTTATTAAAGTTTTTAGTTGTGGCATCATTTTTTAACTAATATTTAAAGAATTTAATGAATATGATTTTAAAAGCATTCAGAAATTTTATGTCTCGCCGCACAATCTTTGCAAAAGTGAGAAACAAATTCATGAATACCTATGCAAGCAATGATCTTGTAAAAGAGGTTAGAGCAAAAGTAGAGATTCAAAGAAAAGAAGCAAATAGAGCACATACCGTTATTTATTTTCATAAGGTTGACGACCCATACTCAGCTTTAACAATTGAATATGTCGATAAAATTAGTTCAGCATTTGATGTTGTTCTAAAGCCTGTTCTTGTTGGCAAAGAAAATTCAGAAACAGTTCACGAGCCAACTTTATATGATGATTATTGTTTAAGGGATGTAAACTGCATTGCAAATTATTATGGTGTTGAATTCTCATCAAATACCTATCCAAAAAAAAATCTAGTTGATATAGCTAATTCAATTTTAACTGCTGCCAAGGAGTCAGATTTCATCTCTATAGCTAGAAATGTTAGTAAAGCCCTTTGGAAAAATGATGAAAAATATCTTAAAGAATTTTCTAGAGAACTTTCAGCAAGTCCTGATGCAGTCAAAGAAAAATTAGCACTCGGCAATAAAATAAGAAATGATAAAGAATATTATTATGGATCTGCTTTTTACTATGAAAAAGAACTTTATTGGGGGGTTGATCGTATTTATCACCTTGAGGATAGGTTAGATGAATTAGGTTTAAAAAAGAACTCTTTAAATAAACCTATCTGTTTACCAAATTTAAAAGCGCCTGAAAAACTTAAATCCGAAAATAAAGTGAACCTTTACTACTACCCATCATTAAATAGCCCTTATACATTTGTTAGCGCAAAAGGAATAAGAGAAATTCAAAATGACTACCCAATTAATCTTATAACAAAACCTGTTCTACCTATGCTGATGCGCAATATGACGATTCCTGCCTTTAAAGCGAAATACATTATTTCTGATGCAGCTAGAGAAGGTTTAAAAAAAGGCAATCCAATTGGAACTATATATTCTCCAATAGGCAAGCCAGCCAGAAAAGCATACTCTATATTTCCAATCATTGATGAGGCTAATAAAGGTTTTGAGTACATAAATGAGTTGTTATATGCGTCTTTCTATGAGGGTATAAATATTGGGGATGATGATTACTTAGAGTCTACAGTGAAAAAGCTCGGACTTGATTGGAATACAGTAAGCAAGAAGTTAGGTAGCAATGATTGGAAAAAAGTTTTAGATAATAATTTAAAAGACATGTATGCAGGAAAGTGTTGGGGTGTCCCAAGTTTCAAAATAACTGATTTAAATGATGAAAATCCTTTTTATGTTTGGGGCCAAGACAGAATGTGGTTAATAAAAGAAGAGATCTATAAAAGAATATCAGGATAATTATTTTTCATTAACTTCTGCATATATTTAGCTATAACATTCTTATATTATGGCAGAATGAATCTATGAAAATATTAATTCCAATTCTTAGTTTATTTTTTTTATCTTCTTGCAATATCCCTTTGGTTCCCTTTATCTGATTAACTCAACAGATGATGCTTTAACCTAGATTTAAATTGATCAAGTATTTCTTCTTCAATAAGGTGTCGCATATTTTCAATAATAACCAAATCACTGTTTGGTATAAGTTTATGAATAAAGCGTGAATTTTCAGCTCGCAAAACAGGATCTTGTTCTCCATGAATAATTAAAGTTTTAGCCTGAATGCTTTGAACTTTTTTAATTCTATTTTTTGATGAAAGTATTGCTATAAGCTGACGAGCATAACCAAAACCATCTTTTATATCTTTAATTCTATTGTAATTATTAATGGTATCTTCTCTAAATTTAGGTGTATCAATTTCTTTGCCTTTCATCCCTATTAATCCAACCCATTTTAATTCTCTTTGATATACCTCATCCATAGTGGGGTTGGTACTTTTAGATCTGCTTACCATCATATCCCGAACCTCTTTTGAGGCTCCATTAAAGGGGCTTGGCACGGAAGCGGTAGATGCAATTAAAGTATATGTTTTTACTCTTTGTGGATATTTCGCACATAGTATTTGACTAATCATTCCCCCCATGGAGGTACCTAAAATATGAGCCTTATCAATATTTAAATGATTAAGAAGATTTATTCCGTCTCGAGCCATATCATTAAGACTATATTCAGGTTTTATTGGGAAACGAAAAAAATATCTTAGATATCCTAAAACTATTGAGGGTTTATAAGAAAATCTTGAAGATAATCCTGAGTCTCTATTATCATATGTTATTGGCCTGAGACCATTTTTTATAAGAAATTCAATAAGATGTTCAGGCCAGTGTACTAATTGAGCGCCTAATCCATGAACTAAAAGAATAGGAGTTGCTTCTTCAGGTCCATAGTCTCTATAAAAAATCTTGACTCCATTATTTTCTGAATACCCCTCTTTATAACTCATAAGCCTAGTTTTACATATTTCATACATGCATTACACCGATTTTTCATATACATTAGAAACTTAAATAATTAAAAAAATTCATTTTTTCATGCAAAACATTATTAATCTTTTTAGAGTTAACAAAGTTAGAGTGGCATATGGAATTGGCGATTATGCTATTTGTCTTTATTGGAGCGGGGTTAGCTTATACCTGCTTTATTTTTATACAGATGTAGTTGGAATTTCTCCATTAATGGCTGGCTGGATTTATGCCCTAGGTATAGCCTGGGATGCATTAACAGATCCTTTTATGGGTTATATGGCTGAAAGGACTAGAAGTAAAATGGGAAGTTATAGGCCATATATCTATTACGGATCAATACCTTTAGCATTGTCTTTCGTTTTACTTTTATGGATGCCGCCTTTTGAAGGAACACTTTTATTTATATTTCTTCTGGTAGTAAATTTATTTCATAGAACCTGTTTTACTATTGTGAGTGTTCCGTACTCTTCATTAACTGCAAGAATAACAGATGATAGTGATGAGAGAACAAAACTAACTACCGCAAGGATGCTTGCAGCATCTTTTGGAACATTTTCGATCTCAGCATTGGCATTTCCAATTGTTTTATTATTTGGTAGTGGCGAAGAGTCTATAGGCTTTATTTATCTTGGTCTGATAGCTGGCCTTACAGCAATTATAATACTTGGAATTACTGTATATTTTGTTCAAGAAAGGCCATTTGAATTTACCAAAGAAGAATTACCAAGTTTTTCTAAAGTCTTAAAATCAGTATCAAATAATTATCCATTCTGGATAGTTTTTTCTGCAATTTTAATTTTGATATCTACATACTTAATGTTTAATAATAATTTAATTTATTTTTCTAAATATGCTTTGGGATTCCATGAATATCAAGGATTAATTCTGGGGATTATGAGTGGAAGCACGTTATTAGCAATTCCTTTGTGGGCGTATTTAGCAATTAAATTAGGAAAGAAAAATACTTGGATGTTATCTATGACATCTTTATTTATTGGATTTTCTATTTTTTACTTTTATCCAATTTCTGAACTTAGGGAATTGCTATATATTTTAAGCTTTATTGGTTTTGGTAATGGTGCAACCGGGGTCCTGTTTTGGTCAATGTTGCCCGATACCATTGAATATGGAGAATGGAAGACGGGTATTAGAACAGAATCATCTCTTTACGGCTTTATGACGTTTGCTCAAAAAGGCGCTATAGCATTTGCTGCAGTTATATTAGGAATGATATTAACCAATATAGGCTTTGAACCAAACCAGGATCAAACACCTGAAACTTTATCTTCCTTAAAAGCTTTGATGTCATTAATCCCTCTTATAGGGGTATTTATTAGTTTAGTTCTTATATATTTTTACCCTATTGACAGAAACTTCCATCAAAAATTAATAGAAGATATAGAAAGTAGAAAAACTCAAAATGCCTAAAATTAAATGGGGAATTATTGGAACTGGCTCCATAGCAAATGCCTTTGCTCATTCAATTGAGCACTGTGATCGCTCTAAATTAATTTCAGTTTTTGGAAGAAATGAAGATGCTTTAGATAAATTCTCAAAGAAATTTAATATTCAAACACACCTTAATATTGAATCATTATTGTCATCAAGAAAGATCGATGCTGTATATATTGCCACTCCTCATAACTCTCATTACGAATATATTTTCCAAGCTATAAAAAATAAGAAGCATATTCTTTGTGAAAAGCCTATAACGATTAATCATATTGAAAGCATGGTTTTATTTGGTCTTGCTAAAGATGCTGAGGTTTTTTTGATGGAAGCCTACATGTACAGAACTCACCCTCAAACAAAAAATATTCTCAATAATATAGAGATGCTTCGAAAATCAGAAGAAAACATATCCATTAATTGTTCATTTGGTTTTAAGGCTGAAATACCAGAGGACCATAGATTAAGGAGTCCTATGATGGGAGGAGGAGCCATTTTGGATGTAGGTTGTTATCCGTTGTCGATGACTAAGCTGTTAGTAGGTCATATCCTAGGCAAACCATATGCTGATCCTAAAAGTATTGAAGTATCAGGAGAATTAGATACAACAGGTGTAGATTTAAATTCTACTGCACATATTATTTTTACAGATAATATTCAGGCCCATATTTCATGCGCCATAAATGAAGAGTATGAAAATAACTTAGAGATTGTCAGTGGTGACTTTAAATTAGAGGTTAGCCAGCCATGGCATTGCGGTCAGTTTCAAGGAGGCCTTTCTTCTATAAAAGTTTATAACAAAGACAATCTTGTTGAAGAAATTACATACAAAGATGATATAGGGCTTTTTACAAGAGAAATTGATCATGCATCACAATGTATATTAGATGGGAGCCTTGAATCAGATCTAATTTCCCATAATGATTCACAAAGCATTATGTTATGGCTAGACAAGTGGAGACAGGAGCTTGGAGTAGTTTGTCCATATGAGTCAAAAGATATCTCACCTATGGTTAAATCAAACTTTTATTCAATACAGAAAAGAAGCTTAAAAAGCATTTCAGTCGATGGTATCGATAAAAAATTTTCAAAGCTTGCTCTTGGCTGCGACAATCAAACTTCAGATATACATGCTTATGCTATGTTTGATTACTTTTATGGAGCTGGTGGAAGAATTTTCGATACTGCCTATATTTACAATAACGGATTGGGTGATAAGTATTTGGGTGATTGGATTAATTCAAGAAATCTTCAGAATGATATCGTTATTCTTGGAAAGGGCGCCCACACACCAAACTGTAAACCTGAGCTTATAAAGCCTCAAATAGAAGAATCACTAGATCGATTAAAGCTCTCAAAAATAGATATATATTGCCTTCATAGGGATAATGCTGACATTCCAGTATCAGAATTTATTGACGCACTCAATGAGATTAAAACTGAGGGCTTGATAAATACCATTGGTGCATCTAATTGGGAATTAGATCGTTTCTCAAGTGCTAGGGATTATGCATCAAAGAATAATAAAGAGCCCTTTTCTGTTTTAAGTAATAATTTTAGCCTTGCTGAGATGGTAAAACCAGTTTGGCCAGGATGCGTTGCAGTTAGTAATGAGTTTTTAGACTACATAAATAGAAATGAAATTAAATTATTTTCTTGGTCAAGTACAGCAAGAGGTTTTTTCATTGGGAAAAAAGAAATCTCAACCACAGAACATTTTTCTAATCCTTCATTAGAGGAAGAAAAAAGAGTTTGGCATAGCAAAAAGAATCTTAAAAGAAGAAATATTTGTTTTGAAATTGCAGAAAAGAAAAATGTAAAGCCCATAGAGATAGCTATCGCTTATGTGGTGCATACTTCACCATTAATATTTCCACTAATAGGCCCAAGAACAGTAAATGAATTAAAAAGTTCTATATTTGGATCGCAAATAAATCTTTCAGAAGAAGAATTAAATAGATTATCTATAAATTAATATGATCTTTAAGCCTAATATCATTTGAAGAAGACCCAATCAGAATTTCGTATTTACCTTTTTTAACCTGCCATTGATGCGTTTTAACATCCCATGTCGAAAAATTTCTTAAATCTAGACATATTTCTATTTTTTTTGTTTCATCTAAATTTATAAAAGTTTTATCAAAGCCTTGTAATTTTTTTATTGGCTCCTCATCATCATGATTCACAAAAGAGATATAACATTGAGATATTTCATATCCTGAATGATTCCCAGTATTTGTAATATCAAAAGCAAATGTGAAATTATTTTTAGCGCTTTTATTGATATTAAGATTTGAATATTTAAAATCAGTATAAGAAAGGCCATGACCAAAATGGAATAAAGGCTCTATATTCTTTTTGTCATACCATTTGTAGCCAATAAAGAGCTTTTCATCATAATTCATTTGTAAATTTTCTCCCGGATAGCATTCATATGCAGGAGTATCTTCAATACATTTTGGAAAAGTTGTTGGTAATTTACCAGAGGGATTAACCAAGCCTGTTAAAATTTCAAAAAGAGCATTGCCATATTCTTGACCCGCGTACCAGGATTGAAGAATTGACTTAGCTTTATTTACCCATGGCATATTTACTGGAGAGCCTGTATTTAGAACAATAACCGCATTAGGATTAATATCTAAGACTTGTTCAATAAGTCTATTCTGATCTCCTGGTAAATTAAAATCGGTTCTATCATTACCCTCTGTTTCCCAATCCGAATTAGTTCCTACTAAGAGAATAACTTCATCGACCTCCCTAGCAATATTTAAAGCTTCTTCAAGTAAGTTAACTTTATCGGGTGGCTGACATCCAATATAAATAGCTGGAAAATTGCCTTCAAATTTATAATGTATTTCTATTTGATATGAATTACCTTTTTCTAAGTATAAAGCACCTCGTTCAGATGATGTTCCATGAGCAAAAAAAGCATCACCGGGCAAGGGATTACTCCAATTATCAACAATTTGTTTGTTATCAATTAGTAATTTACTTTTTCCAATTGCAAAGATTTCAAAGTTGTGTTCTCCAGATATATCAGGAGTATAAGTACAAGAAAATTTTACTAAAACATTAGGACTTCCTTGCTCTCCAATTATATCTTTAGCAAAACCTTCAAATATCCAAAATTTACTTCCTGTTAAGACTTTGCTAGAGATAAAATTATTGCCCTCGTCTGTAACATCATAGTATTTGACTAAAAACCCATTTTCTTTTGTAAGTTTTTTATTTATTTCAGGAAGATAACGATATGTATGACAACCTTTTGCAGATTTAATAATAGTTTTTTCACTAAAATTATTTTGAAATGAGCTTACAGGATGAGATTCGTAGTACGGAACAAGAGTAGCACTGCCTCCACCAATAATTTGTGCTTTTTCAGCATTAGGACCAATTATTCCAATTGATTTTGTATCTCGCCTCATTGGTAATATGCCATCATTTTTTAAAAGCACCATACCTTCTTGAGCAGCATCTTTAAGAATTTTTCTTTGTGATTCTGAGTCATTTTCACTTTCTGGTTTACGAACTGGATTTTCGAATCTTTTACAGAAATCTATAACATTTAAAATTCTTTTAACCTTGTCATTAATATTTGTCTCCGATACATCTTTATTAATTACAGCACTGATTAAATTTGTTCCCCAAGATCTAGCTGGGCCAGGCATTTCCAGATCAAGACCCCCATTAGCATTTTCAATAGTTTCTCTTGCAGCCCCCCAATCACTGACTACATACCCCTCAAAACTCCATTCCTCTTTTAAAACATCAATTAAAAGATTTTTATGAGAGCTACAGTAAATATTATTAAGTTTATTGTAGGCACTCATAACAACTTTCGCATTAGCTTCCTTGATAGCCATCTCAAATGGTAAAAGATAAAGCTCCCTTAGAGTTTTCTCATCAATATTTGAACTCACAGTGTATCTTTCATACTCAGTGTCATTTCCAACAAAATGTTTAAGGCATGCTGCAATATTCTTTGATTGGACACCTCTTACATACTCAATAGCAATTTTTCCAGTTAAGAATGGATCCTCTGAGAAGCATTCAAAATGCCTTCCACCTAGAGGATGTCTATGAATATTTATTGTGGGACCTAATAAAACATCTACTCCTTTAATCTCTGCTTCAGCAGCTAACTCTTTCCCTAATGAATTAATAAGAGTTAAATTCCATGAAGATCCTATAGATATAGCGCATGGAAAACATGCAGATGATTTTCCTGAATTACCATCTCCTCTAACACCATTAGGACCATCAGACATTTTTATATTTGGTATTCCTAGCCTATCAATTTTACTAGTTTGCCAAGCATCAAATCCACTTAATAAAAGTACTTTTTCTTCAAGGGTTAAATCCTCTATTAATTGATTTATATTTGGCATGATGGAATATTAAATGTTTAATAATAAATCCTCAATACACCTTTTCATTAAAATACTGTTAGTATTGTCTCCATGATAGAACGAATAAAAAAATCAGTGATGCTTTTTAATGCTCCAATACAAAGAGTTTTTGAGGCTAATAGAGGCACCATTATTAGAACAGTCATTTATACAATTGGTCACTTTATAATTGCTGCCTCGTGCGTAATGTATTTTACTGGAGCAGAATTCTCTGAGGCTATTACCGATGCTATCGTTGAGCCTCTTTTAAACAGTGTTTGGTATTTTATTTTAGATAAATATTGGGCAAGTAAATATCCAAGTCAATAAAGAAAAAAACTCTTTACAAACATACAATTAGTGGTTAAAAAATATACAAATGGTAATCTGATCCTATTGCCACGATTTAAAAGAAGAAGCTAAAACGGAAGATATCCCCAGGGTTTAAAAACTTTTCAATAAATTTATATGATATTGAATTATGAAGGAGAGGTTCATGAAAAGAGGTTTAATAGAAAGACTTAATGAGGGTCCAGTAATCTGTGCTGAAGGTTTTTTATTTGAGATGGAAAAAAGAGGTTATTTAGCATCTGGAGAATTTGTTCCAATGGTTTCATTAGAACATCCAGAAGCTCTTGAAAATCTGCATAAAGATTTTCAACATGCAGGTTCAGATGTGGTTGAAGCTTTTACATATAACGGGCACAGAGAAAAGATGCGAGTTATTGGCAAAGAGGAATTATTAGAGCCTCTAAATAGAGCTGCTCTCAAGATTGCAAAAAAAGTTGCTGATAATCCTATTGATGGCGGAGAACCTAATCTAATGGCAGGCAATATCTCAAATTCAAATATTTGGGATGTAGATGATAAAGACGCACAAAAAGAAGTTCATGGAATGTTTAGTGAAATGGTTGAATGGGCAGTCGATGAAGGAGCTGACATGTTGGTGGGAGAAACGTTTTATTATGCAGAAGAGGCTTACACAGCTTTAGATGTAATTCAAAAAGCGGGACTTCCTTCTGTCATAACAATTGCACCTATGGCTGAAAATATTATGCGAGATGGAGTTTCTATTGTGGATACTATGAAAGAGCTAGAACAAAGAGGCGCAGATGTTGTTGGCATGAACTGTTTCAGAGGCCCTGACACCATGATGCCTTACCTTAGAGAGGCTAGAAAAATTTTGAAGTGTCATATGGCTGCACTACCACTTCCGTTCAGAACAACGGATGAACACCCAACTTTTTTAATTTACCTGATGAACATGGATGTACCTGCCCAGCCCCTCATGGAAGAACTTTCCCAACCGCATTAGATCCACTTTATTGCAATAGATATGAAATGAAAGAATTTGGTAAAGAAGCTGCTGCTATAGGAATTAATTATTTAGGTGTGTGCTGTGGAGCAACACCCATGCATATCAGAGAAGTTGCAGAAGCTGCGGGCTTAACTGTTCCAGCTAGTAAGTATAGAGAAAAAATGGCCAACCATTTTATGTATGGAACAAATGAAAGAACGGCTAAGCATATGCAAGAATACGGAGATAAAGCCTAAATTTAATATTAATGACTTTTCATTTTTTGAAGAGTCATAGTATTTAAGCATCTTATAAATTAGAATATTTTTATGAGATTCCTTGTTATATTTTTTTTAACCTTTCCAGTAATTGGTGAAACCAGTAAAATTTTGTGCGAATTGGAAGGATATTATTCTGTAACCTATAAAGATATTAAAAAAACTTACCTATCAGAAGGGATTGAACTCTTTAAAAATCTAGCACGACAGACCCAACAGTCATTATTTTTACTCCAAAGAGCAAAAACTAATTTTGCTGAGGAAGATTGGCAAAAAGATAAAATTTATATTGTTCAGTACTGGGAGGTAGATTCAGATAAAGAGACGTTTAAATCTTTAACACATACTTTTGAACCATCGCCTGCATGGCTAAACCCTGAAGCTGAATGGTCGGCTACCAAATCTGATACTGGCGTTACAGTTATTCATTCAATGGAAACAGACAAAACGCATCCAATTTTTACTGATTATAAAATTGATGTCTATAGAATTTCGAATACTTTTAACTGGTATACAGGGAAAGGGCAAATCTCAGGAGATATTTGGCTTAACAAAAAAGATGGCTCCAAGAATAAAAATCCTAAAGTTGAAATAACAGCTTCTGGTAGATGTGAAAGTCAAAAAAAGAAATTTTAACTAGACTAAAGTAGCTATAAATAAAGTAAGTATAGCAATAATAAGAGGAATGTATTTATCTATTTTTTTACCAATTGATTCTAATATTTTATCTATCATATTTAAGTTATATAAATCCCTATTACTTTTAAAAGTATAATTCGAATACTATGTTCAAAGCTTTACTTTATTTTTTTCGAGCTTTTCGTAATTCTCTGTAAATTTTATTAAGTCTTTTTTTCTTAATTTCTCTTACAGCTTTTCTCTTTGAGCTAGCATTTGCTGATTTTCTTGCTCTTTCACCCTTATCTATAAATAATCTCCAAAAAGAATTTTTAATGATATTCATTTAATAGTAACAAATTTTTATAAAATCTCTACAATATTCTTATAAATATGATTGTTGATCAAATCCAAATACCTAAAACACTAATAATTTTCTTAGAAATAGATTCTCTAAAAACTGGAGATGAGTTAGAAAATATTTTTGAAGAATTCAATGAACTAGTTAATTCTGCTGGTGCTGAGATAGTTGGAAAAAGTGTTAGCAAGCAAACTAAACCATCAATAAGTCATTTTATTAATAAAGGTAAATTAGATGAAATTAAGTTATTAGTTGAATCTTCTTGCGCAGAGCTCGTAATTGTCAATCATCAACTATCAGCTTCGCAAGCAAGAAACCTTGAACTAAAACTTAAAGTAAGAGTTATAGATAAGACCGAATTAATATTAGATATTTTTGCATCAAGGGCAACAACTCATATTGGCAAACTTCAAGTTGAGCTTGCTCAATTAAATCATCTATCAACAAGACTTATAAGAGGGTGGACTCACTTGGAAAGACAAAAGGGCGGTATTGGCCTAAGAGGTCCTGGTGAAACTCAGTTAGAAACTGATAGACGTTTAATAGGTCATCGAATTAAGCGTTTAAAGGCTCGTCTTGATAAAGCTCATAAACAAAAACAACTTAATAGTTATTCAAGGAAGAAGAGTAGAAATAAGTTAGTTGCTTTAGTTGGATATACCAATGCAGGTAAAACCACGTTATTTAACTCTTTAACTAATAGCAAACAACAAGCAGAAGACAAGCTTTTTGCAACTCTAGACTCTGTTACAAGAAAAAATATTGATCCAGAGCTGGGACCAATATTATTTTCAGATACCGTTGGCTTTATTTCCCAACTACCAACTCAATTAATAGAATCTTTCAAAGCAACTCTTGATGAGTTGAGATCAGCAGATCTTTTGCTTCATATTGTGGACATCTCAGATACTGACTGCAGACAAAAGGAGATTGAAGTTAATAAAATCCTTGAAGATCTAAATTTACAATCTATACCCCAAATAAGGGTAAATAATAAGTGTGATTTAAAAGAGACTTTAAATCCACAGCCTAATTTTGATATAGAAAAAAAAGAGGCTTGGATATCTGCAGAAAAGAACATAGGCATAAATGATTTAAGAGATTTGATTAACACTGAACTGTTCAATGGAATATACAAAGGATGGGTTTCGCTTGAAGCTTCCTTAGGAAATATTAGATCAAAGTTATTTAGAATGGGGTGTGTTAATGAGGAAAAGGTTTCAGCAACTGGTCAGATTTTTGCGCACATTGATATTGGTCATGATGAGTTAAATCGTTTTATTGGAATTAATGGATTTGCTCTTTGCAATGACAAGGATATACTTTTAGAAAATTAAAAATAAATATGAAAAAAATTAATACTAGATTAGATTCAATAACAAATCCTTTTTATAGCTTAGCACCATGGTTTTTTAGGATTGCTCTAGGAGTAGCATTTTTTATACATGGCTATAAAAAATTACCAGCTCCATTCATGATGGAAGAACAGCACAGAATGGTTACATGGTTTGAAAGTATGTTTATGCCATTTCCAGAGCTAATTGTTTCTTTGGTAATTTTTATTGAAATATTTGGTGGAATAGGCATTATTCTTGGAGGATTGATTGGATTATTTGCTGTTCAAGCAGGGCATTTCATTACGAGACTGTCAGGCCTTATTTTATTTATATTAATGATTAATGTGTTTTACTTTGGTCATCCTGATTGGTTTGTTTGGCCGCCCATAAAACTTCTTACTAGTGAGCAATTATTCTTATTTGTTCTAAGTATTTACTTTATGGTTCGCGGAAACAAGTAATTTAATTAGCTAAAAACTCCATATTTAAAGCAGTATAGAAAAAAGATAACTTTTTTATAAATTCTACTTGCAAATGAGAATCATTCTCATTATCATTTACATCTCTTGAAGGTTACAGACTATTATTCTTCTAAAAATAGTATGCTTTTTTTGGTGATTTAGTCTTGAATGATCAAAACATATAGAAGAATTAGCAGCTTTTAAGAACTATTACAAAAAAATGAATAGAGTTTATAAAAAAGTTACTAAAGATAAATCACCCTTAATTCTTGTTAGTGCATTAGTCCTAGCATCAATAATTATTAGTTTTAATGTAAAAGTTGAAGCTAGTATGGATGTAGAGGTAATAACTATTATTGGTACAAAAAAAGACATGAAAGATCTTGCAGGATCAGGCGCTGTTATTGATAACGAAGCTTTAGAGAAGGCAATGGACACAGATATTGCAAAAATACTTTCAGCTGTTCCTGGAATGTATATGAGAACCGAAGAGGGTTATGGTCTAAGACCTAATATATCTATTAGAGGTACTGCTATTGAAAGATCAGGTAAGATTACAATCATGGAAGATGGGGTCCTTGTTGCACCATCTCCATACACATCTTCAGCAGCATATTACTTTCCATCAACTGGAAGAATTCATTCCGTTGAAATTCTTAAAGGACCTTCTGCAGTTTCGCAAGGACCTCAAACCATTGGAGGCGCTATAAATTTAATTAGCACTCCGATTCCCGAAACCAATTCAGGAAAATTCATACAAGAGTTAGGACAAAATGGTTTGGCTAGAACACATACTTACTATGGAGGCACCAATGGTAAATTGGGCGCACTTGTTGAAGTTCATGAGCACTCAAGTAATGGGTTTGATAGGATTGCAAATATAGATGAAGACACAGGTTTTAATAAATCTGACCTTATGATTAAGGCTAGATATCAATCTGGTAATCATTCTTTAACATTTAAAATGTTAGATTTAGATGAAACATCTAATCAGTCATATGTCGGCCTATCCCAAGCAAGTTTTAATGCAAATCCTAGAATGAGATATGGCGCTACAGCCTATGACAAGATGATGAATGATGGAGAACAAACGTCTTTAACATATGTAGGTGATTTTGATAATTTTGGTATCGTATTCACTTCATGGAGTAACGATTATCATCGAGACTGGTTTAAAGTGAGCAACTTTAATAATGATTCAGAGCATGGTGAAAGAGATGATGTAAATGAATTAATTAGTGATGCTAATAATGGCAGTGCAAATGCTCAGGCAATTTTAGATGGCGAACTAGCTGTTAAAATCGAATATAAGCACAACAATAGATATTATACCAATGAAGGCTATCAATTTTCAGTATCTACCGATATTAATAATCATTCTTTAACAATAGGCTATAGAGATATGAATGACTCAGAAAGCAGAATCCAAGCTTACGAATATTCTGATCAAGCTGCAGATGGATCACTTTCTGCACTATATGGATATAAAGGTCTTGGCGGAAGTAATAATAGGCTAAGAGAATCAAGCGCAACTTCATATTATCTAGAAGATACTATGAACTTTGGAAAGCTAGATGTTACGGTAGGTTATAGGTCTGAAGTTTATGATCAACGACATAGAAGGTGGGCTGAAGGTGCTGGGCCAAATCTTACTGCTGTAAGAAATACAATTGTTCGTGATACGTTTGCTAAGAATGATCACACAACTTCAAGTCTTGCTGCTAAATATAAAATAAGCAATAACCTTATTATAGTTTCTGGTTTTCATAAGGGTATGACTCCAATGTTTGGCTCTGATCCTGAAGAAGCAGATAATACTGAGATTGGTTTTAGATATTCTAAAAATACTTCTAATATTGAAGTCTTCTATTTTGCTAGTAATTATTCAAATCTAGCAGCCGAATGCACTCAAGTTAATGGTCTTGCATGTGATTCAGCTGAGTCAGCTATATTTTCTGGAGGCAAAGCTGATGTTACTGGTATAGAAATAAGTGGATCATGGATTTTCGAGGGTAAGGGAGTCTCTTACCCAATAGCATTAAGCTATACATCTACTAATGCTGTATTTAAGAATAGCTCAAATAGTGACTATTTTGGTTTAGTTGCTGCTGGAGATGATCTTCCCTATATACCTGATACATCATTATCTTTAGTTGCTGGATTTATAAATGATTCAGGCTTAAGCGGTAATCTAAGACTTATAGATATTGGCTCATCATGTTCAGTAGCAACATGCGGAATTTATAATAAAATAGATGCCCATACAATTCTAGATGCAAATTTAAAAAAATCGTTAAATGATTCGATAGACATCTACGTGATTATAGAAAATATTCTTGATGATGCAAATATTATTTCTAGAGCTCCATCTGAGGGAGCAAGATCACAAAAGCCAAGAACTATGAAAGTTGGTTTTGCATATAAGTTTTAAATATTACTTAGAGGTATGTTAGATCCACAATATCAAGGGCTAGTTCTGTCCACCCCTTTATTTTAATAACTATACAAATTTAAAAAATTTCAAGTACAATACTCTTTCCAAAAAAATGGGGCTATAGCTCAGCTGGGAGAGCACCTGCTTTGCAAGCAGGGGGTCCGCGGTTCGATCCCGCGTAGCTCCACCATTTCTTTAAAAAATACTTTTTGAATATTTTTTTAGTTCATCTCTAAATATATCTTTCAAAAGCATTACATTTTCTATATCGCTGTAAGTCGGTCTCACTATTATGGCAAGCTCTCTATGAGGACCTGGTTCATTTAAGATAGCTTTGTTAATCTTTGAATTAGTATTAATCAAATGCTTAATTGACATATGAGGAACAAGTGTTGAGCCCATATTATTGGCAACTAATTGAATCAAAGTAACTAGACTGGATGCTTCCATTGAAAACTGTTGATTATCATTAATTTTACAAGCAGCTAAAACATGATTTTTTAAACAATGCCCATCATCAAGCAACATTAATTCTGAAAAATTGATATCTTTTGCTTTTAATGCTTTCTTATAGTTATTATTTTTGTAGCTTATAAAATAAAAGTTTTCTTCCCAAAATTTAAAAGACAATAATCCTCCTAAGTTATATGGAAGAGCAAGAATAGCCATATCCAAGTCACCATCATTAACTTTTTGAATTAATGAACTGGATTTACCCTCTAAAATTTTTAAGTTTAGGTTTGGATGATATTTTTTTAATTTTGGAAGAACCAAGGGAAGCAAATATGGGCCAATGGTTGGAATAATTCCTATAGTTAATGACGTGCTTAATGGAGCTTTTTGTTTTTCACCAAGATTTTTTATGTCTTCGATATGAAATTGAATTGTTTCAGCCTTCTTTAGAAACTCTAAACCAAGTTTTGTGACTATAACTTTTTTATTTGTTCTCTCAAATATTTGAAAGCCTAATTGATTTTCTAATTCTGTAATAGCATTACTTAAAGCCGAAGGAGATACAAAACAATCATCGGCGGCTTTTTTAAAATGCAATCTTTTGGCAATGGCTAGCGCATAATTAAGTTGTTTTATAGAAATCATTATATACATTTTAATCGAACATAAAGTACATTAATAGTATATTTATCAATATATAATAATTAGTTAAAGTATTAGTAACTCAAATATAAGTACAATACTTCGGAGGATAAATGAGTAACGAAACACAAGGTAAATGTCCTGTTATGCACGGGGCTGTAGCGACTAACAGCAGTGAGAACAGCACATCGGTGAGAGATTGGTGGCCAAATAATCTAAATTTAAATATTTTGCATCAACATGATAGTAAGTCTAATCCAATGGAAGATGGATTTGATTATAAAGAAGAGTTTTCAAAGCTTGACTATGATGCTCTAAAAAAAGACTTAAATGATTTAATGACTGATTCACAAGACTGGTGGCCAGCTGATTACGGTCATTATGGACCATTTTTTATAAGAATGACTTGGCATGCAGCAGGTACATATAGAAGTACAGATGGTCGAGGTGGTGGTGGAACTGGAGCGCAAAGATTTGCTCCTTTAAATAGTTGGCCAGACAATGGAAACCTTGATAAAGCTAGAAGATTGTTATGGCCAATTAAACAAAAATATGGGAAACAAATTAGTTGGGCTGATTTATTAATTCTAGCTGGTAATGTTGCTATTGAATCGATGGGCGGAAAAACTTTTGGTTTTAGTGGTGGCCGTCCGGATATATGGGCTCCTGAAGAAGATATTCATTGGGGTTTAGAGAAAGAATGGCTTGAAAATGAACGCTATGAAAATAATGATGTAAGAGAATCTTTGAATATGCCACTTGGTGCAGTTCAAATGGGTTTGATTTATGTTAATCCTCAGGGGCCAGACGGAAATCCTGATCCTTTAGCCAGTGCTCATGATATTCGTACAACTTTTGGAAGAATGGCAATGAATGATTATGAGACTGTAGCTTTAGTTGCAGGTGGGCATACTTTCGGTAAAGGACATGGCGCTGGACCAGATACCAATGTTGGAGTTGAGCCTGAGGGCGCTAATTTAGAAGAGATGGGATTTGGTTGGACTAGTTCATACGCTTCTGGAAAGGGTAGAGATACTATCACCAGTGGATTTGAGGGAGCATGGACCGCGAATCCTACTCAGTGGGATAATGGATATTTTGATCTGTTATTCGGGTATGACTGGGAGCTTGCTGATACTCCAGCAGGAGCAAAAGTTTGGCATGCAATTAACCCTAAAGAGGAAGATTTAGCTCCAGATGCAGAAGATCCATCTATCAAAGTACCAACGATGATGACTACTGCTGATATGGCTTTGCGTGAAGATCCAGAATACAGAAAAATTTCAAAACATTTCCATGAAAATCCAGAAGAATTTGCAGATGCTTTTGCTGAAGCTTGGTTTAAGCTTCTTCACAGAGATATGGGCCCTAAGACAAGATATGTTGGCCCAGAAGTTCCAAATGAAGAGAGAATCTGGATGGATCCCGTGCCAGCAGGTAATACTGATTATGATGTTGATTCTGTTTCAGAAAAAATTAGAAATAGCGGTCTCTCTATTCAAGAAATGGTAGAAACAGCTTGGGCTAGCGCTTCAACATACAGGCACTCTGATATGAGAGGCGGTGCCAATGGCGCAAGAATTAGGTTGGCACCTCAAAAGGAATGGGAAGTAAATAAACCGGAACAACTTAAAAAAGTTTTAGACATTTATGAAAGTATTTCAAGCGTGACCGGTGCTTCAATTGCTGATGTTATAGTTTTAGCTGGCAATGTAGGAATTGAGATGGCAACCGGAGCAAAGGTTCCATTTACTCCGGGAAGAGGGGATGCAACAGAAGATCAAACAGATGCTGCATCTTTTGATGTTCTAGAGCCCCACTCAGATGGTTTTAGAAACTTCCACAAATCAGGCATTAACGTGACACCTGAAGAAATGATGTTAGATAAAGCACAACTATTAAATTTAACTGCTCCAGAAATGACAGTATTGCTTGGTGGCATGAGATCTCTAGGTATTAGTTCAAGCGGTCATGGTATTTTTACAAATGATACAAACACAATGACAAATGATTACTTTGATACTTTGTTGGATATGTCAGTTCAATGGAAGCCTAATGGAACCGGAAACTCTTATGAAGCATTTGATAGATTAACAGGTAACAAAGTTAGAACTGCTACTAGATCTGACTTAGTTTTTGGATCAAATTCTCAATTAAGAGCAATAGCAGAGGTTTATGCATCCAGTGATGCTGGCCATAAATTTGTTAGTGATTTTATTTCAGCATGGAACAAAGTTATGAATGCTGATAGATTCGACATTCAATAAATAGTCCACAGGTGCTATAAAAGCACCTGAGCTTTTATATTATCTTAATAAGCTTATAATCCTTGCAGTATGGATAAAGATTTATGGTTTAAAATTCAAGATGAAATCAAGCTAAGAGTTGAAGCAGAACCAAGTCTCGGCTCTTTTTTATATTCACTTGTTTTATCCCAAAAAGACTTAATTGGAGCAGTTGCATCAATTTTAGCTTCAAAATTACATAGCGATGCTTTGTCTGCCATGGATATTAAAAAATTTATCCTAGAGGTTTATAGAAATTGCAAGGATATAGAAATAAATCTTGAAGAAGATATAAAGTTTTTTAAAGATCACGACCCTGCTTGTAAATACTTTTCTACTCCATTACTTTTTTATAAGGGTTTTTTAGGCTTAGCTGCTTATAGAGCAGCACACTGTTTATGGAATAATGAACGCCACACCATGGCACTATTCTTTCAAAATAGGGCATCTGAAGTATTTGGTGTTGACATTCATCCTGCTGCAAAAATTGCTGGAGGGGTGATGATTGATCATGCTACAGGTGTGGTAATTGGTGAGACTTCTGAAATTGAATCTGAGGTGTCAATTTTTCAAGGAGTAACACTAGGTGGTAAGGGTTTTGAATCGGGGAAAAGACATCCAAATATCAAAAAAGGAGCATCAATATTTGCTGCCAGTACTGTTCTGGGTGATATTACAATAGGAGAAGGTGCAATCGTAGCAGCTGGTAGTCTTGTTCTAAAAGATGTGCCAAATAACACTACCGTCGCTGGAGTGCCTGCCAAAATAAGACCTTAAATTTTTTTTATCTAGTCCTTGCTGTCAAGAAGCCTTGATAGCTTTGATAGATATAAATTAGGCATACTATAAGAATATTAACGTATAGCTGACTACTTAAGAGAGTTGTTGAAAGAATATTATTATTTAGTATTCCAAAAAATTCAATGGATAAAATACCCAATACCGAGAACATTAATATTACAAAATACATATATTTTTTACCCTCTAAAAGAAGGCCAGTCATTGAGCTTAAAACTGTTATAGCAACTGCGAGTACAAAAATTTCGTTGTAAGTAAATTGAGATAAGAAAAATAAGACAGAAGTAGAGACTATACCGGTAAACATAAGTTGTAAAAAGCTAAAAACCTTTATATCTGTTGTTACCACAGGATCATACTTAATATAAAAATCTTTAGGATCTTTTTCTTCTATGCAGTCATCAGGCCTCCAGTAGGTTTTTGAAAACCATACCCTTACCTTGTCACTTAACTTTTTAGTTTTCATAGAATCTTTAAACATAGTTATAAAAATTTGAAAGTTTGCCCATATAGGATTCCAGCTCTTAAGGGCACTTACAGTTCCATATACAGGCTGAATCTCAGGATCTCTGGCAATATATGTTCCAAACATACGATCCCATATTATGAAAACTCCACCATAATTAGCATCTATATACTCTTTATTTTTAGCATGATGAATACCATGATTCATTGGAGTGATAAATATTTTTTCTAAGAAACCAAGATGACCTATATGTTCTGTATGAACCCAAAACTGATAGACCAAATTAATTCCAGCTACAGTTACAAAAACTTCTCCAGGAACTCCAAGAAACACCATGGGTAGATAAAAAATCCATTTCCACAACCACCCAGTGCTAGTTTGTCTTAATGCTGTAGACAAGTTGAACTCTTCACCGTGATGATGAACGCTGTGAGTAGCCCATAAAATTTTTATTTCATGATGCATTCTATGCATCCAGTAATAGGAAAGATCATAGAGAAGAAAAGCCACAATCCAAGTAAGTGGGTTCTTAACTGATAATAAACCAACATTAAAATATTTACTTATGTACACAAAAATTAGACTTTGCAAACCAAGATTTAACATGGTTGGATATCTACTAATCATCCCTATGGATAGGCTTGTAAAAGTATCATTAAGTCTATAGTTGCTTTTACCCTTGTAGATACCATAACAGTACTCGATAAGAATCAGTAGCATGAAAACTGGTATGGCAAAAGTAATAATCGATGACTTATCTGTAACTATCATTGGAAAAAGTTGTTAATAATTTACATTTTAGAGACTGGTATTCAAATATGCAATAGCACCTATTGCATTTCCAAATTCTCTATTCTTTTTATATTCTCCTGAAATATTAACAAGCTCTAATCTTTTATCAATTCCATTTTTGACTATGTCTAATAGAGAAGTTCTGCCAATAAAATAAATTTTAGATACACCCATTATTAAAGCATTCAAATACGAAATTGTTCCAATAACTTCTCCAACCATGTTTGATAGAGATGAGCTAATGTCATGATCTGAAAAATCATCGCCATATCTTGCTTTTGCAAAATTAGAAGCTGTAATTTCTGGGTATAGTGATCCAATTTCGTTTACGACTTCACCAATTAATGAATCCAGATTATCTTTATTTCCTTCTAAGGCTAAATTATTAATTTCTTCAGCATTTTTTTTACCAATAATCAGATTGCTAAGCCCTTGAAGAGTTCCACCTCCAACTGACGTCCCACCCATATGACTAAATTTATCATTAATGAATGATACGCAGGCGGTTCCAGTACCGCAGCTTACAACAACGAATTTAGAATCAGAGATGTTATATAAATGTTTTGCGCCATAGCCTATGGCTTCAATCTCATTCACTTTAACTATAGGGATGCCTTTAAAAACATCTTTTAAGTCACTAGACTTACCTCCAGTAACTGCAATAACTTCTACGTCACTGATTTTAATTTTTATACTAAGAAGTAATTTCTCAATAAATTCTTCACTGATTTCTTCTGATGGGGATGTAAAAAAACTCATTTCCCCATTTTTATACGAGACTATATCTGTATTTGTAATACCAAAATCAAAGGCTAATTTCACAATATAAACCTTTTTTGACTATCTCCCAGAACTTGATTCTGGCCAAATCATTGGAATTTGTTGTTGAGGATTGAAAACCATAGGACCTAAGAGAGGATATGCATTAGATGCTTGATTTATTTCTTGTTCTGTTAAAAATTTACTAGGAGTTAATTTGAATACATCTAGACCTCTTGTAATTTCAGTGCCATAAATATACCCATCGTAATAGTACGCGGACCAATAACCGCCAGTAATTAAGATATCTTTATCTATTGGACCTCTATCAAAATATGCTATTTCTATAGGATTTAAAGAGTCTGTGAAGTCCATGACAGAAATGCCACCCTGATACCATGCCTGAACGAAAATATCTTTTTCAGGTATAGGTATTATAGAGCCATTATGCGCAACACAATTCTCTGTTTCAAGTTGAGGCGCAGGTATTTTATAGTGGCTTCTAAACTCGAGTTTATTATCTACTATGTCATAAATAGCATTAGCACCCCAATCCAAAGGATCCCATGCTCTACATCTGGCTCTTCCTCCTCCACCCCATTCATCGGTAAAAATTACTTTAGTGCCTTCATTATTAAATGTAGCAGAATGCCAATATGCAAAACCAGTATCTGTAACCACATCCAGTCTTGTAGGGTTATATGGGTCACTTATATCAAAAAGTATACCGTTTCCAGAACATGCTCCAGCAGCAATACTCAAAGATGGGAATACTGTAATATCATGACATTGATCAGTTCTATTTGTTTCTTGGGTATCATCTCCGTGATCTCCTCCTATCCATAAACCTCCAAGAGCACCCGTTTCTGGGTCTGCAAAAACAGCAGGGCTGCTTACTATTTTAGATTTTGATGGATCGGATATTGGAATTTCAATTACATCAATTCTAAATAATGCTGTTCTCTGATCTCCGGGAACATTGCCAATACATTCTTCCATCTCTTCTTCATCTCTTACGCTCGCAGTTCCTGAGTTATAGACTATTATTTTTCCATCTTTTGTCGGACCAGATACAACAGAATGAGTATGAGACCCTCTGCAAGTTTGTACAGCGCCAACTTGTTTTGGATTTGTTAGATCAGAAATATCAAAAATTCTTATACCTCTAAACCTATCAGGGTTTGCGTCGCTACCTACACCGTTAGAACCGCAATCAATTCTACTTCTAATTTGCTCAACTGACATAATTAATAAATTATCTACAATTGACACATCGCCTTGCCCCCCAGGACAAACTATTGATGAAATTAAATCAGGAACTCCGTCCCCATTAATTTTATACATATTAAAACCATGGTAATTACCAGCAACTAACAGATCATCCCTAAAGGCCATATCCGTATTAGCAAAACTAAGAATAGGAGACTTAAGTGCTCTTGATTTTTCTAATGTTGTCAGCTCTTTTTCTTCATCAATATCCTTTGTTGGATCTTCCACACCCTTTGAGGCAGGGTTATCTGGATCAAAAAATCCTGTCGGTTTTCTTAAAGAAGCAATTAATTCAAGATTTAAGATTGCTTCATCTGCAGTAAAAAGACCTGGAGTTAAACCAGATCTTGGATCATCAGATAAGTTCACAGCAATTGTATTCATTCTTTCAATTTCAACTCCCTGATCATTAACCAAATCAGAAACAAACTCACTTAAAAGCGGATCATTTGCTGATCCCGGATATTTTTTTAACTCTTCAACCATTTCTAGAGCACCATCATGATGAGCTATCATTAATTGAAGAAATAACCTGTCAAAATCTGTGCTTTCTGAATTTTCAAGACTTTTAAGTTGCAGGGGTGTTGCCATGCCAGCCATTTCCATATGAGCACTATGATCATGGGGCATTTTAGGCATTATTTCTTCACGAGATTTTAGCCAACTTTCCATGAAATTAATTTCATCCTCTTGAGAAACATCAATCCTATTAGCTAAATCAATAATTGTTTTATTATTAGTTCTCTTTTTGGCAAGTCTAGACATGAACAAAGCTTGTTGATGATGAATGACCATTCCTTTTAAAAAATTTACATCTGCATCTACATAACTAGCCCTAGCTATATTTGATGCAATGCTTGGATCAAGAACTTTTGAGTTTTCTCCAGGAGCTCCTGGTTGAATAATCGGAGCTTCATATAAAGTGTTTTCTGACACTAATAAAGAGTTAGATAAAAGCAAGCAAGCAAGAAGTAAGTAATTATATTTAAACTCATTATTCATTTTTATCATCTTCAATCTCCTTAGACTCGCCATCAATAATTTTAGGATGTTTCCCTGTTTTTTTATTTATATTAAATAACCATGACCAATTAATTTTATTAGTTCTTTCTCTTTGCTTTTTTGAGGCTCTTGTACCCAACAAGAGAAAGAACACTAAAAAAGATAATATACCAATCAGAAGAATAAATGGATTACCAGATAGCATTATCGAGAACGCATTTTGGCTAGTAATCTTAATATTTCAATATAAAGCCAAATTAATGTAGCCATTAAAGCCATTGATCCAAAGTATTCCATATACTTTGGAGCACCTTGTTCGGCTGACTGTTCAATGATATCAAAGTCTAGAACTAAATTTAATGCAGCAATAGCAACAACAAATAAAGAAATTCCAATAGAAAAATTTCCACTTCCAGAAAATATCTCTGGCGTAGAGCCTGAGAAGAGAGAATAAATGATAATGAATAGGTAAAAGAGAAAGATACCCATCGTTGCCGCAAAAACCATTAGCAAAAAATTTTGATCTGGTTTTATGATTCCTGATTTATATGCAAACAATAATGATCCAGCCACAAAGAAAGTTAAAGATACAGCTTCTAGCACAATCCCAGGAAACATAGTCTCAAAACTTAATGAAATAAAGCCAATTAAGAAACCTTGACCAGCAGAATATATCAACCATGTCTTAGGAGCATTATATGGTTTTGGTTTAACAATCCAGCCAATAAACGGGAAATAAAAACCAAATGTCATAATCCCTGATATTGCTCCGGCAATGAAGCTAACTAAACCAAATGTCATAACCAAAGGGTTCGTTGAAAAGTTCCATGCCATTGATGCGGTTGAAACAAGAACAGCTAACATAATAGCTGTTTTATTAACCGCTCCATCCAAAGTCATTCTATCTGATAAGTCAGATGATCTTGCATTAAAGGCAGATGATCTTATTAAAGGATTGCCAGACTTACCAAAAGTATTAAGGGCCGAGTGTTTAGACATAAAATTTTTCTCCTAAAAAGATATATGTTAAATATGTATAGTCTTTATAACAAATTTAAACCTATTTTAAAGGTTTTTAATCCATTTGCTCACTAGTTGAATTGCTTCAGAATGCTCCAGAGCCCTTCCAGACTCCGGCATCATAATTCCCGGATCAAGCGATTGCATTCTATAGAGTAAAATAGATTCTTCTGGGTTACCAGGAACTATTGAGTATTTTAGGTTATTACTTGCTCTTCCGGTTGCTACTGGTTTTTTATAAACACCAAGGTTTATTTTTCTACTTTCATTAAAGTTTAAGTAAAGACCGCTGGTATCTGCCGATCCACCTTCTATGTGGCAATGACCACAATTAATATCTAGATAAGATCTCGCTCTATCATCTAAATTAGCACTTTGATCGGCCCAATCAACCATTGATTTGATTGGATATTCACTATCAATCCAACCAAGTTTGTGCCATTTTTCTATCTGATTCATCGATCCATCATTATAGGCATAAGCTGTATTTAGATTTCTAGCTTTGGGTCCTATTGGGGTTATTGTTTTATTAACTTGATGACATTCTTTGCACTGATTGATATTGGGAACTCTATATCTAACATCTTTCAACTCTCCATTACTGTTGATAAATTTTGTTGTAATAGTTTTGCCGGCAATACTTAAAAATGCTTCATTTTGATCTTTATTCCAGATATAGCTTATATTAGACCATTCACCATTTTTTTTGATAAGAAGTCTTGTTTCCAACAACTGAGAGGGTAAATTAGAGCCAGTATGCTGATTAAGGTATGCAAATGTTTTAATTAAAGCTGTTCCATCTGGAAAATCAAATACTTTATCTGGAACATTTAAAGCAAATTTATTTTCAGGAATATAAATAAATCTGAGCTTATCTGCGTAATCTGAAAATAATTGGCTTTTAAGGGTGTATGGAAGAACTCCTTTTGAGGGTAATTGAGAGTTCATGTTTGTAAAAAAGCCATATTCTGAAAGTCTTAACGGGGGCTTCTCAGAGAATAAAATTTCATTTCTGACCTCTTCATATGATTCAATATTTAATGAGAAAATCAAACAAAATAAAAAAATATTTTTAAAAATTTTCATTTAACACAACAGGTGGTAGGGGTTTTATTGTTCCCATATAGTCAATGCTATCTCTCTCGACCGGATCAAAAAAAGGAAGCATAAATTTGATAGGGTTAATTGTTAAAAAAGTTGCGTTACCATTTTGACTTAAAACCATTTTTTCCTCATCTGGCTGACCAAGAATTATTTGTTTTATAGGAACAATTCCATCCCAAAAAATGTCTGGCATATCACCCTCTGATAATTCATATAATATTTTTGCTAACTCTCCTGTTTCAAGATCAGGATTTAGACCTGATTTAGTAAAGCGATTATTATGTATCTGAATATTTCTTGGGTGAGGATAATAGTTTTTATCATCAGTATCATAGCCGTAAGTAACAACAGCAATGTTTATAGTGTCGTTCCCACCAATATCATTATCAAAAATCTCTACATGAGAGTTAGCCTGAATAATTATTCCCGAACCTCTTGGAACTTCACCGACAATATTGCCCTCAGGCGCAAAATTATCCGTATTATTATTAATAGATTTATTTCCAAAAACTCTCACATGATGACCGCCTTGTTGAGGGATGTCTGGCAAGTCAAATACTAAAATACCTCCAGTGTTATTTTCAGCATGATTATTATAAACATCAGCATAATAAGAATTTTCAATTTCGATTCCAGCCACATTAAATTCAGCTCTGGAATTTCTAACAATTATATTTTCAGATTGACCAACATATATACCAGCATCAGATGCACCAATGGCAACACAAGAATCTATAAGAACATTTTTTGATTCAACAGGATACAAGCCATAAGCACCATTTAATTCATCAGGTCCATTTGTCCATTCTGTTCTTACCCTAATGAAACTAATATTCTCTACTCCCTTTACTTTAATAGCATCACCCTTTGCATCTTCAACAGCAAAGTCACGAAGAGTAATTCCGTTTGATGTTACTGAAAGTCCCTGGGCTCCAGAGAGTTGGTTTTTAAAAGATAAGATGGTTTTATCCATACCGACACCCTCCAGGATTAATCCATCAACATCAATCGATAAGCTATCTTCAAGTTGATAAAAACCCTCAGTAATTCTTATAATATCTCCCGGATTTGCAAGAATTAAAGCTTCTTGAATTTCAGTGTAAGGATCTTCTGATGGAGAAATAATTATAGTTTCAGAAAAACTATAAAAGCTTATAAAGAGAAGAGCAAAAAATCTAGATTGCTTCTGGAATCTTGTCAAAGGTCTCTAAAGGTTTTTTTAATTCAGTCCAATCACACTCAAAATCATCGGGAGCATGCTCATATTCAAGCAATCCTAAAGCTTCAAATTTTGGTCTAACACTGTCAGTTAAAAGACCTATTCTTGAGAGATTTGGAATAACCCTAGAAAATAAGAAATTTCTAAACATATCAAAAGTTTTTGTGTTTAACTGAAATTCTCTTGCTTCTTCTTCAGACATTCCTAAAAATCTTTGTTCAGACTTTGTATTTATTAGCCTTTCTCTAGATATAACACATGCTTCATATGCAAATTCAGCTCTATCCTCAATTTCTTCAGGAGAAAGTGTTTTGATAAAATCTTCTAGATAGTTTATGCCAAAAGTAACATGCCTAGCTTCATCTCTAACAACGTAATGGAGTAGTTGTTTTAATAATGGATCCTTAGTAATCGACTTAAGCATCTGGAAGGCAGCAAGTGCAAGACCCTCTATAATAATTTGCATACCAATAAACTTTAGATCCCATCTTTCATCAGTTAAAATTTTATCTAATAAAGTTTTTAATGCTGGGTTAATTGGGTAATGAATACCAATTTTCTCCTGAAGATATCTATTAAAAACTTCTACATGCCTAGCCTCATCAAAAGTTTGTGATGCAGCATAAAGTTTTGCATTATAAGTAGGGGCACATGATGCTAACTGAGAAGCGACAAGAAGAGCGCCTTGTTCACCATGTAAGAATTGACTCATTAATTCAGCAGTAGAGTGTCGATCAAATAGAATCTTTTCTTCTTCAGTTAAGTTTTGATATGCTTCTAGAGTTTCATGAGGAAGCTCTTCATCAGGTTCAATAATTTTTTCATCAGATGGGTGTGTATAGTCCCATTGTAAATCTATAGAGCCGTTCCAATTTAATTCTTTTCCAAGCTCATATAATTTTTTGATTCTATTGTCAGCTATTGTGTAGTCCCAGTTATAGGAACCTGTAAGGGGGGTGTTAAATATCTCAACCACATCTTCAATTTGAAGTGGTGTTAGGTTTACCTCATCATCAAAATATAATAAATCTTTTGGTGGGCCTGCCTGTTTAGTTATTTTCATTTTTTCTCCGGTTATAATGTTTACACTGTAAACATTAAAGATGTATTGTAATATAGATGCTAGTTCTTGAAAAGTTTTGTTAACTCTTCTAGCAAAACTTCACCAAGCTCTTCTGCTCTATTGATAGTGATTGCATTGTTGTAGTACTTGCTAACATCATGACCAATCCCTATTGCCTGCAACTCTACAGGGCTTTCAGTTTCTATTTGAGCAATGATTTTTTTTAGATGGCTTTCCAGGTAATTTTCTCTATTAGCAGATAAAGTGCTGTCATCAACTGGAGCTCCATCTGATATAACTATCAAAATTTTTCTCTCTTCATTTCTTTTAATCAAACGGTCATGCGACCATGTCAAAGCTTCACCATCAATATTTTCCTTAAGAAGACCTTCTTTCAACATGGCACCAAAATATTTTCTTGCTCTTCTCCAGCTGTTATCAGCACTTTTAAAAATAATATGTCTTATATCATTAAGCCTCCCTGGGTTCATAAAACTCCCCTCAGAAATCCATTTTTGCTTTGATTCTCCTCCTTTCCAGTGTTTTGTTGTGAAGCCAAGCACTTCCGTTTTTATTTGACATCTTTCTAGAGTGCTCCCAATAATATCTCCACATATCGCAGCTAAGCTAATAGACCTTCCCCGCATAGACCCTGAATTATCAATTAATAATGTAACAACCGTGTCTTTAAAATTAGTTTCCGTCTCTTGTTTGTAACTTAAAGGATGCCCTGGCTCTGCTATTACCCGATGCAATCTTGCAGTGTCTAAAATTCCCTCTTCAAGATTAAAGTTCCAATTAGTGTTTTGTTTTGCAAGCAAGAGTCTTTGGAGTCTATTTGCTAATTTACCAATTGTAGTTAGATGTGGTTTTATTAAATTATCTAATTGTGCTCTTAGACGGATAGCTTCATCAGGGGTTGTTAAATCTTTTGCCTCAATAATCTCATCGAAATCAGTTGTAAAGACTGAATAATCACTATTATTAAATCTTATATAAGGATCTTCAGGATAGGATAGAGCATCGATCTCTTCATCGATAGAGGCGCCATCGCTTACAGCAGCGGCTTCTTCAACCAACTCTTCAAAGTCTATATTTATATCCTCAAGTGAAATATCTGAATTCATGGTTTCACTTTCTTCTGAAGTATCAATTTCTTCCTCGATATCATTATTGCTTCCAGGAGGCTCAATGAGCTCTTCATCTTGATAATCATCATTTTCTTTAACAGACTTTATAAGTTTAATAGCTTTTAAAAAATCTAAAGATACTTTTGAAAAATTATCTTGATTATCAATATTTGAAATCAATTTATCTTTTACAAAATCTAGATCTATATCCGCATATTTTCTGTTAAATTCAGCTACTAGTTCTTTTGATGATGGTTTTAATTCGAACCCTACCAGATTTTTTAACCATAAATTACTACACAAAGCTAAATAATTTGAAGATTTCTTATCTTCTGTATTTAAACTTTTATTATCCAGATAATTAATAATATTTGTCTTTGAGCCCTTATAAAGATTTGATCCTAATATTTCTGTTCGTGACATCTCTAGTTCATTAAAAACAATTCTTGCATCTAAAGTTAGTGGAGGTTCATTTTTTTCCTCATGAAATAAATACCAAAAGGATTGAAAATCAGTTTCACCCCTCCATGAGGGCAAATCTTTGGTTGATCTTGGTGTTGAGGAAATGCTAGCTTGATTTGATAAAGGCGGTCTTTGAGCAATACCATTTTTAGATGAGAGCTCTTTTTTCCTTGTGATTGATTTTATAGATGAAAGAGCTGCTTCATGAAGCCTATCTCTATTTTTAACCCACCCCATAAAATTTATTAATTAGTTATTTCAATATCAAAGCATCTTTGAAAATATTCAGCAATAATTGGTTTCTCTAAATCATCGCATTTATTCAGAAAAGTTAATTTAAAAGAATCGACAACGTCTTTAAATATTTTATAGTTCTGAGCCCATGAAATTACCGTTCTAGGTGACATAAGAATTGAAATATCGCCATTCTCAAATCCACTTCTTGTAAGATTCGCTAATTTAATCATGTTCGTTAAAATCTCTTGGTTCTTATTTGTATTAAATTCACTAACTTTTGATAGAACAACTTTTAATTCTTGATTTGCATCTAAATAATTTAATGTTGAAAGTATATGCCATCTATCCATTTGTCCTTGATTTATTTGTTGAGTTCCATGGTAGAGACCTGTAACATCTCCAAGTCCTACAGTGTTTGTTGTTGCAAATAGCCTGAATGATGGATGAGGTGTTATAACTTTATTTTGATCAAGCAGCGTAAGCTTGCCCTCAACTTCTAAAATTCTCTGGATAACAAACATTACATCAGGCCTCCCGGCATCATACTCATCAAAGACTAGTGCCACTGGGTTCTGAATAGACCATGGAAGCATACCTTCTTGAAATTCTGTAATTTGTTTACCATCTTTTAATTTAATTGCATCCTTACCAAGAAGATCTATTCTGCTGATATGACTGTCTAGATTTATTCTTACGCAGGGCCAATTTAATCTAGCAGCAATTTGTTCTATGTGTGTTGACTTTCCTGTTCCATGAAAGCCTTGAACCATAACTCTTCTATTATAATTAAAGCCAGCAAGAATTGAGAGTGTTGTCTCTTTATCAAAAATATAACCAACGTCTATATCAGGAACCCACTCAGTTTTTTCTGCAAACCCTTTAACTGACATTTTAGAATCAATATTAAAAATTTTTGATACTTCAACTTTATGATTTGGTTTATTTGGTAATTCTATATTTTTATTAATTGTCATAGCCTAATGATTATAAACTCAGATGGCCATCATACTTTTTGAAATATGAAAGTTCTAGTTTTTTTATAAAAGATGTAAGATGAGCAAATGTATTTTTAATCTGCTATTTAACAATTCTTTACTTGGAGCTTTAAATAAAAATGAATGAAAAAAGAAATCTTTTAGAAAAATCTTTAAATTTATTCACTTTAAATAAAGTAGATAGAGATATTTATAGCTGGAATGGAAAAAATGTTGGTTGGGGTAGGGTTTTTGGCGGTCAGGTTATGGCTCAAACTTTGATAGCTGCATACAAAACTATCGATGTAGAGCACTATGCTCACTCCTTTCACTCTTATTTTTTAAGACCTGGTGATATGGAAAAATCAATAATCTTTACTGTTGATAGGATAAGGAATGGAAAAAGTTTTTCTACAAGAAATGTAAAAGCACTTCAAGATGGGGAGGCTATATTTAGTTGCTCTATCTCATTCCAGAAAGATGAGAAGGGCTTAGAACATGAAATTACTATTCCTGATGTTCCAGCGCCTGATGAGCTTAAGGATGAGATAGAGAACAGAGAGGTCCTTTTAAAAAAACTTAATATTGATAGCAAAGACATGCCCATGTTTTTAAGACAAAGAGAAATAGAAATGAGGCCTGTTGAAATTCAAGATTATTTTGAGCCCAAGAGGATGCCTCCTTTTAAAAATACATGGATAAGACCTAAAGGAAAATTACCATCAGACCAAATAATACAACAAGCATTCCTGCTTTATATATCTGATATGGGCTTATTAGCTGCTGCAAATAACTCAGTTGGGGTAAATTTCTTAACTAAGAATCTTCAAAATGCTAGCCTTGATCATGCAATCTGGTTTCATAAAAAACTTGATTTAAATGATTGGTTTTTATACTCAATTGACAGTCCAATAACACGTAATGCAAGAGGTTTCTCTAGGGGGTCAATATTTGCTAAGAATGGTGAACTGGTTGCATCTTGTGCTCAGGAAGGCCTAATTAGACTTTGGCCCGAAAAAAAATAAAGTAACTATCTAGATCTTATGTGGTCTGTTAAGAGCTTAATTTTGTCTGGATCAATATTGGGAGTAATACCATGTCCTAAATTAAATATATATCCATCATAATTTTTAAATTGTTTTAATATTCTATCTGCTTCATTTTTAATCACACTGTCTTCTTGAAGAAGTATTTCCGGATTAAGATTGCCTTGAAGTGCAACTTTTCCATTCAGAAAAGCTAAATCAATATCTTTAGTTTTCCAATACAAGCTTAAGCAGTCTGCTTGCACTTCAACCATTTGATTGCAGCTAATTTCAGGCTCTCTAGCAAATAAAATTATAGGAATACTTGCAGTCATCTGATCCTCTTTAAGTTTTGATATTAAGGATCTAATGTAGTTTAGTGAGTAAGTTTCGTAATCTTTTTTGCTCAAAAGATTGGCCCATGAATCAAATATTTGTATTACATCAGCACCAGCTTTAACTTGTTTTTTTAAATAAATAAAACATGCATCTGTTAATTTTTGTAAAAAGATATGCACTTCTTCTCTATTATTTCTTATGAAACTTTTTGTGTATTCAAAATTTTTTGATGATCTTCCTTCAATAGAATAAGCTGCTAAAGTCCAGGGACTTCCAGAAAAACCTATTAATGGAATATTTTTTGGTAAAGCATTTTTTATGTTTGATACGGCTTTGTATACGTAAGAGAGATTATCTGGTTCAAAATCAGGAAGATTTATAACATCTTTTGATATTTTAATTGGGTTATCAAATACAGGGCCTTCACCTTCCAAGAATTTAACCCCCAAACCTAACGCATCAGGTATTGTTAAGATATCAGAGAAGAGTATCGCAGCATCCAAATTAAAAGCATTAATTGGTTGCAATGCTAGCTCACAACATACCTCAGGATTTTTACACATGTCTAAAAAATTTTTAAAGTTTTTTCTCACAGCCCTATACTCTGGCATATAACGTCCAGCCTGCCTCATGTACCAAATTGGAGGAGTGCTTAATTTTTTTTTATTAAGAGCTTGGAGAAATATTGAATTTTCTATATTCATGAAACATATTTTATTATACTTTTTGCTGCTTCACGCCCTTCCCATATCGCAGTGACTACAAGATCGGATCCTCTAACCATATCGCCACCTGAAAAGATCTTATTATTTGATGTTTGAAATTTATATTCTTGATGCTCTTCTGCTAAGACCAATCCGTTTTTTTGAGTTTTAATATTGAAATCTTTAAACCAATCAGATGGACTAGCTCTAAAACCAAAAGCAATAATTACCGCATCCGCCTCATATATTATTTCCGAGCCAGGTATAGGAATTGGGACTCTTCTTCCGTTTTGGTCAGGTTCTCCCAGTTGAGTTTTAACAATCTTGACTCCCTCAACTTTTTTATCGCCAATAATATCTATAGGCTGAATATTAAATTCAAACTCTACGCCTTCTTCTTTTGCATTCTGGACCTCTCTCTTAGATCCAGGCATATTTTGCTCATCTCTTCTGTATAAACATTTCACAGATTTGGCGCCTTGTCTAATTGCTGTTCTATTGCAATCCATTGCTGTATCGCCACCACCTAAGACAATAACATTCTTGCCTTTAAGGTTTATATACTCATTTTTACTTTGCTTTAACTTAAGTAATTTTTTTGTATTTGAAATCAGATAATCAATTGCTTTAAATACTTGAGGGAGTTTTTCACCAGCAAAACCTCCTTCTAGAGAGGTATATGTGCCCATAGCTAAGAATACAGCATCATAATCAGAATAAAGTTCCTTAAAAGGAATGTCTTTCCCTACTTCTTTACCAAGATTAAATTTCACACCCATACCTTCTAAAATTTTTCTTCTTCTTTTTACAACTGATTTTTCTAATTTAAACTCTGGTATGCCAAAAGTTAGTAAGCCTCCAATTTCTTCATTTTTATCAAAGACATGACTATGAACCCCAGACCTGGTCAACACATCAGCACATGCAATTCCAGCCGGACCTGCGCCAACAATGGCTACTTTTTTATTTGTCCATTTTCTATGTGACATATCAGGCTTCCATCCCATTTCAAATGCTTTTTCTGTTATGTATTTTTCGGTGGAGCCAATTGTTACAGCTCCGAAACCATCATTTAATGTACAAGCACCTTCACAAAGCCTATCTTGTGGACAGACCCTGCCACAAACCTCTGGTAAACTATTAGTTGAGTGACATAGTTCAACTGCCTCAATAATATTTCCTTCATTAACAAGCTTTAACCAGTCTGGTATAAAATTATGAACTGGGCACTTCCATTCACAGTAGGGGTTTCCGCAATCCAGACATCTGTGGGCCTGGTTAGATGCTTGAACCTGATTATATTCACCATAAATTTCTACAAAACTAATTTTTCTCTCTTGGGCAGTCTTCTTTTCAGGATCATATCTTCCTACCTCAAGAAATTGAAAGTCATTCTCAAGTTTTTCATGTGATAAGTATTCATCCCTATAATTTAAGGTTTTTGTATTGACACCAATGGAAAAGTTATTTTTTTCTGCCCCAAAAATATCTTCACGCCATTTAAAAAGCATATCAAGCGCTGCCTCATAATCTTCAATTGGGGCAAAAGATTTTGTGATATATTTTCCATTCACTCTCAATTTCCCGTAAAAATAGGGAGACCTAGGTTGAGTGAACAACAAAACGCCTTTATCAATCTGATATTGCTTATTTTTCTTATTCATATTAAATTGTGTGAAACGTATGACGAAGTATGACACTTTTTAAATATAATTGAAATATCAATGTGTTATAATTGCTAAAAAACATTCTATTTATGCCTGGATTATTTAAAAAAAACGAATTTAAAGACAACTGTGGTTTTGGTCTAGTTGCAAACATTAATGGAGTTAAATCGCATAAAATTATTACTAGCTCAATAAAAGCGCTTGTTAGCATGACACACAGGGGTGGTGTTGGCTCTGATGGCAAAACAGGTGATGGTTGCGGGTTATTATTTGATATCGATCATAAGTACTTCATAGATGTTATTAGTAAAGAGCAAGGCATTAAGATTGAAGAAAATTTTGCAATAGCACAAGTTTTTCATAAAGAAGATCTTATTAAGACCCTTCCAAAAATAAAGAAAATTCTTAAGAATGAAAATCTTCAACTTATTACACATCGCCTTGTTCCTACTCAAAAAAAAATCTTAGGAAAGATAGCATCTGAATGCATGCCTCAAATATATCAATTATTTATAAAGCCTATGAATAAGGATTTTAGTCAAGATATTTTTGAAACAAGTTTAATACAGGCTAGAAAATTTATTGAAGAAATATATATGGATGATGAAGTTCTATACGTATGTAGCATGTCTTCTAAGACAATAGTTTATAAAGGTCTTATGCTACCTAATGCAATCAAAGAGTTTTACATAGATTTAAATCAAGAAAATTTTAAAGCATCCACGTGTGTCTTTCATCAGAGGTTCTCTACTAATACAAGTCCAAGATGGCATTTAGCCCAACCTTTTAGACTCCTTGCACATAATGGTGAAATAAATGCAATTAGAGGAAATAGAAATTGGGTTAAAGCTAGATCATCTAAGTTTTTAACTCCATTTATTCCAAAAATTCAAAAGTTCAAACAGCTTGTTAATGAAACAGGCTCTGACTCATCATCCCTCGATAACATGATCGAACTTCTTGTTAAAGGAGGAGTAGATATTTTTAGAGCTATCAGAATGGTTCTTCCACCTGCTTGGCAAAATATTCAAACACTTGATCCAGATGTAAGAGGATTTCATGAATACAATTCAATGCATATGGAACCATGGGATGGTCCTGCTGGAATTGTTATGGCAGATGGAAAATGGGCTATATGCGTCCTAGACCGAAATGGTTTGAGGCCTGCTAGATTTCAATTAAGTAAAGATAACATTATAACTATTGCTTCTGAAACTGGAGTAAATCCAATTGATGAAAAGGATATTGTTAAGAAAGGAAGAGTAAAGCCTGGAGGTATGTTAGCAATAGATACATCAAAAGGTATTATTTTTGATGAGACCTCTATCGACAATAACCTTAAGCAAAAATTTCCTTACAGGAAATGGTTAAAAGAAAACGCAATATATATTGAATCAAGGCTAGATTCATATGAAGGTCCAGGACTTAAAAAATTTGAACCATCTAAATTTTTACAATCATCAAAACTCTTTCTTTTATTTAAAGAAGAGAGAACATCAGTTATAAAGCCGCTAGCTATAGATTCTCAAGAAGGTACAGGGTCAATGGGTGATGATACGGCATTAGCAGTTATGAGTAAAATGCATAGACAAATATATGATTTTTTTAGGCAGCAATTTGCTCAAGTAACAAATCCTCCAATCGATTCTTTGAGAGAAGCAGCAGTAATGACCCTTGAGACCTGTTATGGTCCTGAGCTTAATATATATGAAGAGACACCAGATCATGCTAAAAGACTTGTAACAACTTCACCTGTATTATCTTATAGAAAGTTAAATTCAATTTTAAATAATCCTTATTTTAAATCTATTGAAATTAATTTATCTTTCAGTGAAAGCTCTAACCTTAATATCGCAATCAAAAAACTTCAAGATGAAGTTGTTGCTAAAGTTAAAAAAGGAGCTTCAATAATTCATTTAATTGAAGATTTACCGCAAGAAGGTAACTTACCAATTAATGCATTATTAGCAGTCGGATCTGTTCATCAGCGCCTTGTAAAACTTGGTTTAAGGTCTGATGCAAACATAATAGTTACATCATCTTCTGCGAGAGACACACATCAGATCGCATGCTTAATAGGTTTTGGTGCAACGGCTGTATATCCAACTTTGGCATATCAAACAATACTCGATCTTACTCATAGGAACGAATTAAAGGGTGATGCTCATGAAAATTGCTCACGCTACAGAAAAGGAATTAATAAAGGCCTTTTAAAAATTATTTCGAAGATGGGTATCTCAACCATTTCAAGCTATAGAGGTTCTCAACTTTTTGAAATAGTTGGACTTGATAAAGATGTAGTTGATTTATGTTTTACTAATACAGAAAGCAGAGTAAGAGGTAAAAAGCTAAAAGATTTAGATATAGAACTAAGATCTCTTAATGATTACGCACGTTCAAATATAGCTGACATGAATGTTGGAGGATTGCTTAAGTACATCCATGGTGGCGAGTATCATACTTATAATCCCGAAATTGTTAAGAAACTTCAAGAGGCGGTTAATTCAGGTTCAAATAATATATATCAAGAGTATGCTTCACTAGTAGATAATAGACCTCCAGCTATGTTACGAGATTTACTAGAAGTTAATACTGGTAAAGAAGAAATTGACATAAGCAAAGTCGAATCCCAAAAAAAGATATTAAATAGATTTGATTCAGCTGGAATGAGTTTAGGTGCTTTATCACCTAAAGCACATGAAACACTGGCCGAGGCAATGAATTCACTTGGTGGACGCTCTAATTCTGGGGAAGGTGGAGAGGCTGTTGAGAGGTATGGAACTCTAAAAATGTCTAAAATTAAACAAATAGCCTCTGGAAGATTTGGTGTAACACCACACTACCTAGTTAATGCAGAAGTACTTCAGATTAAAATTGCTCAAGGTGCAAAACCTGGGGAGGGTGGTCAATTACCAGGCGGTAAAGTTAATAAGCTTATTGCAAAACTTAGATATTCCACACCCGGGGTGACTCTTATATCACCACCACCACATCATGATATTTATTCTATAGAAGATTTAGCCCAATTGATTTATGACTTAAAAGAAGTAAATCCTAAAGCTTTAGTATCAGTAAAGCTTGTATCAGAGCCTGGTGTAGGGACAATAGCATCTGGTGTTGCAAAAGCATATGCTGATTTAATAACAATCTCAGGCCATGATGGTGGAACAGGTGCCAGTCCATTAACCTCAATAAGATATGCTGGGTCACCATGGGAGCTGGGACTAGCTGAGGCACATCAAAGTCTCAGAGATAGCGGTTTAAGGCATAAAGTACGTCTGCAAGCTGATGGTGGAATGAAAACAGGTCTAGATGTTATTAAGGCTGCGATATTGGGTGCAGATTCATTTGGTTTCGGCACTGGTCCAATGATAGCTATGGGCTGTAAATATTTGCGAATATGCCATTTAAATAATTGCGCCACTGGAGTAGCAACACAAAGAGATGATTTGATTAATCATCATTTTGTAGGCGAGAAAGAGCGTGTAATGAATTATTTTAAATTTATTGCTGATGATGTTAGAGAGCATTTAAGTAAAATGGGAATTAGTAAGTTTGAGAACATTATTGGACAAACTCAGTATTTAGAAAAAATAAAAGATTTAGATCAACAATACAAATCAATTGACTTAACTGATCTTCTCTACAAAGACCAAGCGTTGAATGAGTCATTTTATTGCACCTCAAATAAGAATAAGCCTTGGGATAAAGGATTGTTGGCAAGAAAAGTTCTAAAACAAATAAAATCCTCAATTGATAACAATGAATCAATTCATATAAATACTCGAATATCTAATACTGATAGATCATTTGGAGCATTAATATCAGGATATATAGCAGATAAACATGGCGAGGCAGGATTAAAAAAACCAATAACAATAAATTTAAAGGGTTCTGCAGGCCAAAGTTTTGGTTGTTGGAATGCTAATGGATTAATTCTAAATATAGATGGTGATGCCAATGATTATGTTGGAAAAGGAATGAATGGCGGAAGAATTGTAGTTAAAAATAGTTATGAGTATGCATCTTCTGAACAAAATCCTCCTTTGGCAGGTAATACCTGTTTATATGGAGCTACTGGTGGAGAGCTTTTTATCTCTGGAAGGGCTGGTGAAAGATTTGCAGTAAGAAATTCAGGTGCAAATGCTGTAATAGAAGGAGCAGGTGATCACTGTTGTGAGTATATGACAGGTGGCCATGTAACAGTCCTTGGCTCAGTTGGAGCAAACTTTGGAGCTGGTATGACAGGGGGTTTTGCATATGTTTTAGACGAGGATAGAACTTTTTTTGATAACTGTAATAGGGGCTTGGTTAATCTTGAAAGGATTACAACTGAAGATATGCAATCTCATAGAAAGCATTTAAAAGAGATTATAAACAAACATTACAAGCATACAAATAGCCAGAAAGCTAAAGACTTAGTTGATGATTTTGATAAATATGAGCCTTATTTTTGGCTTGTAATACCCGCAGCATCTAATATTCAAGATTTGCTTAAGGCAACTACTGCAAATGCTGCTTAATTAAAAGCTTTTCTTAGACTATTTGGATTATATTTATTGGTTTTGAAAGCATTCCCTTTCTCATTAACTAAGATTAAATTCAACTTACCCTGTGATACTTTTTTGTCGTTAAGAATGTAGCCCTTAAGATCATTGAATGAATATTTTGAGTAATCTATCTTTAAGCCTAATGACTCAATAAGATTGATCATGTCATCAAGTTGATATGATTTAATGTGGCCTTCAAAAAAAGATATTTTTGCAGCTATAACCATGCCTAAGGTTACGGCTGCTCCATGAGAAAGCCCTTTATATTTATTATGAGCCTCTATAGCATGACCAAAAGTATGACCAAAATTAAGAATCGCTCTTATCCCATTCTCTTTTTCATCATTTGTAACTATTTTGGATTTAGTTTTAATAGATTCTTCAATTATCTCCTCAAGTACATTTAATTTTTTTGATTTAATTTTTTCAGCATTTATCTGTATAAATTTATATAACTTACTATTTCCAATAAATGCATACTTTGTAACTTCGCCTAAACCAGATTTATATTCTTCATCTGAAAGAGTTTCTAAGAACTTCGTACTTATAAGAACAAGAGTTGGGTTATAAAATGAACCAATAAGATTTTTACCCTGTTTGATATTAATTGCAGTTTTTCCACCCACAGAAGAATCAACTTGAGCTAATAGAGTCGTTGGTATTTGGATGAAATCAATACCTCTAAGATATGTTGCTGCACAAAAGCCTGTCATATCGCCAACCACGCCGCCACCAAGAGCAATCATACAATCTGATCTATCAAATTTTAGATAAGCTAACTTTTCTAAAATATTTTTATAAGTATTAAAAGATTTGGATTTTTCACCTTTGTCTATTGTGTGTAGAAAGATATTTTTTTTACTCTTTAAAACTAATTTTAGTTCTTTAATATATTTCTCTGGTATGCCTGAATCAGTAATAATAAGAACTTTATTTTTATTTTTTAAATGAGCTAAAAGATTTTTCTTATTCACTGCATTTTTAGCAATGATTACATCATATTTTGAAGGACCTTTTCCAACTGTGACAATTTTAGCCATAGTTTTTTACTAATTTTATTATCTCTGCAGAAACTTGTTGGCTAGACTTTCCTTCGGTATTCACGACATAATCAGACACCTCCTCATAAAGATTCTCTCTAGCCACATGGAGCTCTTTAAGAATTTTTCCTGGATCCCCATTTTTTAGAAGAGGCCTATCTTTATCTTTGGATGTTCTATCAAGCTGAACTTCTATAGGAGTTGCTAAATAAAAAACAGTTCCTCTTGAAGAAAGAAGCTCTCTATTTAATTCTGAAAGAATTATCCCACCGCCTGTAGATAATACGATAGAATTTTGTTGTACCATTTCTTCGAGTATTTGACTCTCTCTTTTTCTAAAACCTTCTTCGCCTTCAAGATCAAATATCCAATCAATTGAAGCGCCGGTTCTAGATTCTATTTCTTCATCCGTATCAAAGAAATTTAAAAATAGTTCACTAGAAATAATTTTTCCAACTGTTGATTTTCCTGATCCCATGGGACCAACTATAAAAATATTCATATATGATTTATCTTTTGATTATAATTATTTTACCACCGAACTATAAAAAATAGTTTTTTTGATAATAAAAGATGTAATCTAGAGAAACAATATTCTTAAAAACTTATGTTAAAAATAATTAAATTTCTTTTTTGGATAAGCATTTCAAGTTGTGTGCTAGCAATACTAATTATATTGGGTTCATTTTTAACAATTAGACCGTCTTTACCAGAAATTTCACTTGTTGATGAAGCTCAGTTACAAATGCCGCTAAAAGTATATACAGAGGATGGAGTATTAATTGGTGAATTTGGAGAGATTAAAAGAAGACCGCTTAGTTTTGAAGATATACCTCTAAATATTAAAAATGCATTTCTAGCGGCAGAAGATGATCGATTTTTTTATCATCAAGGCATTAGTTACAACGGTTTGATTAGATCATTTATTAGGTGCTTGAGTCCAAGGGGGTGTTATGGCGGCGGCGGTACTATTTCAATGCAAGTAGTTCGAGGCTATCTTCTTACAAGAGATCAAACAATTGTAAGAAAGGTTAAAGAAATATTTTTAGCATTGGAGCTGGAGGGAGAGCTAAGTAAAGAAGAGATTTTTGAGCTATACGTAAATAGAAATTTTTTTGGCAATAGGTCCTATGGTATTGAAGCTGCTGCAAACACTTATTTTAATAAAAGCAGTCTAGATCTTACTTTGTCAGAGTCTGCTGCAATTGCAGCAATGGCACAATCTCCATCAAGAATAAATGCTATCAAGGCTCCTGAAAGAACAAAACAAAGAAGAAATTGGATTTTGTCCAGAATGCTTAAACTTAGAATGATTAATGAAAATGAATTTGATAATGCTATAAATTCATCGCTGATAATTTCAAGAAATATCGATTTATATGAAGTCGATGGAAGATTTTTAGCTGAACTCGCTAGGCAAGATATTATTTCAAGATACGGATTGATGGCATACAAGAATGGTTGGTCTGTATTCACTACAATCAATTCAAAATCTCAAGAAAATGCAAATTTAAACGTTATTACACAACTTGCTGAATATGATAAAAGACATGGCTGGAAAGAGGCACAAAATTTTGTAGATTTATTTTCAAACGAGCAACTTCAAAGTTTATCTGAATTAAATATTGATTTTATTTCAGACGAAGTAATGGATTTCAATTCTTTTGAAGATGAAACAAGTCTCTTAAATAGTATCAATAAGATATTTGAAGACCTTCCTTTTTATAAAACACATTCAAAAGGCATAGTAATTAACTTTAAAGACAATAATCTTTATTTCATAAATGAAGAACTAGAAATAGACTCAATTTCTTGGTCATCTGAATACGAATGGGCAAGAAAAAGAATTTCAATTAATCAAAGAGGACCTAAACCAAATTCTTTTAAAGATTTTTTAAACGTTGGAGATTTTGTTTATTTTAAAAAAGAGGGAGGTTTTTTATTATTAGATCAAATACCAGAGGCTGAATCAGCTCTTGTTTCTATTAATCCAGGCTCTGGAGCAGTTAAAGCATATGTAGGTGGCACAAGTTTTAATAAAAGTAACTTTGATAGAGTTCGGCTTTCTTATCCTCAATCAGGCTCAAGCTTTAAACCATTTATTTATGCCACAGCTCTTGCAGAAGGATATAATGCATCATCGTTAATAAATGATGCACCAATTGCTTTTGATGATAAGAATCTTGAAAGTGTTTGGCGGCCACAAAACTATACTGGAAAATTTTATGGCCCAACCTCTATAAGAGATGCATTGATACGCTCAATTAATATTGTTTCTATTAAATTGCTCAGAGAAATTGGAATCAGCAAGTCTCATGATTTTATTCAAAATTTTGGATTTGAGAAATCAAGACTGCCATCTGATCTTTCTTTGGCACTAGGTTCTGGAAATTTTTCACCTGCAGAGATGGCTCGTGCGTTTGGTGTTATTGCAAATGGCGGATATTTAGTTGATCCTTATTATATTTCAAGAATTGAAGACCGAGATGGAAATATTATTTATTCGCATAATGATTATATAAATCTTAAGGAAAATACAGAAATTAAAGCCTTTCCTTGGCTAAATACTCTGGAGATGAATATTAATAAGCCATATTTTTTGATAGAACCTAAGCTTCAAACGGAACCGGTTATAGATGAAAGAGTTGCCTTTCTTGTCAAAGATATATTACAGGAATTTATGCAAAGCGGAACTGCTGGTAGAAAGTCTTCTTTTTTAAATAGAAAAGATATAGCAGGTAAGACCGGAACTACCAATGATGCAGTTAGCACTTGGTTTTCAGGATTTCATGAGGATTTAGTAACAACGGTATGGGTTGGTACAGATGATTTTTCATCACTAGGTGAAAATGAGTTTGGATCAACCATAGCTCTACCAATATGGCTAAATTATATGAGTAAAGAATTAAATAACTTATTAATAAAAGAGAAAAACATACCAGAAGGATTATCTTTTGCAAGAGTAAATAAAAAAACCGGCAAGATTGATAACTCAGAAGATATTGATACTTATTTTGAGTTGATTCTTGATGAAAATTTAGAGAATTAGTTTTTAAATATATTGATACTAAGCAAATCCCATACATTTTCAATGTAACTGCTAGGCGAATCCTTAAATTTAGACCTGATATATCTTCCTACATTACCCTCAAGACAAGTTGCTATCAGTTGAGCAGAAATGCCGGGTGTAGCTATTAAATTATCAGAGTCTTCTGCAAGCATCTGTTTAATTGATAATTCTAATCTTTCAAAAAATTGATTAACCGAGTCAGATACATTTTGTTCATCTGAAGAAAGAGCTTCTCTGGATATTAGCCTGGCAAAACCCTTATTTTTTTCAATAAAAATCATAAAAAATAAAAAAGTATTTTTTACTTTTTCCTTAGGTTTTAAATCAGATTTCTTTAGTTCAGAGCATTTGTTAAAAATAGCATCATCACAAAAAGAAAAAAGTTCTGCATAGATAGCTCTTTTGCTTGGAAAGTGTCTATATAAAGCGGCTTCAGTGATTTCTGATTTTTCAGCAAGAAGTGCAGTAGTAACTTTGGATAAATTTCTTTCCTCAAGAAGGCTTGCTAAAGATTGTAAGATAATATTTTTCCTATCATTTTTCATTGGTTAATCTAAATTTATATCAATATCTGGACAAATGCGAGATAGTTCTGAAATAAATTCGTCTTGAATTCGATTCATTGCTTCAAATGAATCTCCTTCAAACCTCAATACAAGTTTGGGTGTTGTATTAGATGCTCTTAATAGACCCCATCCGTCATCAAAATTAACCCTTAATCCATCTATAGTGATTTTCTTTCCTTTTAATCTTGATTCATTTATAAACTTTTTAACTATCTCAAATTTATTTTCATCCGTTACATTAATATTTAACTCTGGAGTTGAGAAAGAGTTAGGAAATCTTGAAAATATATCTGAAATTGAATCATCTGATTTTGCCAAGATTTCAGCAGCTCTGACTGCAGAATAAGGACCATCATCAAAGCCATACCATTTGTCATTAAAAAAAATATGACCACTCATCTCCCCACCCAGTAATGCGTTATTCTTTTTAATTGCATTTTTTATATGAAAGTGACCTGTTGGAGACATAATAGGATTCCCGCCATTAATAGATATTATATTTTCTAGATGATTAGAGCACTTAACATCAAAGACTATCGCACCTTTTTTTTCTTTCAAAATATCTTCAGAAAATAACATCATTTGTTTATCTGGAAATATCATCTCACCTTTATTGGTAATGAGTCCGACTCTGTCGCCATCCCCATCAAATGCAAAACCAATATCTGCCTTTTGTTTTTGAACTTCTGAAATAATATCCTGGAGATTTTCTAGCTTGCCAGGGTCAGGGTGATGATTTGGAAAATTTCCATCAACATCACTATAAAGCTCAATCACTTCACATCCTAGCTGTTTAAACAAGTCTGGAGCGATGTGTCCTGCAACCCCATTTCCACTATCTAGAACAACTTTTAAATTACTTAAATTCTCTTCAACACTTTCAATAACTTCCTTTATGTAAGTTTTTTTTATGTCACTGTATGTTATTTGTCCTCGCACTGCAGCATTTAATTCTTTCCCATCTTTGATAAGAGTTAAAATCTCATTTCCAGAAACAGAGCTGTTATTTATAACCATCTTTACGCCATTGTAATTTTTGGGATTATGACTGCCAGTAATCATTATTCCGCTTTTTGATTTTTCTTTCTTTGCAGCAAAATATAACATTGGACTGGTAGCTAGCCCGATGCAATTCACATCTATGCCGCAATTTAATATAGCTTCACAGAAGCTGGTAAGCAGAGATTCGCCTGATAACCTTCCATCTCTACCAATAGCAATTGAGTCTACTCCTTCTGCTTTACATTTTTTTGCTATACCAAAAGCTATATCCTTCATAACCAACTCGTTTATTTCTTCGGGATAAGTCCCTCTAATATCATTTTCTCTAAATATTGTCTCTTGCATTATTAGTCAATCCTTTTGTTATTTTGATTAGTTTGTCATAATAGCGATTCGTTATTATATCTTGTAAAAATGTTTGCAAACACTGAATTAAAATATATATGGAAGAATGGTTCTTATGAAAGATGGGAAGATACTTCTATTCATATTCTCTCGCATACAGTGCATTATGGAACAGGTGTTTTCGAGGGAGTTAGGGCATATGAAACCAAAGCTGGAGCAGCAATATTTAGATTAAACGATCACACTGAAAGGTTATTTGATGCTGCTAGCAAGATTGGAATAAAAATTCCATATTCTATAGAAGAGCTTAATCAAGTTCAGAAAGATATATTTTTAAAAAATAATTTATTGGAAGGGTATCTTCGACCTATAGTTTTTTTAGGAAGTGAATCCCTTGGCCTTAGAGCTAAAGACTTATCTGTTAATGTTGCTGTTGCTGCATGGGAATGGCCATCCTATATGAGTCCCGAGGCAAAGAAAAATGGCGTTGCAATTATAAAGTCATCTTTTGAGCAATACAGCAATCCACTTCATTCGGGATATAAAATTATAGGAACTTATATCAATTCAACTATGGCTCTTCGTGAGGCTATTGAAAAAGGTGCTGATGAAGCCTTGTTATTGGATAAAAATGGATTTATATCAGAAGGTAGTGGTGAAAATATATTTTTAGTTAATGAAAAGACTATAAGCACACCAAAAACAGATCATTGTTTGAATGGAATTACCAGGCAATCAGTCATTCAGATAGCACAAGATTTAGGTTTTGATGTAAATGAAAGAGACATTACTTATGATGAATTAGTCGCTAGTGATGAGGTATTTTTTTCAGGAACTGCTGTAGAAATAACCCCAATATCAAAGATTGATGAAACTATAATTGGCTCTGGATCAATTGGGCCAGTTACTGAGAAACTTCAAACCTCTTATACTGACATAGTATCTGGTCGTAATTCTCAATACAGCCACTGGTTAAGCCTAGTTTCTGAATAAATATTTTGCAAAAGCTTAAAATAGCAATTCTAAGTTACAGAAGCGCTCCTTTTGGAGGAGGTCAGGGAATTTATATTCGTGACATATCAAGAGCATTATCAATTATGGGACACAGGATAGATGTAATTTCTGGTCCCCCATATCCAAATCTGGTTGATGAAATCAATCTTATTAAACTTCCGGGTTTAGACTTATTTCAGACATTTTCTTTTAAAGAGAGACTGAAAATTTTTTACAATATAAAAAACAAAAAATTAGTGGATTTTTATGAGTTTATCTCTGTTCTTTTTGGTGGCTTTCCAGAAATGAGAACTTTTGGCTATAGAGCTAATAAATTTTTAAAATTATCTTCTCATTACGATATTATTATAGACAACCAATCATTAAGTTATGGAATATTAGAAATTCAAAAAAGATTTCCTTTGATTGAAATCATCCATCACCCTATATCAAAAGACTATAAGTTTGAATATGAAACAGCTAGTAGTTTTTTGTATAAACTTTCAAGACATAGATGGTATTCATTTTTAAAGATGCAAAAGAAAGTTGCAAAAAATATAAACAATATTGTTACCCCATCCAAAAACTCAAAAAAGGATATAGTGGTTGATTTTGGCGTTAATCAAAAGAATATTAATGTTATTAATAATGGATTAGATATCAATATATTTATTCCTTACAAAAATATTAAAAGAGATCCTTTTAGGTTAATTACTACCGCAAGTACTGATGTTGCATTAAAAGGTTTGGATTATTCTTTGAGATCTTTAGCTACTCTTTCAAAAAATTTTCCTGAAATATCTCTTTTAGTTATTGGACAATTGAAAAAAAATGGACATACGTCAAGGTTAATTAAAGAGCTTGGTATTGAAGATAGAGTTTTATTTAAAACAGCACTGACTAAAGAAGAAATTGCCAAAGAATATGCATCAAGCTCTGTTGCCATAGTCAGTTCATTGTATGAAGGTTTTGGCTACCCTGTTATTGAAGCAATGAGTTGTGAAATTCCTCTTATTGCTACTAATACCTCCTCAATACCAGAGTTAGTGGGTGATTTTGCAACCTTAATTCCTCCTATGAACGAAAATGAGCTGTCTGAAGCTATTAAAAAAATTCTAAACAATTACGAAAAATATAAAAAAATTGCAGAAAGTGGAAGACACCATATAATTGAGAACTTTAATTGGCTAAAAATAACTCAAAAGTATGAAGATATGATCTATAAGACAATTCAAGACTTTAATAATGCTAACCTTTAATTTTTCAAAGATTAAATTAGATAACCCTGACGGTGTTATGCTCGATTTAGGCTGTGGCGAGGGCCGGCATATATTTGGCACAATGGAATCATTTCCTAATATGCAATGTGTTGGCCTAGATCCTCATTTAGAATCATTAGATAAGTCACTAGAAGGCCTTGAATTCTTTAAGTCCATATCAAATAAAAAGACAACCTTTTTAAGCGGCTCAGCATATAAATTACCTTTTAATAATAATACCTTTGACTTGGTTATATGTTCTGAAGTCTTAGAACATCTTCATAACTACAAGGAAGCCATTGAAGAAATTAACAGAGTACTTAAACCGGGCGGTAAATTTTTAGTAAGTGTTCCAGCTGAGTTTCCAGAAAAAATTTGCTGGGCTTTATCTAAAGAATATCAAAATCAGCCAGGGGGGCATTTAAGAATTTTTAAAAAGAAAGCATTATTAAATGATATATCTTCAAGAGGTTTTGTTTATCTTGATTCTGAAAAATTCCATTCAATTCATTCGGCATACTGGTGGCTAAGATGTATGTTTTGGAAAAATCAAGATACGAATCTACTAGTAAGTTGGTATAAAAAATTGCTTGAAATTCATATTTTAGAAAAACCAGCCTGGATAGATTTCATTGATAGATTATTTAATCCAGTCTTAGGTAAAAGCATTGCCTTTTATTTTAAAAAGAAATGAATTGGCTTCATGCAAAAGATAAGTTTGAAGAATCCAAAAATTGGATCATCACAAACCAATCATCAGATGGTTATATTTCATGGGATGAAAAAGGTAAATGCGATCCATGGGATCATTGTGAGTGTTTAATTGCTTTAAGCATATACGAAGAGTGGGATGCATTTTGGCTAGGTGTTAAATGGTTTTTTGATAACATTAATGATGAGGGTCTGATTTATGCAGAATTCCAAAAAGGAAAACCTTCTAAAGAGTATTTTGAAAGCCATCATGCTCCTTATATCATCTTGCCCTTGATGCAAGCAGCACTTATAGATAAAAAGCAGGACTATCATAAAATTCTTAACCAAATACAGCTAAATAAATTAAACAAAATTTTTAAAGGGCTTAAGAATTTTCAAGACAAAGATGGTTTTTATTATTGGGCAAAAAATGATGATGGATATTCTGACAATTCACTAATTACAGCCACAATGTCTATCTATATATCAATTATGGCAAAAGAATTTTTAGCTCCTGATTTAAAAACAAACTTATGGGATAGAAAATTTGATCGAGATGGTGTTGATAGATCAAGATTTTCAATGGATTTCTACTATCCATATTTGGCGGGTATTAAAAATAACAAATCTGAGTTCCTGAAATCATTAGAAGATTTTTATGTCAAAGGACTTGGCGTAAAGTGTGTTAAAGAAGAGCCTTGGGTTACTGTGGCTGAAAGTTGTGAGTGTGTAATAGCAGCACTGGCGCATGAAAATATACAAATAGCAG
>Ga0129345_1000016_pt1 | contig 48975 bp, 54 predicted proteins | sample CPBDNA_FD_94425 | JGI IMG/M metagenome (GOLD analysis project Ga0129345, IMG submission 94425) | Freshwater to marine salinity gradient microbial communities from Chesapeake Bay, USA - CPBay_Sum_20_0.8_DNA | ecosystem: Environmental > Aquatic > Marine > Coastal | place: USA: Chesapeake Bay...
CCGGGCCATTTATGTAATAAGGAAGTTTAATTGTGTACATTTTCTTTTAATTTTAGAAGGAATTCAGTAATATTTGACTATGCAAGATTATAAAACAACTATCATTTTTAAAAGACAAACTTCTTCGAACTGCTCCTTCTAATTTAATAGAGGGGAATACCTGGGGAGACAAGTACTGGGGCAAAGTAAAAGGCCAAGGCAAGAATCGCCTCGGCCAGATACTTATGAAACTCCGTGATGAGTACTCTCGAGATTAACTTTCTTTATTGAAAATAAAATCAACGATAGGAACCATCTCTACAGTATTGGAGGACCCCGTAGTGTTAGTTAACTTAACACTGACGTATTGACCCTTAGTCACAGGCAACTCTTGGTCAATCTCAAAGTAACCGGAAGAATCTATGGTTATTATAGGCCCAGTATCAGTACCATCAACATTCAATTGAACTACAACTGCTGCTGTAGGAGCTGAATTAGAATAAACCGCAAGCTTAGATATTTGACCGTTCCGAGCTATCGGGTAGATGCTGCTGGAAGAGAGCCCAGGTCCTGAAGATCCTTGGTATCCAAGATAAACATTGGAACTGGCTCCAATAGAAGAGTTGTATGGGAAGAATGTCCGCGTTTCCTCTATAGGATTCTCAGCATTTACTACGTAATAATTTGTACCGTCAGATTTGAAAGTGGAAGAGGATAAAAGTCCTCTAACAAACTTGGAACTTCCTCCTTCAACATCTCCGTAGACCGAGTCTACTTCAACATAGTTGGTAGAAGAATCTGCTTTCTTAACCACAAACTCTTGTCCGAGTCCGTTTGCAAAAGTACTTTCAGGGTCCGGGAGTGTTATTCGAACGGGACCGTCAAATACTTCCAACTCTCGGATGCCCGCAGCATTCCCTCCTCCAGGAGTAACCGCTATGAGGAATCCTTGATAAGCAGTAGAGTTCGGTATTTCGAAAGTTTGCTTTGGTTGAACGCCGTTTGGATCTGGATTTTCGTAAGTACCAGAATACAAGAGAGTCCATGACCCAGGATAAGCTTCACTCAGCGGTGTGGCGGAATTAATTCCACGAACTTCGAAGGAAGTTATTCTTCCGAGTCCTCCAGCCTTCTCACCAACTAAAGTTATTCTATCGAAAGCTTTAGCATTCCCGGAACCAAAATCAATTCTGAGATAATGGGAGCCTCCGACTGTAGCAGCCCATTGACTAGTTTCGTCATTATCAATAGCATTGAAAGGAGAGGGTCCTGAGCTTGTGTTGATATCGGAAGCTGTCAATACATTAGTTAGGTCGAAGTTGGAAGTAGGTCCGGAAGCATCCACTATAATAGTGTGATCGTTAGTAGTCGCTGTGTAGTCGTCAGATACTGAAGTAACACCTGTGAAATGCGTTTTAGAAGCATCTCTAGAGTCTGAGACAACAAAATAGTTCGTACCGTCAGATTGGATAGTTACAGCTTTATTCTCGGTGTTTAAGTACAACGAAGCGTCCCCGTCAATATTACCACTCGCTGGTAGTAGCTCAGCTTGGCCTTCCGAGGAGTCGATCTTTTTAAACTGGAATTTCTGGCCCTCACCTCCTGAGAATACTGTCGCAGGGTCAGGAAGATCCACAGTAATGGGCCCCGAGTAAATCTCAAGCTCTTGGATAGCAGTAGCTGCGGTTTGTGGGGAAGTTGAGGCCACTTCTATTAAAAATCCCCGATAAGCCGTGTTATTCCCTAAGTCGAAAAATTGCTTAGCTTGAAGACCGTCAGGTCCAGAGTTGTCGTAGGTATCTGAGTAAAGGGTTGTCCAGGTCCCGCCGTTAGGTTCACTCAGGGGGTCGGAAACGTTTATTCCTTTTACTGAGAATGACCCGATTCTACCGATGCCTCCAACTTTATCGCCGATCAGAGCAATTTGTTTGAATTTTTGCTCATTTCCGGAACCGAAATCGATTCTAATGAAATGTTCTCCCGCAGTTGTGGGGGCCCAAGCTGTTCCATCGTCTTTATCAATAGCTTGCATAACTATACTGGTGTTGTTAGATGCGTTGATGTCGTTGACAGTTACTAACTTAGTAAGGTCTCCAGGTTTACGGTCTACAGCATCGATTAGAATTGTGCTGTTCGAAGCGGTTACAGTATAATCATCATCAATTTCTTCAATCGCAGAAGAACCTCCCGAAGAACCTCCCGAAGAATTAGTCCATGAAGATCCCCCAGCACCATCAGAGGTCAGAACCTGACCATTAGTTCCGGTTCCGTCGGGCAGACTGAATTGAGCGTCCTCTAAATCCTCAAAATAAGATACTGGGTTTAAGTTTCTTTCAAAGATCACAGAACAATTAAAAGAAGCTCCAGGATTACTACTTCCTACCTCGTCCAATCTTATATTTACTAAGTCCCCTTTTTGAACTCGGACTTTATCGCTCAATTTAGCAACTGCTGAAGAGTCTGTTTGATCGAAGAAGACTGTGTTAGTTTGATCTGCATCGTTTATCAAAGGAGTGAAATTAACTACAGCACTCGCTCCAATAGCGTTAGAGTTTCTCACCAAAATCCGTAGACTTCCCGAAAATGGTGCAACCTCATATTCAGAAGCTGAACCAGACCATCCACCAATTTGAGAGGAAAAAAGAGTCTCGTCAGCAGTAGGAGATTCAGAGACCATACTTTCAGCCACAGAATCGATTTCAAGAGCTGAGGAAGCCTCGCAAACTACACAGACATAAAAAGTAGCTGAAGGACTCGCAGCACCAGACTCCGTTAAATTCAACTGAATCAAATCCCCCTGAGAAACTCCAACTGTCGAAGAAACCTTCACAGTAGCTTCTGTATCAGTACCATCAAATTGAAGGGTATTTGCTTGAGTGGAGAGATTTACAAGGGGAGTGAAGGTAACTACAGATGATGCTCCTATAGCCGCTGAGGAAACAGCAATGATTTTCATATCCCCGTCAAAAGGAGCAAGAAAACCTGACCCACTCCCTAGAGTACCCGACCAAGCTCCTGTTTGAGAACCGTAAATACTATCTGAAGCCCCAGGAGTAACCCTGATGTAGCTTTCTGAAGCTATATTAGAATTCCTAGAGTCACTTCGTTCAAAAGCGATTGAAGAATGAAAGGTTGTGGCTCCTACAGCTCCAGATTCCACTGCTTTCAAAGAGATTAAATCTCCTTGGGAAACTTCAACTGGAACAGTCTCTCGAACAAATTGACCGTCATCGGCATCCGTAAAAGTAAGGGTATTACTGGAATCTACTGAATTGATTCTAGGAGTGAAAGTGACTACAGAGTTGGTAGGCTGAGCTCCTTCAGAAATCACAATCGCTTTCATTTGGCCATCGAACGGAGCTACGAAAAACGAACCGTCCCCTTCAGACCCAGACCAACCTCCATTTTGACTGGAGTAGATCGTTTGAGAAGCTGTGGGAGTCACTAGAGAGTAATTTTCATAAGATGTGTCTTGAACCACTCCAGAAGCGGTAGCCGCCGAAGCTGTGGAGCTGGCTGTAGGCTCGAAAAGTTGAACTTCTACCACAATAATAGAAAGATACTCGTAATACGTGTTATCAACGTAAATGCGGTAATGGCGATAAGCGGTAGTATTCTCCAAGAAAAAGAACTGCTCGATGTTACCATTGTTTCCATGGGTAAAGGTTCCTAGAGTGGTCCAGTCGGCGTGATCTCTACCAGTGTTCGGAGAAGCTACGTTAGATCCTTGGATAAGGAAGTCCTTAACAGTGGCTTGCCCTCCCACGAATCTTGGCTGCAAAGTCATTCTCTCGATAACTTTTTCATTCCCTGCACCAAAATCTACCTTCAACCACTCCGCAGCTACGGCATCAAGGTCAGTACCGGGTCTCCACCAAGTACTAGCGTCGTTATCAAAAGCTTTATCCGCAGAAGTTGAAGCTTGGTGAGTGTCTGAAGCTGTGAAGTCCCCAACAGAAAGACCGTCAGTAGCGTCAATTAATCCTTGAGTAGGATCTGTGGGGTCTTCCAATCCTAAAGATTTGAGAGCAAAACTTAGTCCCTTAGGGGATTCATCCCAAGTACGGGAAGCGGAGTTATTGGACCAAGCTGTGGTGTTTGTTCTTCTAACCACCAGTCGATTGTGTGCGGTGGTTGTGTCCAAAAAGCAAGAATCAAAATCAGTGATTCCACCAGAACTAGCATCAACCTGACCCTTAACCTGAGTTCGGATATTATCTAGAGTCTCTTCTAGAGTATCAGCGATATCCCCAACAACAACATCATAAGAAGCTACCCCGGTTCCATCTATAATAACTCGGAAGGAGTGGCCCAGAAATTGATTAGGAGTTCGATTAGGGTCGAATGGCCAATCGATAATCACATCGAAGTTAGTACCGCCAGTCACCTGTTCAGTGACCGCACCAGAATAAAAGTCACAATCAGCTACTAGAATATCGCCCGCAGGAAAGAAAGGCTGAAATCCCCAATAGTGGTCTACGTTTCGCTCGACTCTAGCATCTTCTACGTCGTAATTGTCGAAGTTGAACAGTCCAGTGACCTCTAAAGCAGTTCCGGAAGTTCCGAAAGAGTAACGAGCGGTGTATCCTTTGTTAGTAGCATCGGTAATCAGTCCGGTATAAATATCCGTTAGGGTGTCCGCAGCATCAGCAACATAAGAAATAGAATTAACAGGACCAGATACCTGAAGTTGGAGCATCACGATAAAAACATCACCGGTTTCTAGATTATCTACTCTCGAGCTTAGATCTACTTCAATAATCTTAGGCAGGGAAGGAGCAGCAACCTGGGTAACAGTGGGGGTTACCGTCAGTAAATTAGCCAACCCGTCTGGACTCTTAATAAGAACATGGCTCTCATTAGTAGAAGAATCCGCAGTGGAAATCTTCTCAAAATTGTCTGAGGCCGTAATGTCCTCCAGAGTATCCGTGGTCTTATTGAATAAATTGTCCGAGACAAATTCATCTTTTAGCTTACGATTAGTCATTATCTAGTCCTTAAGGTTTAGAAAAAGAATCACCTAAAATTCCTAGAATAATTAAGCAATTATTCTCTGGTAGAAAGAATCTCAGGCCTGAATTGAAAAAACTTCAGAGTCTGGTTTTAATTTTCAAGGAAATTTTCTAATATAAGGCCATGGAAGACAAAATTAAGCCCTATGCGAAAGAGTTAGTCGGGGCTGTTCAGAGGTCTGGCTATAAATGTTATATAGTTGGGGGAGCGATTCGAGATATCTTAATGGGGAAGGCCCCGGAGGATTACGATTTCACTACCAATGCACCTTTGACGGTCATTAAACAGATATTCAGCCACAAGACCATCTCCACGGTCGGAGAGGAGCACGGAACGATCGTGATTCACTGGTCGCCGAAGATCAATTGCGAGATCACCCGATTCCGCAGGGACGCTTCCACTAATGGTCGTCACGCTGATGTTATTTTCGTGAACGATATTAATATGGATCTGGCTCGAAGGGACTTCACGATCAATGCCATTGCTTATGATCCGGTTGTTCATGAGTTCATCGATCCTTTTAATGGACGAGAAGATGTTCGCAACAAACAACTGAAGTTCGTGGGCGATCCCAAAACTCGTATTCTAGAAGATCATCTCAGGGCGATTCGATACTTCCGATTCAGTGCAGACTTCCACCGATCCAACCCCGAAGTGGATAAAATCGTTCACGAGACCTACGATCCGACAATCGTGTCTTTGGAGAGGATCTACAGTGAACTGACCAAACTCAGTAAAAAGAAACTGAGCAAAAGACAAATGGTTACTCTGTCCAACGAACTCGCTACTCTGGGAGTACTGGACCGGCTTGGTCTGGAAGATCCCGCAGAGGCTCTCCTTCAGTCCTTTTTAGCCCAATCTATCTTTCCTTTGGCCTTCGCCCTTCAAGAGAGACTTATCGCCGAAGGAACGGCTCCTAAGAAGGTGATGAGTATGGTGGGTAAGGTTGGCCGCTTCAGTAAGAACCTTCAACGTAAGGCCAGGATAGCTCGGGAGCTCAAGACCGTGAGTTCACTCTGTCTTCGAAAATCAATCCTGGTTTATCCGCCGGACTCCAACAATCAATTCAAGACCTGGGCCTATACGGTTAAGCAGGTGGTGAAGATGCGAAAGCTGCGGTGTGACCTTCCTGATCTCAGAGAGGTTTTCAACTCCTTGGTTCGAATCGAGGATCTCGCGATTACCGCTCAGGAGTTAATGGACATGGGATACAAAGGCGGAACCCTAGGGAAAATACGTAAAGAACTTCACGAGGTTGTGCTACACTCTCCTCATCTAAATACAAAGTCTGATCTAGGTAAGCACCTGGAGTACCTCAAACCTCAACTGGAGGCGGGAACATTATGAGCAAGATCGCGGTGGAAATTAACATAACTCTAGAATCGGACGATTATCTGTTACTGACCAAACTCGCTGAATCTGAGAAAATCACATTCAACAAACTATGTAAGGAAATTATTGAGGACCATGCTACTAATATGAGGGATATTAATGGCCCTGAGTGGGTCGAGTCTCCAGAGAAGAAAAAAGAGTACATCGAGCATTGGAGCGATATTCGAAGAACCAGTATGAATAACATCGTTTCATATGCTCATGAATTAGCTGAGAAAATGAGATCCAAAGATTCAGAAAAAGGAGAAACCGGTGCGTGATCAGTGTGAAATCGAAGCAAGAATGAAATCTCTGGTGGCCGGGGAAGTTACCAAAATTTACCAGGGTAATATTATCGCTAATGAGATCCAGAGAAGCATCTTCCACGCTTCCAAGTTTCGAATCAACTTCGAAGGAGTCTCTTCTTCAGGGGAAGACGAGTGGGGGATTCATTTCCTACTCAAGGGCGAGGTAAACCCAAGATCGGTAGTCTTCGCGATAGACACCAGCAACTGGGAAGAAGAAAAGAGAAAGAATCAGTTTCTGTATGCTAAAGAGTTGGATGCGATGATCGGGCCTGTCTTTCATTCCCAGGTCATGGAACACGCTCGGGGAACTTATGAGGAAGCTCTGTCAGACATACACTCCAGGGCATTTAAGAACTTCAAGAATCTCTGTACCCATCTATACAAACTGTTCGGACACTGCGACATCGAGCCTGAGAAGCTAGAGCAGATGGCGGAACTGAATTTCGAGGACATGCTGGTCAAGCACGCTAAGGACCCTTGGATTTTTGAGCTCATTACCTCCTGGCACTTCAAAGCCACTTACAAAAGTGGAGAATTAGTTCTATGGATGAACGGTATCGGGAAGACTTACCAAGTGGACCTGAGCTCTCCATTGTGGGACAATCAGGAGAAAAATAAGGTTATAAGTAATTTCTCGAAGTATAAGGATAGTTTCTGAAAAAGCTTAAAGATCTCAATTAGCTTTTAGTTTAAGATCTTAGTTCGTAATATAGTCTTTTAAAAATGATAGTTGTTTTATAATCTTGCATAGGACAATATTGCTGAACTCCTTCTAAAATTAAAAGAAAAATTGTAATTTAATAATTTGGACCATGGTGAAAGGAATCATCATGCAAAAATTAAAGAACTTTTTCTCCCACCTTTGGCTTTCAATCCTCCACCATAAATTCTGGGTGAGCTATTATTGCTTCTCATTCGCTTTTCGACTCATGTACCGAGCGATCGTCCACGATCTCTCCAAGTTAAGGCCATGCGAACTAAAAGGATTCGTGAAAAGTATTCATCTTCTGAGTAAGTCCACCTACGGATCAGACGAGTACTTCGTGGCTCTCAAAGACATCGAGGGCCCGATCCACGAACACTACAAAGCTAATCGTCACCACCCCGAGCATTTCTTCTTCGACGAGGGCTCTACTCCAGAGTCCATCAAAGAGAAAGTCAATCTCTCTAAAATGGATCTAATCGATCTGGTCGAGATGTACTGTGACTGGGAAGCTGCAGTCCGAAAACACAAAGACGGTGATCTGGCCAAATCCCTGGGAACTAATAAGAAAAGATTTAGGATTTCCGATGATCTTCATCAGATCATGGTCAACACTCTCAAAAAGTTATAATAATTTAGGAAAAGGTTATGAAAAAAGAATTCTCGCCCCCTCATCTAAAAGTAAAAGCCAGTATTGATCGGCATGTAGACGAGATCTTGGGATCTTCCCAGTTTAAAAAGTTTTTGAAGAAAGAACGCTCCCCGTTATTGTCTAGAGTATTTTACTTGATGGCTCGTAACATCGTTGATGAGAGTCCGGTGGATGCTTTCATTGATGGCTTCCTAAAATCTGAGTTTTATACTGACAAAACTAAAGGTGCCCCCAGTAAAGTTAAAAAAGAGATAGAAAACTTCTTCAAAAAGAAAAAGAAGGGTATAAGAGAGTATTTTATTAGGGAATTTAAAGATGTTTCTAGAGTTAAGGAACTCCCTCAAGACGCTCCTGGATGGATGAAGGAGAAAGTTAATGAAGATCCCGACTTTTTAGAGAAAGAAGAAGTGTTTCAATTCGATGAGAATATTGAAGATGAGAACATCTTAAAAAAGATGAAGGAATTGGTAGTCTACTTCGTAAAGTTCTTGAAAGAGAATCCAAAAGAAAGTTTGAGGCTAGTAACCTTGGAACAAGCTTTAAAAGACTCTAAAGGGTTTAAGACTGAAAAAGAATATTTTGACGAAGAGTTAGGGCAGATAGAGGTTATTCCGCAGCTAAAAGAAGAAAACGGTTTAAGGTGGGTTGAGATCGTCGATTCCTCAGCTCTCGAACGCGAAGGTAACCTTATGGGCCATTGTGTGGGTGACGATAAATATTGTGAAGGCTTGGAAGCAGGTGAGATTCGCCTGTTCTCTTTGAGAGACTCATCCAACCGTCCTAGAGTTACCATAGAGTATAATATCCTTAACAATTCGATTGACCAATTCCAAGGTAAGGAGAACAGCCCCCCGCATCCTCGTTATTCGGGCCCTATTGCTCGGTTTTTAAATTATATGTTCCGTGGAAAAGTCCGTGTAGGAGATGACGATCTCGAGAATCTAGGTATATTCGAGCATCGAGGTAAGTTCTATCTGCATAAGGAAAATCTATTACATAAGGATGAGGTCATTGACCGTCAAAGCTTAAATGATGTGGATAGAGTAATGGAACTTCTAGTCCAGTATTCAGATTTTGATTTATCTCAAATACCAGAGGAAGTTGAAGATAAAATATTTAGTGATCCTGAACTATTAAAAGGCTTAGTGAGGCAGAATTGGCTTTGGTTTGAAAAACTTCCGGCAGAATTGAAAGAACAAATTAATATCGGGGAGATAGCGGTAGAGACCTTAGTTAAAGACCCATATCTTGACCTTAATCAGGTTCCAGAAGAAACTTTTAACAGCGTTTTTAGAAATATTGAAACTTTGAAAAAGCTAGTGTTCCGAAGTTGGGGCTGGTTTAGAAAAATACCTTTAGAATTAAAAGAACAACTTTTAAACGATAAGGAATTCATAAGAGAGAATCTAATAGCCGCTCCTGGGAGACTTTTCTCTTTACCAAAAGATTCCATCCTGCTTAGTCTAAAAGATCCAAGAGTATTTAAGGCTGTAAAAAAGGATATCATTTTGTCTTATCTTCCGTTTGAGGAATTGCCTAAAGAAGCTCAGGATATGATGCTAGAAGACCCAGAGTTAGTCACCCACCTGAGGCAAGTAAGGAAGAACTTCAGAAATGGTAGAGATTTTTCAGATAAAGCTATTGAGGTCGTGTTCGACGGGGACTTCAGAAAAGCCACACGCAGTATCATATGGGATGATGAGGATTTTTAGAATCTCAGACGATCTTCATCAGATCATGGTCAACACTCTCAAAAAGTTATAGAACCAGATCCGTTCTCTTCTTATACACTGTCCGATCTTCATCCTTAGGACGAGCGTTCGGCCTGGGGAAGTTTTCCGGAGGATTTGGTTTCTCCACTTTCATGAACTCTTCATTAGAGATCTGGAAGTTTAACCAAGCCTTCGCTTTAGGGGTCCTGAAAGCATCGCTTTTAGGATTGTACTCAAACTCTCTTCGGAGATCGAATTTAGAGTGCTCCAAGTACTCGTACTTGTCGGTGTACTTGACCAAAATGAAGTTCCAACCAAAAAAAGAATCCACCTCTACTTGGAAATCCTCGTCTCTTCTATAGATCACTAGGATTCCAACAATTAGAGGACAAAAAATAATAACAAAGAGATTAAAGATTTCAACTTCAGACATATAGATCGTGACCTATTTTAGCATAAGATCAAAGCAGAAATTCTATCTTTTGTGATAATTATTTAATTTTTTGTATTGACATATATTCGATCATCGGTAATGATGATAAAGAACGTCGGGGGAAACTCCGCCGTTTGAAAGTGTTCCTAAACTTCTAAAAGATTACACTGCAGGGCTTAAAGCTATGAAAAAGCCTAGAAAAAATAACAAGACAAGAAGACGTTACCGCCGAAAAAGCAAGTAATTAGTTAGTGTAGATTTAACACTAACCCCCGTATTTATTCGAAAGTGTCCTACTTTTCGACAAGAATCTTCGTATAACCATTTTTCTTGTCATTAAAAACAAATTTATTTACCTTTTTTGTACAAGTTTTCTTTAAGTTCTGAAAATTTATGCTTAGTATGTATTTACCATTCCGCATAAATTACTCTAAACCTGTAACAAAATCTTTCGATGGTAGGGAGAACTAAAAATGAAAAATCGTACAATTTTCGACGAGTCCGTCCAGCAAGACTCTGAAGCTGGGGTGATCAAAGTCCTTAAGAAACATGGTCTTTGGGATAGTAAGCACTGGAAGGTTTTAGGGGATAATCCTCAAAACCAATCTATTGTGCATACACAGCAAAGTGAGGCGATGTCGGCTCTTGCGGAGAAGGTAACTAATGCCGTCGATGCCGTTTTAGAGAACAAGATGCGTTCTAAAGGAATCGACCCGGCCAGTCCTGATGCTCCCCAGTCTGTTAAGGAGTCTGTCCAGAAGTTCATGGGAATAGTTGATGGAGATCTATCTAAATTGAATGCGAAGTCTCTCAGAGAGCTCGCTGAGGAGAACATCCACTTGACCGCCACTGGAGATAACAAAGAGGTTTGTTATACGATTATCGACCGAGGTGTAGGTCAGACTCCTAAAGACATGGAAAGTACTTTCTTGAGTCTAGTACGGGGGAATAAGGCCGGTCATAAGGGCTTAATCGGAACCTTCGGTATGGGTAGCTCTGGTTCTCTGTCCTTTTGTGGAGAAAATGGTCTGCAGCTCATCCTCTCCAGGAGAAGCCCTAAAGTTGTCGACAATTTTCATAAAGGCGAAGCCAAAGCCGATGAATGGTCATTCACGATTGTGAGGAGAGAGGACCCTAAGGACGGCCAAAAGTGTTCGGTGTACACTTACTTGGCTCCGAACAATGAGATTCTTTCCTTTAAGGCTGATGCTTTAGACTTGATTCCTCATCGGAGTGAAGATGGTAAATTGCCCATGGAGCACGGATCTTTGGTCAAGCTTTACAATTATAAGATCGCAGGTACTTACAAATCAAACATCCACTTTGAGTTCAACACGAAGTTGAACGCTAAAATCCCTAAAACCCCACTTCCAGTTCGTTTACACGAGCTTCGGCCAAAGTTTCATGGCAATAGTCGGTCTGTAACCATGTCGGGGCTCTGGACTAGACTTCAGAAAGACTCTAACTCCAATCTTGAGGAGGGCTTCCCTCTTGAGAATGTTATTCGGATCGAAGATTCTGAAATTCCAGTATCGATCTATGTGATGAAACCGGGTAGGGCGGAAAATTATAGAGATTCTGAAGGCGTGATCTTGATGTACAACGGGCAAGCTCAAGGAGACTTCAAAAAGTCGTACTTTCTCCGTAAGGATGTCAACTTGAGGTATATTGCAGATGACATGATTATTCTATTAGATTGCTCCAAGTGTAGTTACCGAACAATCGAAAAGCTCTTCATGAACTCCAGGGATAGACTGCGGGATGGGGAAACTAAGCAAAAGGTCAAGATGACCCTGGCTCGTCTACTCTCTACCAATGATATTCTCAAGGATCTTAACGAGACTCGTCGCCAAGACCTTCTTCGGGATGCCCTCAAAGACAAGGACAAGATTGAGAACTCGGTCCAAAACCTTTTTAAGAAGGCTAAGTACCTTTCTCAGCTTTTCGCTGGAGAAGGTCATAAGATCAAAGACATCCCGCCGGTCCCTGAAGATGCTTTCGCCGGTCGTGAGGTTCCTACGTTCTTTACTCTACATAAAGTAACAGACCCAGTCTACCAAGGGTCGAAGATCTGGGCGTACTTCAAAACTGACGCTTGTAACAAGTATTTCGACCGGGATAACTTTGAAATCACTCACGATGAAGGAGAATTCAAGCTTAATATCGTGGTGAACTCCGGTTCGGTATCTTTGATCTTCACTCCTTTGGTCACCATTCCTATAGGGACTAGAGTCAACTTCGAAGTTAAGTGGGAAGACCCCGAGAACGATAAACTCTTCGTTCAGCCGTTTGGGTCTACGATTCAAGCACGTCCGCCTAAGGTGGACAAGCCTACTCAACCTAAGCCGAAAGTCGAAGATAAATTCTCCTTTAAGGTGCCTAACGTGACCGAAATCTGGAAGTCCGATCCATCTTACGATCGTATGAAGTTCAGCGATACCATCGCGGCCAGGGTTCGTGAGAGTGGAGACATTTGTGACTTGTTCTTGAACATGGATAACGTCTTCTTGAGTAATCTGCGTAAGGTTGAAAAGGATACTGCTGGAGAGGAGTCCGTGGACTATCTTTTCAAGTATGGTATGATTTTCAATGCGATGTCGATAATGAATACGGTTGATCCAGATTTTTTGGAGGAGAAGAACACCACGATCTCAGACTTCACTGAGCATTGTCTTTCTTCCATCGCACCGGTGATCGTACCAACAGTTCAGTGTTTGGGAGATCTCGAAACAGATCCGATGAAGTTACGATAAGTGAGCGTGAAAGCCCCTTACTTTAGTGAGGGATGAGAGCGAACCACTTGACTGTTTAGATTAAGTTATGGTAAGGTTCTTTTAGTCTGAATTTTAGATTAAACTACAAGACTGGTAAAATAGCTGGGTTTAATCTTCAGATTAAAACATTTTAAGAGAAGGGGCATCTTCTCTTGGACTATGTGACGGTAAGACGGAGCTTCGCTCCGCAGTCTCGAATTCCAGAATCCCGTTACTTTAGTGACGGGAGTATGTCAATTCCAGTAGAAGATTAAAATTCGCTTTTAATTTTAACCGAGCTTCCTTAATATGTATATTGGGGAAGCTTTTTTAATTTAAGGAAAATAATGAAGTTCACACTAAAACGATGGAGTCTGTACTGGGCCGCGAGAGTGACTAAGTGGAAAGGATTCGGGCTAGAATTAAGTCTATCGGGAATCCACCCATATTCTGTTATCGGTTGGGACTTTTCTGTCAGGAATAAAATCGATCACCCTGGAGTTCAGTTTTCCTTAGATATACTCTGGTTACACTTTGAGTTCGAATTCGTGGATTCTCGACATTGGTCTCCTTCGATGAAACAACTGATCGGTCCAGAAGACGAGGAAGCCGGTATTCGCGATTTCTCCCCGAGCTACGAACCTTCTGAGGTGATTGAGTTTCTATACGAGGAATTCGGCAAGGAGAACATATTCAGCGTGGGTCTCGGATTACCTGGGACTCTTCATGTTTACCTCAGCAGCCATCACCCTGATCTTGAAGAGATAAAAAGTAAAATACCTAATAAATACTATGGATGGGAAATTCAAGTATCGGAATTAGAATCAGCCATTCCATTCTGAAGGAGGAAACGTGAGTAAATTTGCAATGCCCGTAGACCAAAAGTATGATCTGGATAAGTTAATTGAGGGATTCGTAGCAGAAATGCTCGCTCAGGAGATGTTGACCAGAGAAGAGGCTGAGGAGTTAGTCGGAAATAAGGAGTATCACGGATTCGCCATCATCTGGATGCTAAATGATCCCAACTGCGGAGAGGCTGACATTTGTTTGTCAGTTTCCAACGAAGATCATGACGCTTTCTTCATCCAGATGTTCAACAACGACTTCGAGTATCTTTACCCTATCTCCGTTCTTGAAGACCCGGCACAAATGAAGGCCCTGGTCACTGTTCTGAAAGGCACTCGAGATAAGGTTATCGAGCTGAGGGGGATCGAGAAGCCTCTGTACGAGCCGGAGTTTAATACCTACCGTCCAAAAGGGGACAGTGTGACCGCAGCTTACCTTAAAGAGAGCACGATCATTCGCGGTAAGGAGTACCCTGCTGGGATTTACCTTGCCGAGGATGGTGACGGTTATAAAGAGTATTCTGCTGAGGAATTTGAATCCACTTGGAATGCTTCTGCTTCGAGATACTGAAATCGAACCTCTCCATCTCCTCATACTAACGCTCTTGATCATGTCGCCTGGGATAGCCTGGGCGATGTTCACTATGTGCATTTACTGGATCAACCTTATCCATATTCTTTACACCAACGAGATGATTATTGATTATCTGACGATTCTAGCACTTATCGATAGTCTGAATCCGCAGGATAAAGAAGAAATGGAAAACAAAATCAGGAGGAAGCTCAAGGAACTTACACACGCAAATGAAGAATCGGAAAATGAAATGCAGGATAGCATGGAACTTCGTTGGAGCTTGTGTAAGAGAATAATATTAAATCCAAAACCGTTTATGGAAATTTTGGGAGATTGGGTCGGAAGATTTCCACGGACTTCGAAAGCGATAATCCACTGTATTGCTATTATCTACAAAACTCGAAGACTACGAAGTAAAATAGGAAGGTCTTCCGCAGATCTGAAAGCTTACTGGGATTACCGGAACACCCACCTGGATTTGGACGTTAAACTCGGGATTAAAGATGGAAAAAACTCGAAGGCAAAGAAAGAAAGCAAAGAAGGGCAAGATCGTGGTTAAACATATTTCTCATGAGCAGCACGCCCGACGCTGGAGAAGACTGAACACATACAATCAGGCTCCGTTTTCTCCCAGGAGAATGCCGGTCCGAAGTCCTTCTTCCTTGAAGAAAATTCGTAAGATGCTCATTAGGATAATCATGGAAGAGTACTATCAGTGGAAGAACGGTCCGGACTATGAGTATGAGGAGTGTCCCAGAATAGGTTTCCTAGATCGAGCAATGGCTCAACGATTTAATTATCGCCTAAAGTACATTAGTAAGGTGTTCCATCAGTTGGTTTTAGATGGATACTCCAACCCAGGTCGTAGTTGTAGGAATGGGAAGATCTATAGAATAAGAACCGAAAACATAGAAGAACTATTTAAGGAGTTAACCGATGTCAAGCACCCGCCCAAATCAAGAAAGTCCCGAGGTCGTTTTCCGAACGGTGTGCATTCTCGCTGATATCATCATCGAATGGTCTGGCGAAGACTATTCTACAGACGATAGAGAATACCTCGTAGAGAGTATCGAAGATATCTTCGATACTATCAATATCTGGGCGGATACTTATGATCTAGCCAAAGAGTTAGAAGACGAGTTGGGGATCTATCCGAATGCTCAATTAGTTGATGACCTGGGGTTCTTGTTTTATCAAAACGTGAGATAATACTCCGACCAAAACGCCGAAGGCGTTTGGTGGGAGATGGATCTCACCAGCCACTTGATAAGTCAAAGATTTAATTTTAAAATAATAACAATGAAAACTCGAAAAATCAAAAAAGCTTTTAAGTTTAGATTGAGCTTGACTCGACCCCAGCAGCGGACTCTCCGCTGCTGGGGTGGATGCACCAGGAAAATCTTTAACTGGGCTTTAAGCGAGCGAGAGCTCGCTTACAAGACCGAAGGTAAAAGTCTAAACTATTACGACCAAGCTAAGGAACTCACTAAGTTGAAAAAGGCCGAAGGCCTCTCCTACCTTAAAGAAGTTCCTTCTCAAGCTCTTCAAGTTTCACTTAAAAATCTAGAAGATGGTTACAAGAGATTTTTCAAAGGTTTAGGAAACAAACCAAGATTTAAGAAAAAGGGAAGATCTTCTGATACGATCAGCTTCCCTCAAGGGGAGCTGATCGAGATTCAAGAACACTCCTCTAAAAAATCTAAAATCAAACTCCCTAAACTAGGTTGGGTTAAATTCATCCATCATCGAAAGTTCGATGGGAAAATAAGACAAGCTACGATCTCCGCCGAAGGCGGTAACTTTAACATCTCAATTCTGGTCGAGACCGAGATCGAGAACCTTTACCCAAGTCGAGGTCCGGTCGGCCTCGACTTGGGAGTTACCAGATCAATCACTCCTTCCGAGGGAAAGTATTCGAATCTTCCGGTTTCGAAAATCAAGGAACTGGAATCCAGAATAAAGTCGCTTCAGAAAAGAAGATCAGGTCGAGAGAAGTCCAGTCCGGGATGGTTAAGGTTACTGCGGTCGGAGCGTAAGCTCCAACGCAAGATCACCAACATCCGGAAAGACTTTCTTCATAAACAAAGTTTTCGATTCGCTTCCAAGTACGAGATTGTTTGCATCGAGGACCTCGATGTTTCCAAGATGACCCAGAGTGCCCGAGGCACTCTGGAAGCACCTGGGTTAAATGTTCAGATGCAGGCTAATTTCAATCGAGCTTCGCTCCGACAAGGATGGTACACTTTCCGAACCATGTTGGAGTATAAGTGTGATTGGTTTGGGTCCAGGCTGGTCCTGGTGGACCCAGCCTGGACCTCCCAGAAGTGTTCTGGGTGTGGGTTTACCCACAAGACTAACAGGAAAAATCAAGCAGATTTTTCCTGTTTTGTTTGTGATCTAGAGATTAACGCTGATTTAAACGCAGCTATTAATATTAGAAGACTCGGGCTAGAGTCTCTGGTAGCTTCTGGGGATCTCCCCAGAAGCTACCTAGATGCCCCCACTATAGCAGCAGGAGCTGCTTAGTGGTGGGAGTAGTCACCTTAGATATCATGAAAAACCCAACACACAATTGATTTTGGACTTTGAGACCCTGGAAGAATACCTGAATGAAAACTGATACATTTCTTTGGCATGGGGACTGTTTCGACCTCATGAAGAACATACCCGACCACTCTGTAGATCTATGTCTGGTCGACCCTCCTTATAAGATGACTCAGAATGAATGGGACGAGAGACTTCCTCTGGAGCCCATGTGGAGATCTATTAAGAGAGTGTGTAAGAAGAACGCAGCCGTGGTATTCACTGCGAGCCATCCTTACGCTGCTGAGTTAGTGGTTTCCCAGCCAAAGATGTTTCGATACGATTTAATTTGGCAGAAGACCAATGCTACCGGCTTTCTAAATGCGAACCGAATGCCACTGAGAGCTCATGATACTATTCTGGTGTTCTACCAAAAACTTCCGACGTATAATCCTCAGAAGACTACCGGCCACCAACCAGTAAACTCATATACGAAGAAGAACGATGGAACCAATTATGGAAAAACCAAATCTGGAATTACCGGGGGAGGCTCCACGGAGCGATTCCCAATCTCTGTTTTGTTGTTCCCCTCTGATAAACAGAAGTCTAACCTTCACCCGACTCAAAAGCCTCTGGCTCTGATGGAGTATCTGATTAAGACTTACTCTAACCCAGGCGATCGAGTTCTTGATTTCTGTGCGGGTTCGGCTACCACTCTTTTGGCCGCCAGTAACTTGGGAAGAGGATCGATAGGAATCGACGCTGATCCTGAGATTTACGAAAAGGCCGTCGATCGTCTGGAGACCTCGGGAATTAAAGTCCGTAAGGACTACGATGTTGATTAAAGGACTTGTGATAATAACCGGGCCCTCAGGTTCTGGTAAATCTACTTTGGAAAAGAATCTGGAATACCTCGATCGGGATTACTATGAACGTGAGATTTCAGCAACCACCCGACCTCGCCGTAAGCATGAAAAGAACGGGGTTCACTATCACTTCATGAAACCTGAGAAGTTTTTGGATACTAAGTTCGTGGAGTACGAGAAGTTTCTGGACCATTATTACGGAATTCCAGCTTCGGAGTTGACCAAGACTCGCAGAGTTCTTCTAGCCTGTGTCGAGTCCAAAGGAGCCCAGTCCCTGGTCAATTACATAAACGCTAATAATCTTCCAATCGCGATGGTCGTGATTAAGCTAATGATTCCTCCAGAAATCCGTCAGCGAAATATGTACCTTCGAGGAGACTCCAAGGATAAAGTCGACGAGAGGCTGAATAGAGACACGATCTACGAAGAATTGAAGACAGCTCAGTTTACAAATGCTAAAATTCTGGAGTTCACTGAATTAATACCTAGCCTACACCTTAAAGTACATCGTGAGATTAAAGAATACATAGGAGAGTTGGAATGAGTTATTTAGGATCAGCCGAAGAGTTTTTCAAAATTAAGTTGGAGCATTGGCAGGCGAAGCACCCAGAACTCTCTCCGGAGTTCCTCCAAATCCAGACTAGCGTGGAGTCTCAACTTTTAACTGATCCTTTCGAAAACTACGATCCCTTGACTCTTTTCTCCGAAGGGGACGATCTTCATTATACTTTTGATGTTGAAAAACCGAAGACTCCTAAAGAAGATGGGGGCGAGATGAAGGTTTTTCTCAGTTTGATGTTAGCTGCTGCAGGATACCGAGCCAAGGTCGAAAGTCATGGAGATTTATCAGACCGTGAGATAATACTCCGACCAAAACGCCGAAGGCGTTTGGTGGGAGATGGATCTCACCAGTCACTTTATAAATCAAAGATTTAATTTTAAAATGATAACAGTGAAAACTAGAAAAATCAAAAAAGCTTTTAAGTTTAGATTGAGCCTGACTCGACCCCAGCAGCGGACTCTCCGCTGCTGGGGTGGATGTACCAGGAAAATCTTTAACTGGGCTTTAAGCGAGCGGGAGCTCGCTTACAAGACCGAAGGCAAAAGTCTAAACTATTACGACCAAGCTAAGGAATTAACTAAATTCAAAAAGACCGAAGGTCTTGAATATCTCAGAGAAGTTCCTTCCCAGTCTCTTCAAGTTTCACTTAAAAATCTAGATGACGGTTACAAGAGATTCTTCAAAGGTTTAGCAGATAAACCAAGATTTAAAAAGAAGGGAAGATCTTCTGATACGATCAGCTTCCCCCAAGGGGAGCTGATCGAGATTCAAGAACACTCCTCTAAAAAGTCTAAAATCAAACTTCCTAAACTAGGATGGGTTAAATTCATTCATCATAGAAAGTTCGATGGGAAAATAAGACAAGCTACGATCTCCGCCGAAGGCGGGAACTTTAATATTTCGATCTTGGTCGAGACCGAGATCGAGGATCTTTACCCAAGTCGAGGTCCGGTGGGCCTCGACTTGGGAGTTACCAGATCGATCACTCCTTCCGAAGGAAAGTATTCGAATCTTCCAGTTTCGAAAATCAAGGAACTGGAATCAAGAATAAAGTCGCTTCAGAAAAGAAGATCAGGTCGAGAGAAGTCCAGTCCGGGGTGGGTGAGGTTACTGCGGTCGGAGCGTAAGCTCCAACGCAAGATCACCAATATCCGGAAGGACTTTCTTCACAAGCAAAGTTTCCGATTTGCTTCCAAGTACGAGATCGTCTGCATCGAAGATCTGGATGTTTCCCAAATGACCCAGAGTGCCTCGGGCACTCTGGAGGCACCTGGGTTAAATGTTCAGAAGCAGGCTAATTTTAATCGAGCTTCGCTCCGACAAGGATGGTACACTTTTCGAACCATGCTGGAGTATAAGTGTGATTGGTACGGGTCCAGGCTGGTCCTGGTGGACCCAGCCTGGACCTCCCAGAAATGTTCTGGGTGTGGATTCACTAATAAAGCTAATCGGAAAACTCAAGCTGAGTTTTCCTGTTTTGTTTGTGACTTAGAGATTAACGCTGATTTAAACGCAGCTATTAATATTAGAAGACTCGGGCTAGAGTCTCTGGTAAGTGCGGGGGACCTCCCCCGCACTTACCTAGATGCCCCCACTATAGCAGCAGGAGCTGCTTAGTGGTGGGAGTAGTCACTTGAGGTGAGAATATGTGTGTAGAGAAAATGCCTGTTTTGGAATTCTGTGCTAAATTAGACGAGATCGCGGACAATCACAAAGAGATTTGCAAAGGATCGGTTGGAGTCACTTAAGAGGTTCCTCCAGAAGGAAGTTTGTCCGTACTAGGTTATAGTTTCAAGTGTGAGATCTGCGGTTGGATTAAGGAAGATTGATGAACCATTTATTTTTTAGACTCGGAGTTTACTGGACTCCACCAGGGGACCACCCTGATCTCCATCTCTTTAGTCAACGGTGACAAAGAGTTCTACGGAGAGTTCACGGATTACGACCCAGATCAAATAGATGATTGGCTGCAGGAGAACGTAATCGATAACCTAACTATGGGAACAACTCCGGGCATTAAGCTTCAGGATGAGAAAAAGCTTCATATAGTCGGGGACAAGAAAACGATTTCAAACGCTTTGAAGGAATGGTTGTTTTCTTTCCCGAACAAGATGGTGATTATATCAGATTGTTTGGCCTATGATTGGATGATGTTCTGCGGGTTATTCGGAGGCGGACTAACTATCGAGGAAGAAGCCAACGTGAGCTACATTCCTTTAGATATCTGTACGATGATGGTAGACCGAGGGATTGATCCAGATATTTCCAGAGAAGAGTTCGCCGGGTTCGACAAGAGCGAAGCCAAGCACAATTGTTTGTGGGATGCTCGTATGATCGAGGCTTGTTTTAACAAGCTTACTGGGATTGCTCGTCGGTCTGGGGTTTTTGAGAACCTAACTTCCTAGGACAACCTCCGCAATCACATCCACATCCCTGTCCCTTTGGGGCGGGTGGTCGTGGGGTCTCGGGACGTTCATTGATTCCCGAGTACGCGGTCTTCCCAGGTTTAATCTTGGGAGAAGAACTCATTAAGCAATCCTTTTGGATAGAAAATGTAATTTAGATCCTAAGTACTTCTCGTACTCTTTCGGAACCTTATCTAAAATAGATTGTTGGAAATCTTCTTCTGAGTCTTCATCATCTTCTCGTCCTAAAGACCAATCGGGTAAGAGGTCAGGATAGTACTCGAACGAGTCTAGATTAACGCCAACTTCCTCTAAGGCTCTTCTGTATTCTGAAAATTTACCCGCTTGGCCCGCTCTTAATAATTGAGTCACGACCTGACGTTCGAAGTACTCCCAATCTCCGAAGTCTTCATCTGGAGAGTAGAAGTCAAGATCGTGTAGAGTTTTCGGCTGAAAACCATAAACAACCGCGAACCTCAATGTTCGTAAAAAACTTCGCAAAGAGTTCTCTAATTGTCGAACTATTCCTTGTTGAGCGTCTTTTACCGCGAGTTCAGAAGCGATCAGCTCTTTTGTTTTTGGATTGAACAAGACTTGGTTAATAGAAACATCTCTGGTAGCCATGTACTCTTTAATAGATGGGGAGACTGAGATGTCGTCATCAATTTGTTTCTGAAGTTCCTCAGGGATGTCTTCTTCAGATATCCAGATGTAGTCTCTATCGAGTTCTACTAGGTGTTCAGGGGAGGACTTCGAGTTATTTCTAATCAAATGATTGCGAGCCTCTCCGCCGCCTATAAATAACTCCGACTCATAGTTCAGGCTACTCGTTAGAAAAGAACTCATTGATGTCCACCTCGTCAGTGTCCACGATACTCACTCTATCAGATTCCTTAACTTCAGGAAGAGCAGCTCGTGAAGAAGCTTTCTTGATGTATTTATCTCTCACGGAGATGTTAGGATCTCTCAAGTAAGGCTTCCTCTTATTAAGGACTCGATCTCGCTGGGAGAATAGAGAGGACTGCTTAACCCACTTGGATTGACCGAAGCTGTCCTCGAAGATTCGCTGAGGAAGGCTCCAAAGCTTGCACCAGATGTATCGAGCTTCTTTACACTGAAGAGGGCGAAGTCTAAGCATGTCAAAACATCTCTTAGGCCTTAGAAGAGCCTGATCGATATCATCCAACAGCATATTGGTGGTGATCAGAATCTTGGTAGGATTATCGAAGATACCATCAGAGAAGCTTAGAAGATTAGAAACAAAAGTATTGTCGGAGTTCTGAGATCTTTCTCCGAGGATGAAATCCAGATCATCCAGAACCAAAAGATCATAACAATGATCGCCCTCAAGCTTAACCCAGAGGTTAGGGTCCTTTAAAATCATCTCGTTTTTGATATAACAGATTCGAGGAGATCTTCCCAGTTCCTTACACAAACCTGACATGGCTTTTTTAATCATGGTGGTCTTACCCACCCCAGGAGGTCCGGTCAATAGTAGAATAGACTCATCTGAACCCAGGTACTCTTCCATCATCACATCAATATCCATGTAAGGTAGAGTGTCTGCGGTAATATACTCATACTCTTCTGGGTCCTTCACCATTTCCATGCTATTAATGTTCCCATACATATCCTTGAAGAAAACATCGATGTAGATCCTGTGCTTTCCGGGATCGTCGCATCCTTTAATGATGTGATTCCAAAGATTCATCGCATGAAGATTGTGAATCACCAAATGAAGAGTGCAAGAATCAAAGCACACATCCTCAATGTCATCAGAAGACATCTTAGCCATGCGGTCATCTTCCATGTCTTCCCCAGTATGAAAGAAAGCTTGAAATCCACCCTTCTTACAAACCAGAACCCGAGTCCCGTTTAACTCGTAAACCTCGTACTCTAGCTTATGCTGCTGAATACTTCTCTTCAACTTGGAGATGATCATCCCCGGAATAACGTAACAAAAAGACTCGTCGGTCATGAACTTGGTGAAGAACGTGTGGCCAAAATTCCAGGTCTCGTATCCCGAGAAGTTGTATGAGTAATTTTCTAGCATGGGGATTCCCTAATTTACGGATTAATGTGCTATGCTAAGAGCAAAGTTATCAAAGGATTAAAACTATGAAAATGGATGCAGAAATTTCAGAATGTGGTCAGTACCGTTACTTCCTTTCCCGAGTCTGGGATGAGTCCAAGCCCGGAGTCCTCTGGATCATGCTTAATCCCTCGACTGCGGATCATGTAGAAAACGACAACACCATTCGAAGATGCATCACATTCTCTCAAGATCTAGGGGCCGGTCATTTAGGAGTGGTCAATCTATTCGCACTCAGATCCAAGAATCCCGATGACCTTAAGATAGCCGAGGACCCCGTAGGTCCAGAGAACGACAAAGCAATCCTGGCCAAGCTCAATGAGTACACGACGATCATCGCCGGGTGGGGGACCAAGGGAAGTTACCTGGGCAGAAATCAACAGGTGATCGATCTAATCAAGAGCAACACCACCCTCCATTGTTTGAAGCGGACTAAGCACGGGCATCCTCAACATCCTTTGTATGTGCCGAGAAAAATAGATTTGATCGAGCTCTGATTTTTCTTTTAGTTTGGGAACTCGGGCCGTAACATACAGCCATGACTACAAAATTTAAGCCCAATGTTAATTTAGACCTAAATGACCTCGAACGAGATCTTGGTTCTGTTTCGTTCTTAAGCCGACACTACCATAGTGAGAAACACGCCCATCAGTTTTCAGTGGGGGACAAGGATAAGTTCATCAAGAAGCTTCTACTGGCTGCCACCGATCCTGATAGTTACATCAACAAGATCAAGATTAGTAACTTCGACGGTCATCAGGAGTTTTACTTCACTGGAAACGGTTCAGATGCTGAGTCCCGAGCCTATATCGACGATCGTGGTTTTATGGTCGCTCTTGCAGATTACCCAATGCCCCTGGTCTGGATCGCCGAGGTGGTTAAGGAATCGAACGATGCCGATCTTAACTCCGTGGAATTCACAACCTTTCAAAAAACCCCATTGGGATTAGGTGATAAGAATACTTTCTACGATCAATCTGATTTCGGTTCCTTTGACGCAGCTCTCCTTCCTTATCTGGATTCGGAGAAGATGGTAGATCTCTACCTGAATTCTAACGACTCTATCCTGATTCTCTCCGGAAATCCGGGGTCTGGTAAAACCTCTCTGATTCGAAAGATTTTAATCGAGGTTTGCTCCCAGGATCTTTACCGTACCCAAAGAGTGGTCTACGCCAAGAATAAAGAAATGATTGAATCAGAAGAGTTCTGGGAAAGTCTCGCTGGGTTCGATGACATCGGTATGGTGATCTTCGATGATCTGGATTATGTACTGGGAGTAAGGGAAGAAGAGAAGTCGAACACTTTCGTGTCCAACCTCCTTTCGATGTCTAACGGTATCTTTTCCAAGCCTATCAAGTTCGTGATCTCAACCAATGTCGAGCCGAAACAAATCGATCCGGCGATTCTCCGACCGAAGCGGTGCTTCGATCATCTTAAGATTCGTTTTCTAACCAAGACCGAGGCTTTCGATATCTGGACATCTCATTGGAAACTGGAATCATCGACCTTTGATAAGTTTTTCTCTGATAAGGAGAATGTTTCTCAATCCGAGCTTCTCTGGAGAAAGGAAACTCTAGAGATGGACCCGGACGGTTATGTGCGGGAACCAGGAATTTCGATTCGGCATGAGATTTTGAAACAGGAACCGTTGGTAGAAGATAACTAATTAGTTTAAAATATAATCATGATCATTATCTATCTTACGCACGACTCTCAGTAGATGTTTTAACACATTTACTGAGGAGTCAAGTTGGAAAACTTAAAATTCTACTACCACCATGGGCAGATCTGGTATCAGTACTCTTATACCCGAAGAAAGGTCGTGGAGTACTGGGGATGGTCTTTTAGACCCAAAACTTTTAAGACTATCACCTACACCAGATCCGCTAGGTTTGTGTATTCTTCTGCATTCGTTCAGGAGGATCACCAGCCCCAGGAATTAGACGAGCGAGAGCAAAACAGAAGAGCTTGGAGGAAGCACAAGAAGTTCGTTAAGGACAAAGGTAGAAACGCTTCTTGGCACAACACCAAGAAGAGTTATACCAAGTTCATGAAGAAATACCAGAACAAGCAACTTCGTCAGGCTTTTCGTCAAAAAATACATCACGAAGATTGGGACTCTATTAACGGATTGGAAAAATCCATCAGAGATCCCTGGGCATACGATTGGTAAAATAATGAGAGAAGTAAATTTCGCAATTCACTCCGGTGTAATCATGATCAGTTTCAATTCCGAAGCTGACTGATTACATCGGAGGACATATGGCTAATAGGCTCAAGGATGAATACGACGAAAGAGCCTGGAAGTTAACCTGGAAGAATCGCCGCCACAGAAAAGGCGGCTGTTTGGCTTGCGGGGGAACTTCTAAAGCAGGAAATTGCGGACACTCTTGGAGATCGTGGAAATACTCTACGAAATCTAGAAAACAATGGGAGTCTTCTCGGGACAATCTTAAACGAGGTTGGTTCGAAGGAGCTTTCAGAGAATGGCTGTCTTGGCATCTTACTAATGAGATGCGGAATAATGGGCTAAGCCAAGAAGAACTTCTGGATTATCTAGGATCTCACGGAGACTGGGATAATCTAGAGCTTGGATGGGAGTTTCGACCGTTTGAGGTTCAAGTGCGAGCTACCGATATGCACGAGGACTGGAAGGAACTTCTAGAGGAAGATCATGTACAAGTATAAAGCGAAGATAGTGAGAGTAGTTGATGGTGACACCTTCGACGCGACAGTAGATCTGGGATTCACCGTATCGGTTCTGCAGAGATTCAGAGTGGCGGATATAGACACTCCAGAGTCCTGGAGGCCTAAAACAGAATCAGAGCGGATTCACGGCAAAGAAGCCACCGCCCATGCTACGGCTCTGCTGGAAGGTAAAGATGTCATAATCGAGTCTACCAAGGCTGGTAAATACGGTCGATATCTAGCCAAGGTCACTCTTCCTTCTGGGGAAGATTACGCCCAGGTTATGATCAAGGCAGGCTTTGAGAAGAGAGCGAACTACTCCGACGAAGAATAATTCATTTTTAGAACCTCTAATAGTAGAGGTAGAATTATGTGTAAAGCAGAACTAAGAAAAGCTATTCGAGCGGCCCTTCGAACAGGCCTTAAAAAATATTCTAGTAAAGATCATGAAAAGGAAATGGCTCTTCGACAATTAAAGTCGATCTCTGAGCTTTCTCAAGAACTTCACCAGATGTTAGAAAATCAGGACCCAGACATTGATATCATGGCTTGGGTTCAGGCTAAGCTGACTAAGGCTGAGGACTACGTAAGCTCAGCTCATAGTTACATGAGCAATCAACTGAATCCAGATCTAGACAAAGAATAAAAAATTCCCCACTTTCTTTTAGAATTTACGAAATCCCTGTAAAATAGGTGTATGGAAGTTTCAAAAACAAACATTAAATCGCTGGTGGGTCGAATCACCAAGATGGGTCTGCAGTCTATTGGTATGGGATCTAATGGGTTCGAAAGAAAAGTACTTCGTAAAAATGGTAAGGTCGTTTACGGCGGTTACTATGATGAAGAGGGGAACCCGGTCAGAGACCATCAAGTCTACAGAGAGAATGACACCATCTGCGTGTTTTTCGACGAGAAAAGTAACGTAGTTGGGTTAGAAGTCCTTTAATTTGTTGATAATATTCCTTAGGTTGGAAATCAATCTAAGGAAGTTATCATGATGCATGAACTCTGCTACCTATTCGTTAATCTAGAATTAATTCAAAAGATTGGCCCCACCAAATCACTTCTAATGAAGGTGAGGATCTTCGCCAGTACACCCAGTCTCTTAAGAAGATGAATGTCCTGGTCAAAGACGCTCTCATGCTTTCCCAGAAAATCTACGAAGAGTTAATACAGAGAAAGAATTCCAAAGAGCAAACTCCAGAAGATCGTCTGGTGGTTATTCCCAGACTTAAACAACTAGTAGTCGAGCTTAAAAAACTTAGCGACACAATCGATTCCGGTAGATTTCCAGACCTGACCTCTGTTAATATGTTACCGTCTCCGATGAGCCCCGAGGATGAACAAGCTTTGGAACAGACCGTCTCGGAAATGGAACGAATGTAACAACAGGAGTGAGGCCTTAAATGCGATGTTCAGAATGTAATTACAACTCGGTTAATTTAATTGGTAATAAACTAGTTTGTGAGAATCCAAGTTGTGATGCTGGAACAGTCCAGAAACTAAATGTTGTGGATAAGTCCCAGGTAGAAAGAATCTGTGCATCGATTGATAACGTCCTGAACGATACTCCCAATAGCGACCAACTGTCCGCCGAGATCAGAAACATCCTCTCGACGGCTCTGATCGTCGAATCTTAAATCACGACATCTTTAGTTTTGAGTTAACTACTGATCAGGCTAAGAATTAACTTTTCTTGATTGTTAATGATATTGTTTCCAGAGCCAAAGCTTCTGGAAAAGGGATTGTTCGAGAGAAGTTAGCCCATAAATTAAATCTTGGCGAAGTCGAGTCGCTCTGACTTTTAATTCTTAAGAGAATTAGGTAATATAGTCCAATGAGTATTTTAAAAAAATGGCCTTGGGAAGAACAGATTAAGTACATTAGGGCCCAGAGACTTCCCAATGGGGACCCAATCACTACCGAGATCGAACTTCAAGAATGGCTTCAGGCTAACATCGATACTCCTGAGGGGTTTAGACGTGGATATCGTAGAGCCAAAGAGTTCACCTCGATCAAAGATTACCTGGGAACCGCCCACACGATAAAATGGCCGTATGCTCAACAAAAGAGATTTATTCAGATTCAGCGACTTCCTAATGGAAAACTGATCAACTCCGTGGACGACTTCTTCATCTGGCTAGACTTCAACCCCGAAACCCCGGACGGTTTTCGAAGACAGCCCCAGCAAGATCCAGAGTTCCAAGGATACGGGGACTACCTGGGAACACTTCGGGAAGGTAATCGAGAACGGAATATCTGGCCATGGTCGGAACAAAAAGAGTACATTCAGAGTCAATCCCTCAATGATGGTACTCCGATCACCACAGTCGAGTTGTTTAAGAAATGGTTGAGAGAGAACCCCAAGGATTTAACTCCTTCCGGCTTTAGACGAAAGCCTTGGGATGACCCAGGGTTCACTAATTTTAAAGATTATGTTGGAACAGAAGTTTCTTGTGAAGAATATTAACTAAGGAGTAAACAATGCAACAAGCTATTGCTGAGAAACCTTTAACCATGGCTGGATTCACTTCCATGGTATACGCCTGGGTAGCCTTGGGATTGTTAATCACGACCGGAGTGACTTTCGCCACCCTGAACCACGCACCGTTGATGGAGTCGGCGGCTCAGTACGTCATTCCTTTAATTCTGCTGGAGTTAGCCGTGGTTTTCGGAATGTGTATGATCGTGGAAAGAGCGGGAGCCCCGATTCTCTTCGGGATGTTCGCTTTCTACTCCATGCTTAACGGACTGGTCTTCCCCTTGGTGTTAGTTCACTACACCGCAGGATCGGTAGCCACTACTTTCATGGTATGTTTGGCTACATTCACTTTAATGAGTGTCTACGGTCTGGTGACTAAGAAGGATCTATCTGGATTAGGGCCCTACCTCTTCATGGGATTATTAGGCCTGATCGTAGTCTATCTAGCGAATATCATAGCCATGAGCTTCGGAGCCGGATTTATTACCGGGACCATGGATTTGATTCTGGCCGGGATCGGAGTGGTCGTCTTTGTGGGATTCACCGCATACGACTCTCAGAGAATTAAAACCACTTATCGTCAGCTAGGTACATCAGAATCTTTGATTAAGATCAGTTTGATGTTAGGATTAAGCCTGTATCTGAATTTCGTGAATTTGTTTTTGGATCTTCTAAGGTTCTTTGGCGAAGATTCAGATTAAGGGGAGATGATGAGTAGACGACGGTATATCGCGGGGCAGTCCCGCAAAGTCCAGGTTGATTCTGGACTCAAAGCTCTAGGCAAGGCTGTGGCCATGGATCTTCTTAGGAACAATGGCGTTCCTGTTGATGAAGAATGGTCACTGAAGAAAGCGATCGAATTCATCAAGCAGAACAAAAATCCCGAGACCGGGCTTTTGTACGAAGTTCAAATTGATCGTGTTCTTAATCCAGAGTTTAGAGAGTGATCTGAGGTATAGCTGGGATAGCCTGGGGGGCAGGAGCCTGCGGAAACAAAACCGCTGAGGTTACCGTCACGCAGAACAAAAAGCCTTCTAGGGCTCCCAGAAATACACACATCAGCATCCCGAAAATAGCGGGAGCAAAGATTGATTTAATTAGTGCGACGAGTAGGATTCGAATAATCCTGGACTTAGTTAGTTCCTCTTCAGTGCTTTGGTAAATACTCGATCCAAAAAAGATTAGGAAAGCAATCACTGACCACGCAAAGTAGTATTCGAGTAATAAAACGAATACCACAGGATAGAAATAGTTAGCGTTAATCATGTACATAGCTACTATTAACTGGTTAGAAAACGATTATCATTCGGCACAGACTTCAGAATTAAATCTTGGCTAAGGATTCCTTATACGTTAAAGTGCATCTCGAATTTTAACAAAGGAGTATGTCAAAAGATTGCAAAAAGAATCTTGCAATCTATCAAGGATGTGGGCTAAAATTAAATAGCTTCATAGTTGTTAGTTCCAATTTTGCCGCTCGAATTCCAAACCTCGCGAATTCGAGCGGTTTTTTTCTTTTAGTTTTCAACCCGATCTCGTAATATAGGAATATGCTAACGATTATTTACTCAACCCAGGGCAATGCTCACGACCTTCATCTTAAACTGGATGGGTTACCCTCGAGCACAATGTCCCAGAACTCTTGGGAAGATTTTCAGAATAGCTTAACCGGGCCCGTGGACGCTAAAACCTTGATAGTCCTTGATTTATCTTCGGATAATAAAGAAGTTAAAGAAGAGATCAACCGATTTCATAAACGAGCCCCGAGAGCGGCCTTGGTTGTTTACTCCGATGCGAAGTATAATCCTTGGGATTTTTATAATATGAAGATTAGTAATCTGCTCTTTGTTCGAAAAGCGAAGGGAATCGATAATCTGAAATCGGTGATCGAGAATGTGATTAAAGGAATTGAATATGAATGTTCTGGAAAAGTTTGAAAGTACCTTTCGTGAAGTGGCTGAGAAGTTCTCAGTAGATCTTTCGGAAGTGAACTTCGAAATCGAACAAGAAGATGATCATTGTTATTTGATCACGGTAGCTAAAGGAGAGCCTGCCCAGGTGGAAGCTCGTCTGAACATCACAAAGGCTAAGGGTCTCGAGGGAGAGGCTCTAGAAGCGTGCTACGAGGAGTATACTCTGGGCTTAGCTCAGGCTGCTGCTCTTAAGTACAGAATGAACCTACAGGATCTAGGATGATTCAAGAACCCAGCACTCAACTCTCCAAAAATCCTTGCGACTGGTTTCTTCTGTACGATGAGAATCTACCCATCAGAGGAACCACGATGCAACTCTTCGCGAATACCCAGGAGTTTATCTTTGGATTCGGTCTCCTGGTAGCGATAAAAGAACAAACCACAGAGTATTTTAAGTTCGTGATTTCGGATTCCGACCATTTCACCCAACTTTTGGACACCCTAGAGTCCGACTCTCCCGAAAAAAGAGAATTTACGGTAGAAAATGTAACCTTCGCCCTAGATTCTTCGACTTTCGAAATTAATCTTCCCGAACTGGATGATAAAAACCCCGCACGAACGGTAGTATATACAGTGGAAGATGCTCAGGATCTCATTAAATGGGGGCGGGCTATTCTAGCTGGGGAGAAATTCGTTCGGGAGTGATCTGATGCCGTGGATTCCTAAGACTATAAAGCAGTTTATCGAAGAGAGGTACGGATTCTCCGACCGGGAGATGATTGAGTTCTACGAACCCTACTCTTCTCTTCTGGAAGAGGCCGTTAATGACTTCGAAGCAGACCCTTATAGAGCCTCTTGGGCTGAAATACAGGCCGAACTCTGGAAAACCATACCAGAGTACCCTCCAAGACTTCTAAGTACGGCCAGAGAGCGTATGAGGATGGAAGCATCCAAGGATAGAGTCCCTCATTATCGAAAAGGACCGGAGGTTCTGTGAAAAACTCACTCTCCAGGTATACTTTAGCTCTTTGGACGTACAGAATAATCTTCGTAGTCCTGCTCTCCTTAGGATTTGGGACATTAATCTCATTCAACTACGTATCTCTTCCCACCAAATTAATGTTGTTCAATTATTTGGCACTGGCCGCAGTTACTTCCTTTGTCTTAGGAATCCTTCAGACGAGCTTATCTAGTATTTGCAACGCAGCCTCCCCTTTTGAGTGCAGTACTCTGCTTCTGTCTTTAGATATCATGATTTTGGGGATTCCCCTGGGGATCTAGAAGAGAAGTACAAGTTAATGACTTATCTACATTTCATGATCAGGATGGTTGAGCTAGACAACAGATCTAAAATTCATAGAATAATGCACGACGACTTTCAAATTCACTCTTTAAAAGACTTCTGCCGAGTTATGAGAGATGATCTTAAATTCTTTGACTTTTTCTACAACCACGATCCTATCGAATTCGAAAATAAAGAGATTCAAGAAGAGTTCGATCGGAGTCTGAAAAGTTATCGTCGATACTTCTTTTTCGCTTGGACTTTTGTAAGACACTGTAGGTATCACGGATTAAAAATACAAATTCCCGAACTTTCCGTGTGTGAGAAGATATTAGAAACAACCGAACCTGACAGACTGGATGGGCTCAATCGTATTTATCGGGAGAAAGCGAAAGAAGCGATCCCACAACCACTAGTCAGTTATTAAAAGGAGGCCATGGCCTTGATCAGAAGAAAAAAGAATAGGAACGCTCAACAAAACAACGCCCCCAAGCACAAAGTCGATTACGCGATTCGAGATCGTGAATTGATGGTGATTGATGACGAGGGGAATCAACTAGGAGTTCTTTCAAAGAAAGATGCGATCGCAAAGGCCAAAGAGAAAGATCTCAATCTGGTGCTGGTCGGAATGAAAGCCAATCCTCCCGTGGCCAAGATTATGGATTACGGTAAGTTCAAATACGAACAAGGTAAGAGGGAAAGAAAATCTAAAGCCAACCAGACCAAAATCGAAACCAAGGAAATTAAGCTCCGACCTAAGATCGGATCTCATGATCTGGAGACCAAGTTGAAACACTCCAGGAAATTCCTAGAAGCTGGGAACAAAGTCAAATTCATTATGCAGTTTCGAGGAAGAGAAATGTCTCACCAGGACATCGGGCGAGGGATTCTCGATCGAGTCAAAGAGAATCTGCAGGAGCTGGGTAAGGTTGAGTTTGAACCTAAACTAGAAGGTCGGAATCTTACGATGATTTTGATTCCAGCGGCTTAACTAAAGCTTATCTAGATGGTACTCTCTTAGAATCTTATGACGAACTGAGGAGTTAATGTGTAAGTGACCTAGAGCCCAAAAACCCCCAGGCTATAATAGCCTGGGGGTTTTTAATTTCCCAATTACTTAGGATACTCTAGGAACGTGCCGTCTTTTGGACAGAACTCGTTCTTGGGTTTCCACCGGCGACCACACGAGGGGCATTGTTTTTTCGCCCTGGTCGTGATCGCCTTTTGGACTTTTTTTCCTGGGCTACCCCCGAAAGCCTAAGAACAATCACATGCTCCTTCGCTTCGAGCTCCCCGATCGAAGCCGCAACAAATCGCTGACTGGAGTGAGATCCCTTAACGGTAATTCCCAGATCGGATGATTCCCCGCCCAGGTCACATAATTCAGCTACCGGGGCTTCCCCAGCGTCCGCTGTTGTCCGGGAGAAAAACGATCGGGTAATCTCTCCAGAGTTCTGCAAAGAATAACTCTTCTTCACCGTGGAACTCGTCAACTCCGAAGAATCTGTACTCGTCCCGTACCAGATAGTCGGGTAGGAATCCAAAGGTCCTGGTTTCCTCCCGAAGTCGTAATAATTGTTGTGGTGGTGATGGTGGTGGACTTCCTTAATCGGAGCTTCCTCCTCTTCCTCCACTTCTTTCTCGAACTGGTAGGTGACTCGGATCATCCCATCCTCAGCCTTGTCCCCACGAAAGTCACTGATCTCCTCAGTCTTCTCAATGAATCTGAACTTACGCCCGGACTTCATATTACCTTCGTTGTGGAACCTCTCAAGATTAACTTCTTCCCCAGGATCAATGACAAGCCCAGAACCAACGACGTTCTCACCATCAATGTAGACTTTGACCAGGGCAGCGGTTGAGTTCACGTTCTTCAACAGAATGCTGTACTCAGATTTGAAAGGGATTTGGACGGTGTCCTTGTCTGGACCAAGTTCGCGTAGATTTTTCTTGCCGATACGCACGGCAGCAATGAATTTCTCATTGTACATTTTGACTCCTAAAGCGTTCAGACTAGCCGCTTAACAATTTAAAGTCTGAGGTCAGTTTGTACTAAAGTACGTTATTCGAATATACTACGAGAGGATCTGTTACGTTAAAAAAGGAGAAGCAGATCCTCTCGTAGGTATGCAGTCCATTCCAGTAGCCTGCATACCTGCTATTCTACAAATTAAATATCACCGAAGTCAACCTTTTTAATTCTTCGATAAAATCGCCTATTCCCAATGGGAATGAAACTAGGCGATAAAGAAATTCGAACCATCCTCCATCAGTGGATCAAGGATAACTTCGACATGCGAAAGTACATCCTGGACGATGAGTTTAGGATCTCCGACGGATTCGTGGTGGCCGATGTGGCTTTAATAGGGACCGATCTCGTGGGTTTCGAAATCAAGTCGGACAAAGACGTTCTGGATCGTCTTACAATCCAATCTATGGTCTATTCTAATGCCTTCGCTGAGTGCTTTCTAGTCACGACTCCTAAATATGCAGAGAAAGCTTCCCTGGTCGTTCCAGACTGGTGGGGAGTTCTTACCGTGGAAGAGATCGAGGGGAACCTCTGTTTGTTCGAATATCGAAAAGGTGAGGAGAATCCTGACGTGACTCCGTTGGCTGTACTCCAACTTCTGAAAAAGAAAGAAGCTGCGGATCTACTTCGTCTGGTGAACTCACCGATCTCGAATAAGAAAAAGTCCGAGATCTACCTGGAGTTGATGGAGAAACTGCAGCCGGATGAGCTGATCTACCTATCGTGTCTTAAAGTCCGGGCTCGTTACCATGGTCGTCATGCGACCCTGGCTTCAAAACTTCTACCTTAGTTCGTCTTTCTTTTAGCCGATCGGTGACTAGGAACTCCCACCAGAAGAGGAATGACCCCCAGGTTAGTTTAAAAGGAGAAGCCCCGGTGTTACGCCAGTGGCTCGGGAATAAACATAGTAATCCGAAAGCGAAAGCTGGCCAAAAGAGTGAGGACCACCACGCATACTGAAATCCCTGAATAGGGCTGGCTGACCACTTTTCCATAACCTTAGCGTATCCCAGAGGATTAAAAGGTGCGGTGTAGAACACAAATGTCAGCAGGACCCCGAATCCGAAGACCTGCCAAGCCGCAAGAGCATGAAATCCCGTGATTAAAACCCAGATTAACCAATCCATGTGGAATTCCTTAATTCGATCTTCCATTTCCGGAATCTGGTTAATCCATCTGAATCATGAGTCAACATCAGGTAGAACTCCACCAGTTCGAAGTTGGTTGCGGTTTCGAATCCTCGGGCTGGTTTCTCCACGCCATCGAACAGATCCTCGAAGAAACCTGGGATTAGAAATTCTTCTGGTCCGTGGTAGTAGTGACCGCCGTCTTCTCTCCGCTGAATCCAACCCGGACCTCTTTCGTCACTCACTACAACAATCTTATCTCTTTCGATAAGAACTGGTTCACCTTTGTCGTTGATGATTCGAAAGTGGTCGTCCTCGATAGTGATCACACCGTAGCACTTACCCGGTGAGGTCGTAGTATGGCTCTGAACTTGGATGATCATGATTTTGTCCTTTGAGAATGGATGCGGACCAGATGATCTTCTTCAGGAGGAAGATCACTGACCGATAGATTATTACTACCATTGCTATACTACGGGACAACGACGTAAACTAAAAGCAATGAAAAGAAAATTTAAAGCCAAAGGAACATTAAGATACGGAACCAAATCTTGGTGGTTGGTTCTGGACGTTCCCGAGGAGATCCCAGAGTATTACCGATGGTTCGTTCGCCGAGAAGTATTCCCTGCGGTTTTAAGGTCCAAGTTCGGGGCTCATATTACCGTGATCGAGGGGAAGTCCGAGGAGCCCCCAATCAAGGAGCCTTGGGGAAGGCACGCTGGGGAAGAGGTTGAGTTCTGGTACTCAGAGGTCGGACGTAATCGATTGTACGTCTGGTTGGAAGTGGAGAGCCCTAGGTTAGTGGAGATCCGGGCTGAACTCGGACTGCCTCCACGTAACGTAGGATTTCATTTGACTGTGGCCAGATTGAATAAAAGGCCTTTGGTTTTAACCTCAGTTCGTCATAAGATTCTAAGAAAGTCCGTTTCCTCCTTTCCTCAGTTCGTCATAAGATTCTAAGTAAACCTAGAGTTACATACCTCAGTTCGTCATAAGATTCTAAGCAGGAAGAACGAGATTCTCCTCAGTTCGTCATAAGATTCTAAGAACTTTGGTTGGGCTCTTCCTCAGTTCGTCATAAGATTCTAAGTTTCTTGCCCCTTTGTTACCTCAGTTCGTCATAAGATTCTAAGTGTTCCTTTGAAACTAACCTCAGTTCGTCATAAGATTCTAAGGATCAGGAAGTACCTATCCCTCAGTTCGTCATAAGATTCTAAGTATTTACCTCTGAAGAAACCTCAGTTCGTCATAAGATTCTAAGAAAACTTGAGTTTTTGACCCTCAGTTCGTCATAAGATTCTAAGACAGCCCAGGCAGTTCTGCCTCAGTTCGTCATAAGATTCTAAGTGTATACCTCCGAGCTTACCTCAGTTCGTCATAAGATTCTAAGAGAGTACCACCTAAACCAGCTCTAGTCAATAGATTTAATAAAAAATGACCTACCAATCGGGATGCTGAAATTATAGAGTTTCGATATCCCGATCGGCTCGGAGCATGGTAATATGTGTTTACTAGTTAAAGAGGAGAATAGATTATGGAACTAACAGAAGAACAGCACCAAGATTTCATTTGGACTTGGCCCTCGGTCCACTCCAGAGGTAAAGCCAGTCTCTGGTTACCTTATTTTCAAGGTTTAGAGAAGTTGGGTCGCGGTAAGCCTTACCAGTATAAGTTTAAGTATAATGGAGGCGAGATCTCAGTTGATCTCAGAAAAGTCGATTTTATAATGTTTTACGGGGCTTCGGGGTCCCTCGATTTAGAATTTCTGGATGAGCTTTCTAAATTAGATATTATTTTCATGATTCATAGAAGGCAGGTGGGGAGTCCTTATGTATTCCATACAAACAAATCGAGGAGCCACGGTAAGACCGACGTTTTATCGAAACAGATATTAGCACGGGAAAACCAGATAAAGGCTTGTCATGTGGCACGTACCCTGGTTAAAAAGAGAATAAAATCTATGATTAATTTCATTGAGATCTCAGATGCAAAGTACAAGCGTCTTCAAAAACTGAGGTCCGTCGATTCTATCCGTTGTCTAGAAGCTGAAGCCTCCCAAGCGTATTGGAAGTCTTACTTTTCTGAATTAGGAATCTACGACTTAAGTAGAAGGTCTAGGGAACACCGTTCAATAAAACTTGGAAAAACTTACCCATGAGATAAATCTCCCAAGTACCTGAGAAGGAACGACTTCTTCTCAGGATTAAATCTTGACCTTAGATAGTTCATGTTGATTCCTTCAGGAATAATCTCTCCAGTATCAACAGAATCTTCACGGGTCTTGATGACCCGCTTCAAACACTTTTCAAGATTTTTAGAGAGAAAAGCCCAAGCACTCCAATGGTGTCGAAATCGAAAAATTCTTTCGAATTCCTCTTCTTCTCCTCTGTGGAGGATTCCGATCATTTGGTTAGGTAATTTCTCTTTGAATCTAAAGCCCCTTCGGGCTAAAACAAAGGCAGCAGAGCTATGAACTCCAATACCGAATCTTTTTGAATATTTATTTCTTCCAATAATTGAAGAGTAAGCTGGATTTACTACCTTAAGTTTAACTCCTTGTTTCAAACATCTGGACTCCAGTAATTGTCTGAAAATTGAGTACTGAACTAAGTTCAGTTTTCGATTAGTTTTCTTTCCTCTAGACTTTTGCTTCAATTTAGTGAAGTCCAGATTCTCAATCACTATTCCAAATCCAGAATCTTTAGCTCTTTGGACTATATCCTTCACTATCAAAGATAATTCATTCCTGATTTGATCAGTAGTTTTACTTTCAGATTCATAGGAGTATTCTTTGAATCCGAGATAATTTCCTTGGTGATTACAAGAAGCAGTCGCTACTAAATCATAGTTTAAATCAACTCCGATATAACCTTGTTTAGTATCTTGAACTTCTTTTTCTAAAGTAAAAGAAACTTGAGTGTACCAGAATCCATTTTCCCTTTTGAAGAACTTGTAACTAAGGGCTACTCCTTGATCTAGAGCCTCCTTGAAGTAAGAGTAGTACCTCTCGTTCTTCTTATCAGAATAAGAGTTGAACTTTACTGGAACTTCGATGTATCTTCCAATGGAATTCTCCATACAATAAGGTAGAGTAATTTGGAGCAATTCTAATCCCGAACCTTGAAGCTTGTATTGACAATGTTGATTCTTATTGGGTTCGTCTTTGCTTCCCAGTAAATAAAAGTAATGATTTCTTTTTCTTCTCCACTCTTGGAGCCAGAGTTCATGATCTTGAACATACCTTTCATCAGTGAACTGCTTCTTAAAGAAAGAGTGAGAACCGAAGGTGTAACCTTCTCTGGAAGTTTTGTTTTCTAAGCGATTGAGCTTCTTCCTCCAGCGAGAGAGTTTGGTTTCTCCTCCAAGAACTTCATGAGGTTTTAACTCAATGAACCCCTTACCGTGTTTTCTTTTCCGATCTTTAACTTCTTTCTCAACCTTTTTAATCTTGGACTTTAAGTCTTTGATTTTGGTATTTCTTTTCGAGGACTCTAATCTTAGGAGTTGATTGTAAGAGTCGAGTTTTCCTTTTGCTTGAACCCAGAGGGCATTAAAGATTCTTCCTTGGATGTTGTACTCTCTCATGAATTGAGATTTAAGGTTCTTTCTCAGTTCAGCATTTACTGAGGAAGATTCGAACAAAGTCTGGAATAGAGTTCTTTCCAGATGAGAATAAAACTCACCAAAGGACTCCAGTTTGGAGTAGGTATCTCCAATATCAGGAATCTTTGACTCTAAGGTGAGAGTTAAATCTTTCACTTCTTACTCTTCTTCCTTAGAGTAGCGGAACGCTTACCGTAAATCTTATTACTAAAAGAAGACATCAGAGTTAGAATATCCTTAACCAGTTCTTCCTCGAAGCTCTTGTTTAGAATTTCCTCAATCCAGATAATTTGAACTTGGTGAGATTTAAAGAATTCTTCCAGAAACTCAAAGTTGAATCTGGTAAGACGGTCTTTGTGCTCGATGATCACTTTCGAAATTTCATTCTCGGTGACTACCTTGAACAAGGACTTAAGCTTTGATCTCTTTGGGTTCATTCCTGAGCCGACCTCTTCGAAGCAATGCCTTACATTAAGGTTGTTCTTAATACAATAATCAAGTAGTCTGGACTTCTGACGATCAAGATCACCTTTCTTCTTTTGATCATGAGAGGAGACTCTACAATAAATTGCTACTTCTGAAGTTAAATCTTCTTTGGAAGAGATTCCTTGAAGTTTCTCAATATCGGAGAGTCGGTATCTTCGATGGCCTCCAGCAGTCCTTACAGGAACTAGCTTTCCATCTGCTTCCCAGTTCCGAAGACTTTTAGTAGTTATATCTAAAAGCTCCGCAGCCTTACTTATTGAGATTAGTTTCTCACTCATTGTCTTCCTTTAGTTTAGAAAGGAAGGAGTCATAAGTTTTCTGGAACTCTTCTATAGTAGGGATTTCATCGTCTTCGAATTCAATCAAGTGAGGGATTACAGTCCCATCTTCGAATTCTACTTCAGTTTTAGTTACTTTGATTACTTTCATTTTCAACCTTGAGGGTTTCATGGTAAACTCTCCTTTTGAGTATTGTGAGAAGTTTACCACTTTACACTATAAGTAATCAAATTAAAGAAGTATTAGTTTTTACAGATATTTACAATTATTTCTAAGTTTTAGATCAACTGTTGATAACCCTACCGCTATTTAATAGAAGAGTCAGTGTTTCAAGCTGTGAAAGATGTAGGATTCGAGGATAGTGGGAAACTAATCTCCCAGTCGATGAATAAACTCCGGTCTAGGATGAAGACTCCTGTATACTGCCCGGAGACTCGACAAGATGTTCGCGAGAAGTCTTTAGTGCATGGAGGTGTTCTCAGCTTGAGATCTTATTTAATTGGAGAGGCCTCTCGATTAGTTATGCCCAGTAAAGGATCTAAAAAGGGAGGACGGCCTCTTAAGCTCGGGTTCTCCTTGAAGTAGGAACCTAAGTTCTCTTAAAAAGAAAAACCGCCGCTTAAAGCGGCGGTTTTAATCTTATGATTTAAGGCACTCTGAGGCTAAGAGTTTTTGAATGAAGAATTCAAAATTGTTCCTAGGCTGATTATTGGTTTGACCCGATCAATCAACAAGTACCTTCGAACTGTTTATATTAAACCACAGTTTAATATACAACGTCAACAACTTTTTCATCTTTTTACAATATTTATTGCTGCATTAGTGTCAGCACTCATTTCGACCAATGAACAATCATCAAACAAGCAGACATACCTCGACTGGGAGGAGTTCTTCGTTCTTTTATCTACGGGAGCCCTTCGCATTTGCAATTTAATCCTAGAGATGAGGTCTTTTTTGCGGATCTTGCCTCCTGGTTTAAACGCTGCGGTGAAGTCTGCACGGGTATGCTTTGAAGTGTTATTTTTAGCAGTTGCCTTCAAATAATACTTAAACTCTCCGTCTAGAATGACCGCCCCCTCGGAATCGATGGAGTACTCCTCAACATCAGAGTATCTAACCATTCGAACAGGATTCTTACCACAACAACTACATTCTTGGCTTGTGTAGGCTCCAGAAACAACTCTTCCTGGGGAATAAAATATCTTCTTTCCCTTTCCATCTGTCCGAGTAATCTTAATGTCTCCATAGAAAGAATGCTTGAGTCTAGACTGGGATGCCGCGTTGCTCGAATTTCTGACGAAGTAATCTACTACGTTAGCGTAAATATTCCGAACTGCGTTCTTACCTCTGGACAATCCTGAAACATTATTCTCAAATACGGGAAGAGCGTTATGAAGATCCATCAAACTCCAAATAATCGTACAAATCTCAGCGGTAGCTGCTTCTTTCATATTCTGAAGTTTAGAATCACTGAATTTACTGTAGTCTCTCCGGGGCTGGTTGTGCTTTCGATACGAGTTAACGACATTTATCAGTTTTCGAAACATCTTGATTGGAACGAATCCAGTAGCTTTGATTTCACCTGTTCTAATATCCAAAACCGCATAAGCCAGACCATACTCCCCCAGATCAAATCCAATATCGGCGGTGTGGTTAAAAGGAGAGATCGCGGATTTCTTAATAAGCCTCTTCTCAGTAACCGGGATGTTGAGAAAAACTTCGACCTCGGGTTTATTCTTAGAATGTTCAATCTTCACATTTCTTAAAAAAACCTGATCTCCTCTAAAATCAAGCTTCTTTTTATACTTCTGCTCAAAAACATACTCCACATCGCCTAGGTTAATGTCCTCATCTATTAAAGATTGTTGCACCGTCTGCAGTTGCGTGGCTCCGGACACCAGTTTAAGAACACCTGGAGCAGACTTGAAACCCAGTTTCTTTTTGCCGAAAGTAATCCCTCTTGTGTCCTTATCGCTTTTTGAAACCTTCCATCCGGTTTCAATGCAAAGATTTTGCGGTATGTAGTTTAGAAGTTGTGAAACTCCTTCTAAGTATGGATTGGGGATCTTTTTACCGTCGCTTGCGACTAACTCCGGGCTAGTTAGTTTTTTAATACTTCGCTCCGATAGTTTTACAACTTGATGGCCCTTACCCACCGAGACCTCGATTTTAGGGAAACTCTCTTTGGTTACTTTACTTTCGACTTTAAACACTGATGAGGGATTCTTTAATTCTGAGATCAGAGTGCTTAAAGGACCCTTAGAATACTCTAAACTTGCAGGTAAAGTGAACTTGAAGATAGACTCCGTTTCACCTTTCTCATTAGTAGTGACTTCTTCGTGTTTAGGAACTCCCATCACGGTACTGGTTCCTTTTTTCCTAAAAGTAAGCCTCAAGGACACCCCTTCTTGGGTAACGTCAGGTATGATAGATCTCAAAGTTGTTATGTAGCAGTTTATGATCGTCCTGAACTCGGAGTTCAATATCTCATCTTTATCTCTCGTGATATCGCTTAAAAAAGTTCTACCCTCGATCAAATCAAAATAATCTTGATTAATCGAAGATACGGGAACGGTGTCTGGAATATTGAAGATCTTAAATTTAATGATCTCCAACCTAATAGTTTCTTTCAAACAAAACAGCCGTCCTGGTTTTAACCTGGGGATTGAATCTAAGTACTCTAAAAGGCCTTCAAGGTAAGCAACAGGATTGAACTTTTCAAGGATACTCAGTTCGATGTTCAAAGCACTATGTTTGTAATTACTTTTAGGGTGGACAAACACTCTTCCTTTCCCAGAGTTGATGTACACGGTCAGCGGCTTTATGCCACTACCTCGAACTAGGCCGTAAGATACCACATCGTCCCTAAATTTTTTAATCAATGGAGGGCAATTAGTATCTCGAATCAATCTTATTAAGGAGTCGAAGGTTTCTCTGTAGTAGAGCTCGTCGTAATCCACGGTTGAATCGTAATCCAGGTTTGATTTAAGAGCGTCTAGAGAAACTTGTTTATGTACTTCCATAGTCTCAAGATTGCCTGCTGTAACTACTACAGCGTCCACTTGAGTATTGAGTCTTGAGCGTATTAAGTTGAAACGATCAATCAGATCCTGAGCCTCTTCTTTTGCAGACTTCTTACCTCCGCCTACTCCAGCTAGCTTTTTAATATCTTTCGCCCATTTCGGGGTTATGATTATGAGGTCCTCTAGACTCTTGATTATTTTTTTATCTGTCTTTGGATCATAAGTCTTTATTTCCTCTTTTAAAGAGGTGTTGATGCGTTCTATATCTGAAAAAGTTCGGTCTACTAAACGGCTGAAATCCTTAAAGAACTCAATATCTTCTCTAGAAGGAAGTTCTTCGGAATAACCCATTATACGGAATAATCTACTTTTAAGAACTTCTCCAGAAGAATTCACGCTCTCGATTTGATTTTTAAGAAATTCAGGGTTGGCATAAGTCTTTCGAAATAAATAGGCATTCGAAAGATTCCATAAATCCCCAGAGACTTCGATTGGAGAAGGATCGATTGAAGCGTTATAAAACGCAATACATCGAGCTCCGTGATTGCTGTAAAAGGATTTAATTTGAGAACCGACTTCTACTCTAAATTCAGAATAGCTTTTTTTACCAAAGACATGGTCTTCTACAGCCAGGGTGAGTAGTTCTTGAAGAGCTTTTATAGTGTCGTCTTTGTCGGATTCTACGTTAAAGTAATCCCTAAGCTCTTCCAGACTGGAAGTTCTTATTTTTTCAAACCCCACTCCTAAAAAACTATTAAGAGCGTCATTGTTTGGGGATAGGACGAGATCATTAAAGGTAGTAATCACCTTAGGACTAAACTCGCCTCTTTTTAAAAGACCGAGGCTAACTAACCGATTCATGAGGGCTGAGAAATTTAAGTAAGGAAGAATATCAGCATTATCTTTTAGGAAGTCCATCCCTTTGTACTCAAGATCAGGAACGAAAGCTATTGTTCTTCCCTTAGGCTTGTGATTTTTGAAAAATGAGGCTAGTGAAGTTAATCGACCCGAGTATTCTGGATTAAGTTTCTTCAGAGCAAGATCAAAACACTCATAAACGTAGACTTTTTTGTCTAAGTTCAGAAAATCGGCTCTATCTTTGACTTCACTACAGGCAACCACATTATCTAAAACTTCTTGAATGAAGTCATCGACTTTAAAGAAAGAGTCCCGTTCTGCTTTATAATTTGTTAACTTTTGCTCATATTCAGCAAGCTTTAATTCCTTTGTTTTTAAATCCGATTCTTTTTTCAATAAGCTCTTCTCAGTCCTTTGGTACTTTTTAGACTCTTCTGATAACTCTTGTAAGTCTTTTTCAATCTGAGCGACCTCAGACTTTAGAGCAGCTACTTCGGACTCTAATTTTGGTAGTTCAGCGGTTAAGCCTTTTATTTGATTGATGACGTACTCTAAAGAAAATCCCATTGATTTAGGGAATGCCCGAAACAGGACTTTTTTAAACTCTACCCTTCCTTTATCCGGGCAACATTTTTTCCCAGGTTCAGCCTGGACAGCCAATGCTATGGTCTCCGGGGTCATACCCTCCCCTAGAACTCCCAGGTCCTTTACGATACTCTCGAATAATCCATCGGGAACAAAATGCTCACGATTTTCATTTATCACACATTGGGCGGTTTTAGGGGACGCTATCATTCCTAGAAAAGGAAGAGCTAAGAAAGAGAATTTTAGAGATCCGAAATCAAGTGCGTTCAAAGTGTTATAAGTCTCCCGCATTAACTCGAAATTAGCTTCTGGTCGGACATCTCCCTTAGTTTTACATACTATTGTTCGAGTTTGCTCAAAGGCCCCTTCTCCTTTTTTTTGAGAATCGCTGAGAGCCCTTATACTTCGTTTTAATTTTCGACTTTCTCCCCTACTAAGAAGATGTCCTCTCCTATTAGGGGTTTTATCCTTCTTTTGTTCATGAGGGTTGAAGTCCCCATACGTAGGCACACCATCTTTAACGATTTGTATTACTTTTTTTAAAGATCCGTCTTTTTTAGGATTAAATCTGGGATGTCTGTAGTTCTTGAAATCTTTACTTTGTGTAGTTGTTTCGTTTGAAGTCATTAAGTTCCCTTCCACTAGTTTAATAAAGGGGGCTGAGTACATCAGCCCCCTATTCTCTGTTTTCATAGAAATATCACGCAGATCCCTTTAACTTTTAAAGACGGGCGGAAGCGTTACCGGTCTTTCGAATTTACATAGTCTTTTCTAAAGACTTCCAGATCTTGATCTTCTCTCTCAGGGCAGCTTTTTGCGTTCGCAACTTTTCCATCTCGGATGTGATTACTTCGATTGCTGCCTCAGCGTCGACAATCGAAGCCTTGACGATGGCTTTTGATCTGGAGTTGTCCAGCAGAGATTCCAGGGAAGCACTCAGGGGAGTCTCGACGGACTGAGTAGTTCCACCTACCGCAAGACCAGAAACAGTCAGTGGTCTTTGAACTGGTTTGGGAATAGTCTTCTTTCGGCCTCTTTGAGCAGGACCCACGGCTTCGATCTCAGCAGCGAGTTCCCTGGACTCTCGACGAACAACGCTCAGAGCTTCATCGACGGTGATTGGATCGCGAGGATCGAAGCTCACAGATTTTGTTCGAGAGACCTTACCCCGGCGATTCAGAAGAAAGTTGTTCTTGTTGAGGTAGACCCATTTAGGTAGTTCATAGACGGTTCCGTTGATGTTCACAGTACGAGTACCATCCTCATGCGTGACGGTCTCTCCTACTAATCCCAGGTGGTTTACGATTGGGTCGGTGGTTCGGACTCTTCGAATTCTTGGACTTCCGGTATTAAGCATTTGATCTCCTTTTTGTTTTTTGCGTGCGTACTCCACACACGCTTCGTATGCTTTTTGAATTGTTTTGTATTTTGATGCAGAGAAGCTCTTAGTCTTCTCTTTTTTTGATTTGTAGACGAAGTAGAATGTATCACCGTAGTACTGAGCGACCATACACTTCTCGAGGTAGAACCTCTGATTTTCGATCAGCAGGTAGCGGCGATTGTCCTCATCACGATGAACCTTCAAGCTACCGTATTTCTTCACAGACGCGGTTTTTTGGGGAGCAGGTGTCTCGGATGGAGTGGGTTCCTCAGATGGTGTGAACGGGTTTGATTTGGGCTTCCTACCGGAAGTTCCCACACGATGAATCGTGGGCTCAAAAGTCATAATAGATACCTTTCTTTAAGTTAAAAGCGTATCTATATTACTGCGAGATTTTTAAAAATAAAAGAATTTTAAATAAAAGGTTTTTTATGTATGTAAATAGGTCGTTGTAATTCGACTACACCTCGATTAAAGAAGATGTTACCGATCAAGGTCTTACAGGTCTGGATCTCGCCTCTAGAGTAGTATTTAAGCTCGATCTGGGCATCTATCGCCACTTCTTGGAGTAATCCTCTAGCATGTGTAGTGTCGTAAACCTTTTGACCATTTATTTCTAGGATAACATCACCTTTACGAAGAGAAAGGTCGTCCCCTGGAGTACCTCGAACCTTATCCATAACCCTAACACCGTAAAACTCTTTAAGCTTGATCTCGTAGAAAAGTTCCATACTCATGTCACGGACCTCCAGACCGAGGACAGGAGAATTGATTTTCTTCATCGCACCGAATTCATAGATCTGACGTTTAGCGATATTAATGGGAATGGCCAGTCCGATAGCCTGCAGTCGAGGGTTACGAACAGAATTGATTCCCAGAACTTCGCCTTTGGTGTTGAAGATCGGCCCACCGGAGTTTCCGCCGTTGATTGGGGCAGACATCTGAATCATGTTCTCATACAGAGTGTAGGGTCCCGCGTCGATCTGTCTGTGTAGTCCTGAAATGATTCCGGGCATGATAGTATTGAAGTAGCCACCTGGGGAGCCCACAACATAAGCGTCTTCTCCTACTCGCACATTAGAGCTATCTCCTAGAACAGCTACTTCCTCGGTGGTAAATCCTTGAAAGTTGGCGGAGTCTACCTCGATCAAAGCCAGATCACGGGTTCTGTCCTCGTAAAGGATCTTGATTGGGTACGTTCTTCCATCGTTGAGTCCGATGAAGTGTTCCTCGATAAGCTTACTCTGGATTACATGAGCATTGGTCAGTAAATGGCCTTCTTTGTTGACGATGATCGCACTACCCACCAAAGCCTCTAGTTTGAAGTCTTTGTACTCGTCATCAGACTGGTGGCGGTGTCTTGAGTAAGGGTGTGTTCCTGACTTTAGTTTGATCTTATTGAGCTCTTGACGAAGGTAAACACCAGCCGTACACTTAAGCATCTTCTTGACCAGAGATTGGTCAATCCCAGAGAAACAATTCGAGAACAATATCAAAAATAAAAGGAAAAACCGATTCATTACCAACTCCTAAAACAATCCTTAAAGTGAAAAGGATTACAAAAGGATAATAATCAGTCTTCTTATTATTTAATGACGAGAAATTGATTCAGAAGCACTGAAATACATCTGAGGTGGGTTTAAGATCGGCCTTCGAGTTCGGCCAACTTAGCGTTAAGTTGCTCGAGTTTGGCTTGTTTTCGTCCCCAGTCCAGGTGAGCCTTCTGAATGTCTGAGTTCAGCGACTCACGCTGGTTCACGAGACCTTTAATATAAGACTCTTCTTTACAGATCTCATCCCTGGTTCTTTCAATAGATTTTCTAACATCGTCGATAATGTATGAAACGTCCATGCTACTCAACTCTCCTAAATATGGTCAAATTTCGGTTAATTTTTTGATTGAAGCTCTTTACTCGTTTTTTCCTTCATGAAAGTCGATAAAGCCTGCATGTCGGAATCTTCCGTCTGGGGTAACCCCGTAAGACTGGACTCGAATCCATTTATCTACGAGCTCGGATCTTCGTTCCCAGTATTCCTTCCTTTTCTCATCTACTAAAGAGTTATTGATGGAGCCTGAGACTTCAGAAAGAACACCTTGATAATCCACGATGAAGCTCGCGAGCATCCCCTCCCATTTACCGGTTCCCTCAGCGAAGTCTACGATCACCGCATCATAGGTATCCACGAACTTAGCTTTCCACATTCCTTTACGTGAGGTTTTGTGTCGAGTAACCGGGGCGTTAGGATCTTTAACCACCGAGCCTTCATAACCATCATCAAAAAATCCTTCGTTCAGTACATTAAGAGTATGCCGATGCTCGTGAAGGACTTTAACTCCCTCAGTCATCTGCACGAAGGTGCTGGGTTTGGTAGGAACCACTCTGGCTCCGTTAGCTCTGAACTGACCGAGGGTCAGTTCTTTTAGAGGTCTCTTGAAGGACTCAGCCCACAATTCGTTACTCATCGCACCGATCACATAGAATTTGATCCCGGTGCCCAATCCTTGATCATTTTTCTTCGCACAGATACTTTGAGTACTCTTGATGTCCTTGTAGAAGAGTTCTCCGTCCATTACGCCGACGAATCCTCCACACTCTCTTATAATCTCTTTAGCCAGAGTATTCATCGAAGGTAAGTAGTTGCCTATCGCGGACACAAAGTATGGATCTTTACCTTCGGGAGAAATCAGATAAGATCGCCGACCGTCGTACTTTATCTCGATGAGGTACTCAGGAAGTTCTGGGATCTTACCCCAATCAATGAAAGTGACTCCCTCTTCATTTTGTACCAGAAGGCTTTCGGCTTTGTGATTCTCGAAAGTCTGGATAGGGTTATCTTTCAGGATCTTATTGAAGGACTTCACGGTGAATCCACACTTCGGGTCTTTTTGAACCACCCAGGTAAATACTTCCTTGGTCTTTGAGGAAGATCCAGAAAAGAGTCGGATCATTGCAGACTGGGCGGCCCCTCCGGTTACTTCCCTGGAACTCAGTTTATACAGTAGTTCCTTAGCTTCTGGGGAGTTAGTCTGATCATTGCCTGAGGACCCACTGTCTGGGATCTGGTTTACTCCGAAAGTTATAGACTGGTTAAGCATCAGATCTAACCAATCTCTCAACTCTCCGTCGTAGCCTAATCGCTTGGCGGTAGCCCAATGATTGGAAAATGATTCTTCTTTTTCTTTACGTTTAGTTGTGCCCTTGAGATCAGTCACTATCTCGTGAAGGCATTGAATTGGATCGAACATGCTCACCCCATCGACACTCTAGTTAGTAGCAGCTCGGCAAAGGAGTCTACGTAGTCACTAACAGCATCAAAAATATCCTCTTCGGTTACAGCCTCCGCTAACTCATCCAACCCGGATTCGTCCACGAAATCTTCCGTAGGATTGTATCTTAGTATTACTTCATATTTATTTTCACCGATTTGGAATCGGATTATCGCTTCTTGGTCGTTAGTCATCTCCGCTTGGAGATTTATTTTTGTTCTCATCTCTTATTAGTTCGGCTTTGATAGCCAAATCCTCTGTGAGTAGACTGCGATAGCATCGGAAGAGCTCGATTGAACAATCCACGTCATGCCCCGCATTGTGTACCTTACCCTGATCCAGACCGAACCGGTCCAGACATACTGAAAGTTTTAGACGCTCTGTGGGAAACAAGAATAAAGACAGACACTGAAGATCTAGAAACCTGCGATCGAATTTTTTCAGTAATTCAGGGTGGTCCGAGTGGACCCGCTGGAGGAGAGGAAGATCAAAGTTCATTATATTCTGACCGGCGGGAATGAATCTATCGTGATCCTTAGTGTATTCCATAATCCGGCTGTAAACTTCTTCGAGGGTTATCCCGTGATCTTCCACCATTTCTTGCGTTATCCCATGCAGCTCGAAAGCTCGGAGAGTGCAATTATAATTACCGCAGTTTACTAGATGGTACTGAGTGTCGGCTAACTTATTACCGTAGATGTCCGTAAGACAGTAACCAATGGAAAGAGGGTTATGGTTCTCAAGGTCTAAGCCTTCGTTCTCATAATCAAACCAAAATAATGCTCTTTTGCTCATTTAATTCTGCCTTTGTCGAAATCAAATCTTACCTGATCTGATCCAGAGTTAGAAAAAACATAGTCAAATCTCGACAGGGCGGTACGCCCTGATTAGAGATCGACTAGATTTTTCCCTGAAAAAAATATCCATATTTTTGTTAGGATCGAAAAAAACTCGATAACTCTGTTTCGAGTTTTTTATCATCTGGTATAAACTTTTCCAACTCTTTAAATCTTCGGTTAGTCTTAGTTTTCCATTCCAACAGTCTGCTAAGGACCGAAGGTCCAAAGCTGGAAAGATTATTCCAGATTTAATGTCTAATTTTTTAATGAACTTCTGGACGAAGAGCCTCGCTCTTCGTCCAAGTTCGATCGCTGCTGCGATCATATCGAACTCAGTGGGA
>Ga0129345_1000018_pt1 | contig 45148 bp, 62 predicted proteins | sample CPBDNA_FD_94425 | JGI IMG/M metagenome (GOLD analysis project Ga0129345, IMG submission 94425) | Freshwater to marine salinity gradient microbial communities from Chesapeake Bay, USA - CPBay_Sum_20_0.8_DNA | ecosystem: Environmental > Aquatic > Marine > Coastal | place: USA: Chesapeake Bay...
GGTATTGGTACGACGAGTCCTAGTAGAGAGCTAGAAATTAAGAACGATGCGCCCACCCAAAATACCGGTATTAAAATTCATAACAATAGTGCATCAAACGCAGCCATACTCGAATTAGAAGCCGCCAGAGCCAGTGACGGCTCAGATGTCAGCCAAATACTAACGGCTAACTTGGGCAATAATATTACTAATATTAGAACTCACAGAAGAGGTGCAGACGGCGGCGAAATTGCATTTTTTACTTCGGCGGCAGGTAGTGGCGATGTTTTAACACAGCGAATGGTTATTCGCGAAACTGGTAATGTTGGTATTGGTACGACAAACCCAGGTAAGTTATTAACGCTTTCAAGAGCAACTGAAGCAGCAAATGAACAACTTGAATTACGTGTTGCTGGTGGTATTTCTAACGGAAATTATGATGGTATTATATGGTCCCAAGGGTCATCTGGTGGCACAACCCTAGCAACTCAAAGAGTTCATTATTATTCTACTGGTCAAGTAGATATGGGATTCAGTTTAAGACAAGACGCTAACATACTATACTTGCAAAGAGGTGGCAATGTAGGTATTGGTACTAATGATCCTATATTAAAGCTGCATATTGAACAAGGCGACATATATCTTAAAGGAAACCGATATATTCGTTATCGAACAGATAACAACTGGGACTACTATCTCAGAGGAGAAAATAACAACTTTAGATTATATGATTCTGAATCTTATGATTTTATTACCGCAAAATATAATGGAGGCGGCGATAATAAAATATTAGACCTCATGGATAATAATGTAATAGTTAGAAAGTCCTATCCTATTATAGGTTTAGATGGTAGTGCTAGTGAACATATATATTCTCGCACTTACAATCAAACTTTGGCCACAAGCACCGATGGTGCTGCTTGGTTTAGGGTTGCTAATATTCCAGGCCGAGTGCCATGTCGAGTACACATCAGCACAACGGGTGGCTATTATACTCCAGGATATTCAGCCTTTACAATAATGAGAAACTGGACTGGTGCCGGTACAGCAGTAACAGATATTACTAATCTGCACAGCAAGTATGTTTCTACAATTAGATCGTCTGCAGATACTCAAGGAGATGGTTTCTACCTAGACATATATTTTAATGGGGTAAGTTCTGGTCAGTTATCAGACTTTTGCAGAGTCACGGTTGAACCAATTGGTTATATGAGCACAAACGCCACTACATCAATTGAAGTTTATGCATCGCCAACAAGAAATCCTACTGTATTAACTTATTCTGCCACCCATTCGATATAGGATATAACATATGATAGATGATAATCAAGAATTAATTAACGCTCAAGAAGTTGCTTTGTACTGTTTACGGCATGAACGTAATAACAGGCTTAAACAAACTGACTGGGTTGCTGGTGAAGATGTTCCGCAGTCAATTAAAGATAGATGGTTTCCTTATCGTCAAGCATTGCGTGATATCACAGAAAACTATACATCTCTTGATGATGTTGTTTGGCCAACAAAACCATCTTCATAAATACATATAAAGAGGTCTAAACATGGCACAGCCAACTACACGTAATGAATTCAAAGAATGGTGCTTACGTAAGCTAGGTAAACCAGTTATCGAAATTAATGTGGCTGATGAACAGGCTGATGACCGTATTGATGAGTCAGTTTCATACTGGAATGATTATCATTTTGATGGAACAGAAAAAATATACTATAAGTGGACGTTAACATCATCTGATATTACTAATAGATATCTAACAGTACCTGAAAATATTATTGGTGTTGTTAACATCTTTGATATCAACGATGCACTATCTACTAATAACTTGTTTAATATTAGATATCAGATTTCATTAAATGATCTATATGACTTGTCTAACTATAATTACAATTTAGTTCCTTTCTATCTGAATATGCAAAACATTCAGTTCATTGAAGAGATTCTAGTAGGAAAGCAACCTATTAGATATAACCGTCATGTGAACAAACTGCATATTGATATGGACTGGGATAGAGTTGCTGCTGGTGAATATGTTATTGCAGAATGTTATAGAGTGTTAGATCCAGACACATATACTGATATGTGGAAAGATCGCTGGTTACAAAACTATGCAACTGCAAAGATTAAATATCAGTGGGGATCTAATCTAACTAAATTTGAAGGTATGCAATTACCTGGTGGTGTTCAGTTCAACGGACAAAAAATCTTAGATGACGCATTAGATGAAATCAGAAGATTGGAAGAAGAGATGAACACTAGTTATTCACTTCCGGTAATGGATATGATAGGGTAAGATGTGGCTACAAATTTTTTCTTTAATAACTTCGGGTCATCAGATGAACAAGGTCTAATTGAAGATCTTGTAATAGAATCTATTAAAATCTTTGGCCACGACGTTTATTATCTCCCTAGAGAGCAAGTTAATTTTGATCAGATTTTCGGTGAGGATACCGTAAATCAGTTTAAGCATGCCTATCTTCTTGAGATGTATATTCGAAATGTAGAAGGCTTTGAAGGTGAAGGTGATCTATTATCTAGATTTGGATTAGAGATTAGAGATCAAATTACTTTTACAGTTGCACAAAGAACCTTCTTTAACGAAATTGGTGAATATGAAACTCAAGTCAGACCTAATGAAGGTGACTTAATTTATTTTCCTTTGAACAATAAGATTTTTGAAATTAAGTTTGTAGAGCATGAAGCTATCTTTTATCAGATGGGCAAGCTCCAGACATATGATTTAAAGTGTGAGTTATTTGAGTATAGCTCAGAGCGCTTCGATACAAAAGTTCCTGCTATTGATAAGATTGAAGATCTACATTCATTAGATGCAAGAGTTAAGGCACTTCTTACAGAGCTTGGCGAGCAAATTTATCTTGAAGATGGAACAGGATTGCTTCCTGAGACGTTTGATCCTAGAGATTCAGATCGTTTTGCTGACAACAATTACTTCCAAGTTGAGTCAGATGGATTTGTAGATTTTAGTGATGTAGACCCTTTTAGTGAGCGAGGTGTCTTCTAATGTTGGGTCATCGCTTTTATCATAGTCATTTACGCAAGTATGTTATTCTATTCGGAACTCTATTTAACGACCTAGTTATTGAGAGAGACGATGCATCTGGTAACCTTGTACAAACTCTAGCAGTTCCTATTTCATATGGTCCTGCTATGAAAACTTTAGCAAGAGTAGAACAAGATGCAAATTTAAATAGAAGAGCATCAGCTATTTTACCGCGCATGTCTTTTGAAATGACTTCTATGGCATACGCACCAGAACGTAAAATGACTAGTACTCAAAGAATTTATCATCAAACAACTGGTGATGCTGCTGGTGTTAAATCAGTATATAACCCAGTACCGTATGATATTATTTTTGATCTAAGCATTATGGTTAAAAACGCAGAAGATGGTACTAGAATATTAGAACAAATACTACCATTCTTTACTCCAGATTTTACTGCTACTATTGAGCTTATTCCTGAGATGGAATTAAAGCAAGACATACCTATTATACTGCAATCAGTAACATCAGAAGATACTTACGAAGGTGATTTTGAGACCAGAAGAGCTATCATTCATACTTTATCTTTTGTAATGAAAGCTTATATCTATGGCCCTGTAACATCTCGTAGTAATCTTATTAAATTGGCTAATACAAATATTTTAGCACCAGAAGGTGTTAATACAGCTATTAGATCAGCTAATAGTTCAGCTGAAGGTGTAGATGTACAGCCAGGTCTATTAGCAAACGGATCACCCACTTCTAACGGAAGCCTAAGTATAGATAAGGCAAATATTGATAGTGACGATAATTATGGATTTGTGGTTGAAATAACTGATGGATCTTAACATGACTGACAAGATCGGTGAAACTTTAAATCTTACACCGATGGAAGAACCAGCATCTCCTGCTGTAAAGAAACCCACGCTTCCATCTAAAGTAGAATCCCGCGATAATGATTTCGAATATGCTCGAGGCAACCTCTACAATATTATTGAAAGAGGTACTGATGCCTTGGAAGGCATCTTAGAGCTAGCGCAGCAGAGTCAGCACCCTAGATCATATGAGGTAGCAGCGCAATTAGTTCGAACACTTGCTGATACGAATAAAGATCTCTTAGAACTTCAAAAACGTCATAAAGAATTAACAGGTGAGGATAAAAGTCCAAAAACTATTAATAATAATCTGTTTGTAGGGAGTACAGCTGAATTACAAAAAATGATTAAGCAAGCTTCTAGTGACGAGAATAAAGATGATTGAAAGAGAAAATTATCTAGGTAACCCCAACTTAAAGCGTGCTAATGTTACAGTAGAGTTTACTGAAGAGCAAGTACAAGAATTTATCAAGTGCTCTCGAGACCCTGTATACTTTATTCAAAACTATATCCGTATTGTTAATATTGATAAAGGTTTAGTTAACTTTGAACTATATGATTTCCAAGCTGACTTAGTAGAGCTTGTTGATGATAATAGATTTGTTATTTGTAAGATGCCTAGACAATCAGGCAAGACTACAACTATTGCAGCTATTATTCTTTGGTATGTTATGTTCAATGAGAACTATAACGTTGCTATTCTAGCTCATAAAGCGTCACAATCAAGAGAAATATTAGGACGTATTCAATTAGCATACGAGCATCTACCGAGATGGTTACAAATTGGTATTGATGAGTGGAATAAAGGTTCTATTATTCTAGAGAATGGTTCTAAAATATCAGCTGCTTCTACTTCTTCATCTGCTATTCGTGGTGGATCTTACAACCTAATTTACTTAGATGAGTTTGCGTTCGTACCTACTCATATTCAGGAAGAATTCTTTGCTTCTGTTTACCCTACTATTTCATCTGGTCAAACATCTAAAGTCCTTATTACGTCAACACCAAACGGATTAAACCTGTTCTATAAATTATGGGTTGATAGTGAAGAGAATCGAAATGACTATAAGCGTCTAGATGTTCATTGGTCTGATGTACCAGGACGAGATGCTGCATGGCGTGAAGCTACTATTAGAAATACTTCAGAAGAACAATTTAGAGTTGAGTTTGAATGTGAGTTCATTGGATCTTCTAATACTCTAATTAGTCCTTCTAAACTAAGAATGATGACTTTTCATAATCCTATATGGCAAAATGAGCATATGAGAGTTTATGAACAACCCCAAGAGAATCATATATACGCTACAATCGTTGATACTGCAAGAGGTGTAGGAGGAGACTATTCAGCATTTACTGTGATAGATTGCTCAGATGTACCATATAAAGTAGTAGCAGCTTATCAGAATAATAACATACCTCCTATGGTATTTCCTAATGTTGTTGCTGATATAGCCACGAAGTTCAATAAGTCATACATATTAGTAGAATCAAACGATATTGGAATGTCTGTTGCAGAGACATTACATAATGATCTAGAGATTGAAAATGTTCTTATGTCATCTGCAAGAGGTAGAGCTGGTCAAGTCCTTAGTAGTGGATTCGGCGGAGTAGGACAGCAATACCTTGGAGTAAGAACTACTAAACAAGTAAAACGAGTAGGTTGTTTAAACCTCAAAACACTCATCGAAGGTGATAAACTCTATACGAACGATTTCCATATATTAGAAGAACTAACCCGTTTCGTAGCTCGAGGAGAGAGCTGGGAAGCAGAAGAAGGTTCACACGATGACTTGGTAATGACGTTAGTATTATTTGGTTGGTTAGCTAACCAAGACTATTTTAAAGAATTGACTAGTGTTGATATACGTAAGAATGTAGAACAACAACACTTAAGACTAATTGAAGAAGATATGACTCCTTTCGGTCTTATTGCTGATGGACATGATGCTCATGAAGAGCAATTCCAGGATGCTGTATACGATTGGGAATCGGGAGAGCGGGTTTTCTAATACTGAATTTATATAAATATTGTAAGATGAAATAATTGGAAGCACCCTGAAATTAAAGGAGACATGAGATGCCATTTCAAGTCAGCCCGGGCGTAAATGTAAGTGAGATTGATCTTACTACGGTAGTGCCTGCAGTCTCGACTACTGAAGGCGCCATTGCCGGCGTATTCAAGTGGGGTCCTGTAGAAGAAAGAGTTCTTATTGATTCGGAAGCTAAATTAGCTACCCGTTTTGGTAAACCAACCTCTGACAACTATGAGACCTTTTTTACTGCAGCCAACTTCCTGGCCTATGGTAATAAACTATATGTTGTTCGAACAGTAAATAGCTCGGCTAATAACGCTGGATCTAACGGCATTGCACAACAAGTTAAAAATAGAATTGCTTTTGATAACGGAACGTTTTCAAACAATGAATTATACTTTATCGCCAAATATCCTGGTGATTTAGGCAACTCATTGAAAGTGTCTGTATGTGATAGCTCAGCAGCTTATTCTTCAGCACTTAACGCAAACGTTACTATTGCAATTGGTAATACAGTAGCTACTTGTTCTAATACAACTGGTGTTGCAGTTGGTGACCAAGTTAAGTTAGGTAACAGTTCAATTGGTACACAGTATCTTAAAGTTGCTTCTGTTAACACTACTGCAATTTCATTTGCAAGTAAGTATACATTAGGTACAGCGTACACTGGTTCAGCAAGTCGTTTCTGGGAATTCTACAATCAAGTAGATGCTGCTCCTGGAACAACAAAGTATGTTACAGATCGTAGCGGTACATCAGATGAAATCCATATTGTCGTAACAGACGAAGATGGAGCTATTTCAGGTGTTCCAAATACTATCCTTGAAGTATATCAAGGACTGTCACGTGCTACAGATGCTAAGACAGAGTCAGGCGCTGGTAACCATTATACAACAGTAATTAATGATACATCACAGTGGGTGTATGCAGTTAATCATAGAGAGGGTGCTGGGTACGTTAACACAGCCATCAATATGACCGCTGTAGCAAACACTGCACCATTAGCTGATTCACTTTCAGGTGGTACAGATACCGCTCCAGAGAGTACAGCTGCACTAGCTGATCTTGCTTTAGGCTATGATATGTTTGCATCTGCAGAGAATGTTGACATCTCGTTAGTACTACAAGGTAAGGCAATCGGTGGAACAAATGGTGAAGCATTAGGTAATTACATCATCGATAATATCTGTGAAGTAAGAAAAGATTGCGTAGCATTTATCTCACCTGCATATGGTGATGTAGTTAATAACGCAGGCTCAGAAGCAGACGATGTTGTAACATTCCGTAATTCCTTAACAGCATCTTCATATGGTGTTCTGGATAGCGGCTACAAATATCAGTACGACAAGTATAATGACGTCTACAGATATATTCCTCTTAACGGTGACATCGCAGGTCTTGCAGTAAGAACAGACGATGTTAGAGACCCATGGTTCTCACCAGCAGGTTTCAACAGAGGAGTAATTAAGAATATTGTTAAGCTTGCCTTTAACCCAGGTAAAGCAGAAAGAGATATTCTTTACAAGTCTGATATTAACCCAGTAACGACATTCCCAGGTCAGGGTACGTTGCTGTTTGGTGATAAGACACTGCTTGGTAGACCAAGTGCATTTGATAGAATCAATGTTCGTAGATTGTTCATTGTTCTAGAGAAAGCAATTGCTACTGCCGCAAAAGCATCGCTCTTTGAATTTAACGACGAGTTTACTCGCGCACAGTTTAGAAACCTAGTTGAGCCATTCCTGAGGGATGTACAAGGTCGAAGAGGTATCTATGACTTCCAAGTTGTAGCGGATGAGACTAATAACACAGGTGAAGTAATTGACCGTAACGAATTTGTTGCAGACATTTACATTAAACCTGCTAAGTCTATTAACTTTATCCAACTCAACTTCGTGGCAGTTAGAACTGGTGTTGAGTTCTCCGAGATTGTCGGCTCTTAAGGCTAAATAGTTACGATAAGGAGAATATCAAATGGCTTTTAACGTAAACGAGATTAGAGCGCAACTTACTGCCGGCGGTGCACGATCTTCTCTGTTCCAAGTACAGTTTAGCAATCCAGCGAATGCTGCTGCTAACTTAAAGGTTCCGTTCCTGGTCAAAGCAGCACAAATTCCTGCTTCGACATTAGGTACGATTGAAGTTCCATACTTCGGTAGAAAAGTAAAGATCGCAGGTGATAGAACATTTGCTGAATGGACAGTTACAGTAATCAATGATGAAGACTTCTTGATTCGTAACGCCATGGAAGAGTGGATGAACACTATCAATTCTCACGAGGGTAACCTTAGAGGATTTGGAGGCTCAGCGCCCGCACTTTACAAAGAGCAAGCATCTGTTACACAATATAGTAAATCAGGTGATGCGCTCAGAACATATAACTTTAACGGCATCTTCCCAGTTAACATCAGTGAAATTGAACTGAGTTGGGAAACCACAGATGCTATTGAAGAGTTTCAGGTGACGTTCCAGTATGATTACTGGACAGTTGGTGGCCAAACCGGTAACGCTGGTGGGGCTTAATAAGGTTTAGAGAGAGGGGGTAACCCCTCTCCATACCTTAAAGGAGTTATTATGGCAGAACTTTTCGGTTTCGAGATCCGTAGAAAACAAGATGTAGAACCCGTGTCATTCGTTCAAAAGGACGAAGACGACGGAGCTGTAAACATTGCTGCAACAGGCGGTGCTTATGGTACCTATGTTGATCTAGAAGGCACTGCAAAGAGTGAAGCTGAATTAGTAACAAGATATCGTAAAATGTGTATGCAGCCAGAGGTTGAGCATGCTATTGATGATATTATTAATGAAGCAATCGTTACTAATACAGATAAAGAAATTCTAGAAATTAATCTTGATGACGTTCAACTATCTGCTGGTCTTAAAAACAAGATTAGAGATGAGTTTAGGAACACATTACGTCTTTTAAATTTTCAAGATAATGCTTACGAGATTTTTCGCAAATGGTATACAGACGGACGTATGTACTACCATGCGATTATTAATGAGCAGGACCCACGTAATGGTCTTATTGAGTTAAGATATATTGATTCTCGAAAAATAAGAAAAATTAAAGAGACTACGAAGCAGAAAAAAGGCGAAGCAATAGTACAAAAAGTTAAGAACGAGTACTATATCTTCAACGATAAAGGCTTCCAGAGCAAATCAAGTCAAGTACCTAATCCAGCAACTGGTGGTGTACAAGGCTTAAAGATTGCAAAAGATTCTATCATCCATTGTACATCAGGTCTGATGGATGAGAACAATAAAATGGTATTGTCACATCTTCATAAAGCTATTAAGCCGCTCAATCAATTGAGAGTGTTAGAAGATGCATCAGTTATCTATCGTATTTCAAGAGCACCAGAAAGACGTATCTTCTATATCGATGTAGGTAACTTGCCTAAGATGAAGGCAGAGCAGTACTTAAGAGATATGATGGTCAAGCATAAAAACCGATTAGTATATGATGCTGCTTCTGGTGAGATCAGAGATGATCGTAAGTTTATGACTATGCTTGAAGATTTTTGGCTACCAAGACGTGAAGGTGGTAGAGGTACTGAGATTACTTCACTACCAGGTGGTAGCAATTTAGGCGAAATGGATGATATTATCTATTTCCAAAAGAAACTTTATAAGTCACTTAATGTACCTATTTCACGGTTAGAGCCAGAAACAGGATTCACATTAGGTAGAGCTTCTGAGATCAGTCGTGATGAATTGAAGTTTAGTAAATTTGTTTCTAGACTTCGTTTACGTTTCTCTCATCTTTTTGATAAGATATTAGAGAAGCAGTTAGTTCTAAAAGGTGTCATGTCTACTGATGAGTGGATGGATATCAAAGAATTAGTTCGATACGACTTTATTGAAGATAATCACTTTAGTGAATTAAAAGACGCTGAGGTTCTTCGTGAGAGATTACAGACATTGAATGAAGTAGAGAATTATACTGGTAAGTACTTCTCTAAAGCTTGGATTCAACGTCATGTACTTAAGATGGATGAAGAAGAAATCAAAGCAATTGAAGGTGAGATCGCTGCTGAAGAGCAGTCAGGTGAACTGGATGTTGGTTCTCGTGATGAGAACGAGCAGTAATTATAAATAAAGGTATAATACAATGTCAGAATATAATGTACAAGACTTAATTAAAAATGCCATCGGTGAAAAGCCAGTAGCTGTTCAGGACGTATTTGACAATCTTATGGTTGCAAAAGTACGTGATGAGATTTCCGGTAAAAGAATGGAAGTCGCGAATGCATTTGTAGCAGATGATGAAGAGGTAGAACTCGATGATATCACTGATGCAGAACTTGAAGATGCCGCTGAAGATGAAATTGATAATGAAGAACTAGATGATGAAAGTGATGTCGATTCTGATGATGAATCTGACGAAGAAGCAGAAGACGAGATCGACGAAACTGAAGAAGATTCAGAGGAAGAAGAAAATGGCGAAGACACTGAGACAGATTCTTGAGGTTGCTGAACCTAAAGCAGGTGATGAAAAGCGCTTCAAAGATAAGCATGTAGTGCAGAAGACACGCAACCCTGCATATAAAGATGAAGCAGAAGAAGATGCGGTCTATCAAGCTACTAATGTAAAAAAAGATAAGACTAAAAAGTCCGGCGATCATACAGAAGGTGATGATGCGAAAATGTATGAAGCAAAAAAGCTTCAGTCATTTTACAACACTGAGCTTGATGAGGAAGAAAAGTTTATTCCAGAAGGTGTCGTTGATACTTTAAAAAAGATTCAAAAGACTCGTAAAGAGATGCAGATTAAGTTTAAAAACGGCCAGTCTATGGATGTAGACCCTAAGACAGCAGGGATGCTGATGGACGTTCATAAACAGCTTAACAGTGCAAATGCACGTAAGTTTCAGCAATCATTAGAAAGAGGCCAGGATCATTTTATGAAAATGGTTGACTTTGCAGGGAGTGTTGCATGATCTTAAATCTTAAAGGTGATGAAAGAAATGTAAGCACTGCTAACACAGTTAGTAATGCATCATGTGTACGAGTTTATATTGCTACTGGTACAAGAGTTATGACTGTAACTGACGCTGGTGCAACTCAATTAGGTAACACAACGCTAGGAGCAGGCCAGCATATTGTATCTAAGCATCCAACAGATTTGCTTACGTTTAATAGTGCTACTCCATGTACTCCTATCGCGTTTAATGTAAGTTAAGAGGCTATGATGAAACTCTTTTGCGAATTATCTGAAGAAGTACAGTTAGTAACTGAAGCTAGAGATGACGGATCTAAAGACTTCTTTATTGAAGGTATTTTCATGCAAGGCGATATTAAGAATCGCAACGGTAGAGTTTATCCTCAACAAGTGCTTGCAAAAGAAGTATCTCGTTACAATGAAGAAGTAATTAAAAAGAATAGAGCTTATGGCGAATTAGGTCATCCAGCTGGTCCTTCAATCAATCTTGAGAGAGTATCTCATATGATTAAAGAGTTGAAGCAAGACGGCGCTAATTTTGTCGGTAGAGCTAAAATTATGGACACACCCTACGGTCAAATTGTCAAAAATTTGATGACTGAAGGTGCCACACTTGGTGTATCTTCAAGAGGTATGGGCTCACTTAAAGATGTAGGTGGTGCTCAACAAGTACAAAATGATTTCTACTTAGCTACAGCTGCTGACATAGTTGCTGATCCTTCTGCACCCGATGCTTTTGTTAAGGGTATTATGGAGGGTGTTGAATGGGTGTGTGTAGACGGCAACTGGCGAGCACAAGAAGTAGTAGAAAGAATCCAGGAAACTGGTAGACGTTCCGTGAAAGAACTTGAAGAACAGAAGCTTGCTCTGTTTGATAGATTCCTAAAAACGCTAGGTTGATTAAATTATAAATATTACTAGTAAATCTCGATAAAAGGAGCTAACGATGGCTGAAGAGAGAAAAGATCTAGAGGATCAAGTTATCGAGGACAACATCACTGAAGAAGAGCAGCTCGATGAGTTTAAGGCTTCTGGTGAAGATTCCTCTGTAGCCGATCCTGTAGCACCAAAAGGTGGTTCTGCTAAGGCGAACCGTAAAGCTGATAAGGATGGTGGTGATAAGGGCACTCAAGAAGTACCTGTTGCCTCAACACCTGGTCAGTCTAAATCACAACTTATGGCTAGTATGATGGTCAAGATGGGTGGCATGAATAAGGCTGCACTTCAGGCTATGTACAATGGAATGGCTAAGCAACCTAAAGCTGGTGTTGCACCTTCCATGGCGATGCCAAAGCTGAGTGTCAAAGAAGACCTCGGTGATCTGTTTGGTAGCGAAGAGTTATCTGAGCAGTTCATGGAGAAAGCTGAGACAATTTTTGAAGCAGCTGTTAATGCACGTCTTGCAATTGAAGTTGAAAAACTTCAGGAGCAGTTTGACGATAAGTTAGCAGAAGCTACTAAAGAACTTGAAGAGCAAATGACTACTAAGGTCGACGAGTACCTGTCATATGCCGCAGAAGAGTGGATGAAAGAGAACGAAGTTGCTATCGAATCTGCTCTCAAGGTTGAGATTGCTGAAAACCTAATGAATGGTATGAAGCAAGTATTTGCCGAGAACTATATTGATGTACCAGAAGAGAAGCTTGATGTCTTTGAAGAGTTAGCTGCTAAAGTAGATGAACTCGAAGAGAAGCTTAACGAAGAAGTTAAGTCGAAAATGGAGCTTACTCGTGAAGTAGAAATTCATCAGCGCGCTGCTGTATTTGCAGAAGTAGCTGAAAGTCTTACCGACGTTCAGGCTGATAAGTTCGCTAAACTTTGTGAAGGTATCGAGGCTGATGATACAGAAGCGTATCAAAAGAAACTCGAAATGATCAAAGAGAACTACTTCACAACAAAGGTAGTTACTGAAGAGGCGGAAGAAGAGCCTTTGGAAGATGCAACAGAAAACACTGTAGCTATTGATCCAGAGATGTCTCGTTACGCTCAAGCCATTTCAAGAACTGTTAAACGATAAATAATTGAACAAAGTACTTTAAGGGAGAGCTAAAATGTACTTATCTGAAAGCGTACAGCAGAAGTGGCAGCCAATTCTTGAGCATGCTGATCTTCCCGAGATCAAGGATTCTCACAAGCGCGCTGTTACTGCTCAACTGCTAGAAAATACAGAAGTATCCATCCGTGAAGGTGGTACTTGGAGCACTAAGGGTCTTCTTGCTGAAGCCCCAACAAACGCAACTGGTGCAGACATCGACAACTACGACCCAGTATTAATTTCACTGGTCCGTCGTTCTATGCCTAACCTAATTGCATACGACATCTGCGGCGTTCAGCCGATGTCCGGTCCTACTGGCCTTATCTTCGCAATGCGTTCGAAGTATACAAGCCAGGCTAACTCTGCTACAGAGGCATTCTATAACGAAGCTGATACAGCCTTCTCTACAGTTGCTGCTGGTGCTAACACTCTTGGTGACAAGAACGTTGGTACAACACCAGGTACAGCTAACAACGCAGAAGCTGGTCTTTACAACTTCGCAGATGCAATGCCAACTGCTCAAGCTGAAACACTTGGTGAAACTGGTAACACAGCATTCCCAGAGATGGCTTTCTCAATCGAGAAGGTATCTGTTACAGCTGGTTCACGTGCTCTGAAAGCTGAGTACTCAATGGAACTGGCACAAGATCTTAAAGCTATCCATGGATTGGATGCTGAGACAGAATTAGCAAACATCCTGTCTTCTGAGATCCTTGCTGAAATCAACCGCGAAATCGTTCGTACAATCAACGTTACTGCTACTCAAGGTGCACAGTCTGATACTACTACAGCTGGTACTTTTGACCTTGACACCGATTCAAACGGTCGTTGGTCAGTTGAGAAGTTCAAAGGTCTGATGTTCCAGATCGAGCGTGAAGCTAATCAAATCGCAAAAGACACCCGTAGAGGGAAAGGCAACATGATGATCTGTTCATCTGACGTTGCTTCTGCCTTAAATATGGCTGGCGTATTAGATTACACACCTGCGTTGAACTCAAACAACTTGGAAGTAGATGATACAGGCAACACCTTTGCTGGTGTATTGAATGGTCGCATTCGTGTCTATATCGATCCATATACAACAGGCAACTATATGACAATTGGTTACAAAGGCTCTTCTGCTTTTGACGCCGGTCTGTTCTATTGCCCATACGTTCCATTACAAATGGTACGTGCTGTTGGTGAGGATACTTTCCAGCCAAAGATTGGTTTCAAAACACGTTATGGTGTTGTTGCTAATCCGTTTGCTCAAGGTGCTACAGCTGGTCTTGGCGCACTTGTTAAAGACTCAAACGTTTACTATCGTAGAGTTCTTGTTTCTAACATTATGTAATCATAATAAGAAACTAAAAATACGAAACTGGCCCCGCCTTGAAAGCGGGGCCTTTTTTGTGCCTAAATATTAGTAAGGAGTGAATAATGGCTGTACAACCTTCTACTAGACAATTTTTATCACCCGCTAGTTTTGACTTTAGCGTTAAGAAACTGCCTGAGACAAAGTTCTTTGTGCAGGGTATTAACATACCTGGTATCTCATTAGGTGAAACGCAAGGTCAAGATACTCCATTTCTTAAAATTCCTATTCCAGGTGACCATATTGTCTTTAATGAATTGACAGTAACATTTAGAGTAGATGAAGATCTCAATAACTATCTCGAAGTTTATAACTGGTTAACAGGTATTGGTTTCCCAGAAGCATTTAATCAGTATGCAGCTGTATCAGCTAATGTACCTGGTAGTGGTGAAGGTATCTATTCTGATGGTACTCTAATGATATTGAATAGCGCAAAAAGACCTAATGTAGAAGTAACTTTCGAAGATATGTACCCTACTTCAATGACTGATCTTAACTTTACTACTACTATCAGTGATATTGATTACTTAGAAGCTTCTGTTACTTTTAGATACAAATACTATAAAATCAGAAAACTTTAGTTGATTTTTACGCTAGTATTAGCTATAATAATACTATGTGTATATTTTAGTATGAGGTTATGATGCAATTAGATGCTATATTAGACGAATGGCATAAAGACTGTCAAATTGACAGAACAGAGTTAGGTGAAGCTGCACTTAACATTCCCCAATTACATTCTAAGTATTATAAGATGTTTTCTAGTGAGAGGCTAGCATTAAAAAGGCTAGAAGCTGAATATAAGTCTCTCGCAAAAGCTAAGTGGGAATATTATCAAGGTCATATGGACCTAGAAGACTTACGTGAGTGGGGATGGGAACCAAATCCTCTAAAGATTCTTAAACAGGATCTCGATAGATATATCGATTCTGATCCTGATATTATCCAACTAACAATGAAAATCAGTTATGCTAAGGAAAAAGTAGATTTCTTAGATAATGTGATTCGCAGTCTTAACACTCGTGGATATAATATCAGAGCTGCAATTGATTGGGAAAAATTTAAGATGGGAGCCATCTAGTGGAAACTCTTTCCATTATACCATACAATGAAGTCTTCATAAGAATTAATTGTGAAGCTGGAACAGCATATGAGATGTCAGAGTACTTCACATTTACAGTACCTGGTGCTAAGTTTATGCCTGCTGTTCGTAATAAAGTATGGGATGGAAAGATTAGATTATTTAATGTAGCGACTAAGTTACTCTATAAAGGACTGATTCCATATGTTGAGCAGTTTGCAAAAGAGCGTGATTATAATGTAGATCTACATGAAGACTTAGAAGCTGCTACTGAATTTAGTTTATCAGAAGCAAAAGAGTTTTGTAAAGGTTTAGATGTAGATCCTTGGCCAAGAGATTACCAACTAGATGCTTTCGTGCATGGAATACGTCATAGTCGGGGTCTCCTGTTGTCTCCTACAGCTTCTGGTAAATCACTTATCATATATCTATTGACTCAGTACCTATTGGAGACGAAGGTTCTAATCATTGTTCCGACAGTGTCTCTAGTGTATCAAATGAAAACTGACTTCTTAGACTATGCTAAGAAAGGTGCTTTAGATGAATCATTTATTAGAGTTATTTCTGGCACTGAATCTAAAGATTGGATGTTAGGTCATGATGAATTAATAACTATTACTACTTGGCAATCAATTCATAAGTTACCAAAAAAATGGTTTCAACAATTCGGTACTGTCATAGGAGATGAAGCGCATCTATTCAAAGCTAAATCTCTATCATCTATTATGACTAAATTAGAAGACTGTAAGTATAGATATGGCTTTACAGGAACTCTAGATGGTACTCAAACTCATAAGTTAGTATTAGAAGGTTTGTTTGGTGCAGTAGAAAAAGTAACTACTACATCTACTCTTATCGAGCAAAAGCATCTTGCAGAGTTTAAGATCAAAGCAACAGTACTAAAATATCCAGACCATATTAAGCAACAATGTAAACAATTAACATACCAGCAAGAGATAGACTTCTTAATCAATAATACACAGCGTAACAGATTTATTAGAAATCTTGCTGTATCATTAAACGGTAATACTCTATTATTATTTCAAATGCTAGATCATGGTAAAGAGTTAAAGCAGCTTATTGATAGTCAAGTCGAGCGTACAATAGAACCACGTAAAACATTCTACGTAGCAGGTCAAACAGAAGCATTAGAACGAGAAAATATTAGAGCTATAGTTGAAAAAGAGACTAATGCTATCATATGTGCATCATATGGTACTTTCTCTACAGGAGTTAATATCAAAAACCTACATAATATAATATTTGCTAGTCCTTCTAAATCACGTATTAGAAATCTACAGTCAATTGGTAGAGGTCTTAGAAAGAGTGATAGTAAAGATAATGCTACGTTATTTGATATTGCAGATGACTTGACGTGGAGGTCACATAAGAATTACACTATACAGCATTTTGCTGAGCGAATTAAAATATATAATGAAGAAAAATTTGACTATAAAATTTACACAGTCAAACTTAAGGTGTAACATGTCTCATATTTTTTTAAAGCTTAGTAATGGGGATGATATCATAGGGCGTCTTGCTATGGAAGACACAGGCTCTATACGTATTGAAGATCCTGTTATAGTGAAACTAATCAGTAGAAATCATAATATTGGATATACGTTTTTAGGACCATGGTATTCTTTTGGTCGTGGAAACTTTCATACTGTAGATATACAGAAGCATCATATTATTGCTGCGTTTGATGATATGAGTGATCATGTATCTGATCAGTATGAGAAATTTCTTGACTTTTACAACAGTCGTGTATATAATAAAGAGTATGACAAGGAAGAAGACTCTATGAGTAAAGAAGAATTAGACGCTTTATTAGAACGAATGAATTATAAAGCATTACTTCACTAGTATATCTTGCCCCTGTCTCAATACAGATTATATAGTAATTCTCAAAAAAGGCAACTACTTTTTATGGCTAAAGCAAAAAAACATTATGTAAATAACAAAGAACTGTTTGAGGCGATGGTATCATATCAGCAGAGTATTCGTGATGCTCAAGAGAGCGGTGACGATAGACCCCCTGTTCCAGAATATGTTGGCCAGTGTCTTGTACAGATTGCAAATAGATTATCTCATAAACCTAACTTTATCAATTACTCATATCGAGATGAAATGATTAGTGATGGTATTGAGAACTGTATCACATATATCAACAATTTTAATCCCGAGAAAAGTAAAAATCCATTTGCATATTTTACGCAAATCATTTATTATGCTTTTTTAAGAAGGATTCAAAAAGAAAAGAAGCAGCTCTACATTAAACATAAAGCATTAGAAGATAGTGTGTTGTTAGATAAAATTATTGAGCATGCTGAACACGCAGATGGACCTGCACCTATGCCTACCTATATTGATCTCGATAATCCATATATGGTAGAGTTTGTACAAAATTTTGAACAACGTCAGAAAGAGAAGAAACAAAGACGTAAAGGTCTAGATAGATTTTCTGAAGACGAGGAATTATTTAATGAAAATAGCATTAGTGACTGATCAACACTTCGGTGTTCGTAACGATAATACAAAATTTTTAGACTATTTTGAAAAGTTTTATTCTAATATCTTCTTCCCAAAACTAAAAGAAGAAGGGATTGATACTATTATTGATCTTGGAGATTCTTTTGATAGAAGAAAATTTATTAACTACTACTCACTAGAACGTAGTTACAATATGTTTTATGATATTATTAAAGCTAACAATATGAAAATGTATTCATTAGTTGGTAATCATAATGACTATTTTAAGAATACAAACGATACAAATAGTGTTGACTTATTGTTAAGTAGATACGATAATATAGTATGTGTTAATGAACCTATCACCCAAGACTTTGATGGGCTTGATATAGTACTTTTACCATGGATTAACTCTAGTAACAGGGATGCATCCATTGAGTATATCAAAACCTCAAAAGCACAAGCTTTATTCGGACATCTTGAACTACAAGGATTTGAAATGTATCGTGGTGCGATTAATGACCATGGTGATGATCCTAACTTGTTCAATAAGTTTGACATCGTGTGTAGCGGCCATTTCCATCATAAGTCAACAAGAGGGAATATCAACTATCTTGGATCACCTTACGAAATGACCTGGTCAGATTTTAACGACCCTAAAGGCTTTCATATATTTGATACTGCAACAAGAGAGTTGACTTTTGTACAAAATCCATATACAATGTTTAATAAGGTATGGTATGATGACACTGATGCATCAGTAGCTGATATTGTAGATGAAGACTTCTCTAATCTATCAGGTACATTTGTTAAGGTCATTGTAAAGAATAAGACTAACCCATATTGGTTCGATATGTTTATTGACCGTATCGAGAAAGCAGATGTGAGTCATCTACAGGTAGTAGAAGATCATTTGAACCTCGATCTAGAAGATGATGAAGATTTAGTTAATGAAGCAGAAGACACATTAACAATACTTAAGAAGTATGTTGATCAATTAGATATTAAAGCAGATAAAGTATTAGTAGATCAATTAGTACGAGATTTATATAGTGAAGCGTTAAGTGTATCGTGAAGAAATATATTCATATTAATCAACATAAGATTAGAGCAAATAAGAAACATGGAACTGATGAACCCGTTATCACAATCAAAGAGGGTCGTAAGAATACATATTGCCATGAAGTCAGAATTAATGGAGACTCTATGGTACGCTACGGGGGGAATGATAAGCCTATCCTTCCTTGCGGCGCTCGTGTTGTCATAGAAACTGAAGCAGAAGTAGAAATTATTAGATGATTGTCTTTAAGCAGTTAAAGTGGAGAAACTTTCTCTCTACTGGTGATGCATGGACTACGATTGACTTAAAACGTAATAAGTCAACTCTTATTGTAGGTGAGAATGGTGCAGGTAAGTCGACTATTCTTGATGCATTGTCGTTCGCATTATACGGAAGAGCTTTCCGTAAGATTAATAAACCACAACTAATTAACGCTATCAACGGAAAGAATTCTGTTGTAGAAGTTGCCTTTCAGATCGGTAAGCATGACTATCTGATTAAGAGAGGTATTAAACCAGCTATGTTTGAAATCTGGCAGAATGGTAAAATGATTAACCAGGATGCAGCTGCTCGTGACTATCAAGAGATGTTAGAGAAGCAAATTCTTAAACTAAATCATAAGTCATTTTCTCAGATTGTAGTTCTTGGTTCTAGTACCTTTGTACCTTTTATGCAACTATCTTCTATGAATAGACGTGAAGTAATTGAAGATTTACTCGACTTACAAATCTTCTCTGTTATGAATTCTCTTTTAAAGGAACGTTTAACTGAGAATAGATCTAACCTTATGGAAGTAGATTATCAAATTAACTTGCAAGAAGAAAAAATTTCTATGCAAGAAAAACATATTGATTCTATTGCTGCTAATAGTGCTGATAGAGTTAATGAAAATAGAGATAAGATTCAAGAAGCAGAAGATAAGATTGCAGAGCATGAAGCTACTATTGCAGATCTTAATCAGCAGATACAAACCCTAAATAATACTATACAGGATGAGGAAAAGGTATCTGCAAAGAAGATAAAATTGCAGAAACTTGAATTCGCCATCGAACGTAAGATTGCTGATCTGAAAAAAGAGATTAAATTTTACGAAGACAATGATAACTGCCCTACCTGTAAGCAGAGTATAGATGAGGACTTTAAATGTAATCATCTAGACGGTCGTAAACAAGCATTTAAGGAGACGTCGGACGGTTATGAGCAACTTAGGAAAGAGTTTAATGATACTGTTTCGCGGATGGGTGAAATTCTTGAAACTCAAAATCAAATTAATATTCTGGAAACTAACGTTAATTCTGAAGTTTCTGAAGTTAATGCGCTAAATCGTATTATTAACAGTATTCAATCAGATATCAATAAGATTGAGAACGATAAATCTAGTACAGAGAAAGAGCAAAAGCAGTTAGAGAAGTATAAGAAATCTCTTGAAACTGCTGCGTTAGCTAAGAATGATCTTGCAAGCAAGAAAGCAGTACTAGAAGTAGCATCTATGCTACTAAAAGATTCTGGTATCAAAACTAGAATTATTAGACAATATATCCCTGTAATGAATAAACTTATTAACAAGTATCTTGCTGCGATGGATTTCTTTGTGCAGTTTGAACTTGATGAAAGCTTTAACGAAACTATTCGTTCACGTTACAGGGATGAGTTTTCGTATGCATCATTCTCAGAAGGTGAGAAGATGCGTATTGATTTAGCATTACTCTTTACTTGGAGAGCTATTGCTAAGATTCGTAACAGCGCTTCTACTAACCTGCTTATTATGGATGAAGTATTTGACTCATCTCTTGATAATTCAGGTACAGAAGAGTTCTTAAAAATACTAAATGACTTGACTGCTGATACTAATATTTTTATTATTAGTCATAAAGGCGATCAACTCTTTGATAAGTTTCATAGTGTTATTAGATTTGAGAAGGTAAAGAACTTCTCGAGGATTGCAGCATGAGAATTGAATCCGATATTAAACTTGACTTTAAGAATGTTTTAATTAGGCCTAAAAGGTCTACTCTCACTAGTAGAAAAGAAGTAGATCTAGAGAGAAAGTTTCGATTTAGAAACTATCAAGATCGTATTGATGTCGGCAGACATAATTATTACGGTATTCCAATTATGGCTGCTAATATGGATGGTGTTGGTACTTTTGAGATGGCTGACGAGTTAGCTCGTCATCGACTATTTACTTGTTTGAAAAAATCATATGAGACTCAAGAGCTTGTATGTTATTTTGATCATGATGGTACTGAAGATACTCCAGTAGGGTTACGCACAGAGAATGTTGCGATGTCTATTGGTATTACAGAAGAAGATCATCAAAAGTTTCGTAATGTCTATGAGCAAGTAGATACATTACTTAAATACGTCTGCATTGACGTTGCAAATGGCTATACGGAACGTTTCGTAGACTTCGTAAAGCAGTTTAGAACGCTCTATCCTGAAATTGTTATTATTGCAGGCAACGTATGCACTGCAGACCAAACACAGGAGTTAATATTAAATGGAGCTGATATTATTAAGTGCGGCATTGGTCCTGGTAGTGTTTGTACTACTCGGATTAAAACTGGTGTTGGCTATCCTCAGTTATCGAGTATTATTGAGTGCGCTGATGCTGCTCACGGCCTTGGGGGTCTTATCATTGCTGACGGAGGTTGCTCAAGTCCAGGAGACGTGGCGAAAGCTTTCGCTGCAGGTGCAGACTTTGTCATGCTCGGAGGTATGCTCGCAGGCCATAGTGAAGGAGGAGGAGACGTTATTACCAAATTCTTCAATCCTAAAGGAGAGCACTTCTTCAGAAGCAACGACGAAGAGTACTACCCAGTAATAGAGCAAAAACGTTTCGTCCAGTTCTATGGCATGAGTTCGGAAGCCGCGAACGATAAACATTTTGGCGGGCTTAAGGAGTATAGAAGCAGTGAAGGTCGAGACGTACTTGTACCTTACCGAGGAGCAGTGGGTAATACTGTTCAAGATATCTTGGGTGGTCTGCGTTCAACTTGTACTTATGTTGGCGCAGACTCCCTAAAACGGCTTAGTAAATGTACTACGTTCGTTCAATGTTATGATACACATAATAGGGTGTTTGAAAATGAGTAATATTATAGAAGGGTCATTGAACCCTATGCTTCGTCAAGAGATGGAGCAATTTGATTTTAGCAATCCTCCTACTGATCCAGTTCAACTAACTCTTGATATGATCAAAGCTATGGATGAGGGTAGAGGAGTTGGATTATCTGCAAACCAGATGCAACTACCATATAGAGTATTTGTCATGGCTGGTGATCCTTCTTTCGCATGTTTTAATCCACGTATCACTGCAACTGGTGATGAATTAGTTGTTATGGAAGAAGGCTGCTTATCATATCCTGGTATGATTTGCAAAGTAAAAAGGCCTCAATCTATTCGTGTAAGATTTCAAGACCCGTATGGTAATGCAATCGTGAAAAAGTTTACAGGAATGTCTGCAAGAATTTTTCAGCATGAATTAGATCATTTGAATGGAGTGGTGTTTTATGAGCAGGCTAACAGATACCATAAAGAGATGGCTATCAAAAAATATAAAAAGTTGCAGAAAAGACTTGCCGCTGCGTGAGTTAGCAACTATAATGTATAAATATATGACTGTGGTGCCCTTCCACCACGCTAATAAAACTAGGAGTTTATATGTCTAAAGAATACTACTATTCTGAAATCTTTCATTCTATTCAAGGCGAAGGCCAATATACAGGAGTTCCAACTGCCTGGTTGAGGTTCTTTCTCTGCAATCTGCAGTGTAACGGTTTTGGTCAACAGGACCCTACCGATGAGTCAACATATATTCTCCCGTATCAAGATATCGATCCTAATGACTATAAAGTTATGGAGGACTTACCTGTTTTTGAATTTGGTTGTGATTCATCGTATTCGTGGTCAAAAAAATTCAAGCAGCTGCAGCGTATCGGTACGGTAGAAAAAATTGCATCTATTATTCGAATTCATATGAAGAGTGATTGGAACCCTCGAGGTTTATTCAACTTTAATGATACAAATCAACACATGTGCTTTACAGGAGGTGAACCTCTTATGAAGCATGGTCAAGAAGCATCAGTCGGTATAATGAAAACGTTTCAAGAAGAAGGAGATGCACCTTTTTCAGTAACTTATGAAACTAATGGAACTCAACCCTTGACTGATGACTTTATTTCATACTATAATAGCTTTATTGATGATGGCAGAGAACTGTTCTTTTCAGTGTCTCCAAAGCTATGGTCAGTGGCTGGTGAGAAAGCAAAGAAAGCTATCAAGCCAGAAGTAGTTAAGAAGTATTCAGAGCTATCCCCTAGCGGTCAATTAAAGTTTGTCATTAACGGAACTAAAGAGTCTTGGGACGAAATGGAAGACGTTATTGACAACTTTAGGGCTGTGGGTTGTAATTATCCTGTATGGGTAATGCCTGTCGGAGCTACTGTTGAAGGACAGAAGCTAGTCGATGGAGATGTCGCGCATGAAGCATTCAAGCGTGGTTATAATGTGGCAGCTAGAGTGCACACATACCTTTTCGGTAATCTAATTGGAGTCTAAAATATGTTAGGTATTGATTTTAGTCAAGTTAATCGTAGCTTGATGATCAAGCTTGCACTGATGCATGTATTCATCATCGGTCTTGCAAATTATGTAGTTCAGTTCGGTGGTATAATTCCTATCGTCGATCTAAAATTCACTTGGGGAATGTTTGTATTCCCGTTAGTAGTTGTTGCTACTGACTTGACAGTACGTTTAACCAACAAGTATCTTGCACGTGCAGTAGTAGGTGCAGCATTTGTACCCGCTATTATTATTAGCGGCTTTATCGCTGATTGGCGTATTGGTTTTGCTAGTGCATTTGCGTACTTAATTGGTCAGCTGTTTGATATTACAATCTTCCAGCGCATTCGTGAGCGTATGACTGATATGTGGTGGGTAGCACCTGCTCTATCAACAGTAGTAGCAAACGTCGTTGATACTTACTTGTTCTTCTGGGCAGCTTTTGCTGGAGGTACAAACGAGTTTATGGCAGCTAATTGGCTTGAAATTGCAACTGTAGATGTATTCTTTAAGATAGGTACTTCTTTAATTGTATTCCTTCCAGTCTATGGTATTCTACTTTCATACTTGCGTAAGCGTATGTTGGTCGACTAAGGTATAATGCACTCTAGTTTCACAGGTGATATATGAAATATTTTTCAACTAAAACATATGGCCATGAGAGAGGACTCTCATGCGCCTTCCGTCAACCAAATGCTACTCACAGTCATTGTAGTTTAATTCATGGTTATGCATTGTCATTTAAATTTACTTTTGGATGTGATAATCTAGATGATAAAAACTGGGCAGTTGACTTTGGCGGATTAAAAGAATTAAAGCAGTGGTTAGAAGATAACTTTGATCATACTACTGCAGTAGATAAAGACGATCCTTTCTTACCAGACTTTCTTGAGATGGAGAAGAAAGGATTGATGAAAGTAAATGTGATGGATGGTGTAGGATGTGAAAAGTTCGCACAACATGCATACATCTTTGCAGATAAGTTAATTAGAGATCAGACTAATAATAGGTGCTGGTGTCAAGAAGTAGAAGTGAGAGAGCATGGTGCAAATAGTGCACTAGTTAAGGATGGTTATTAATGGGTAAGGTGGCAAGTGCAGTTATTGAAAGCATGATCAAAGATGGTAAACGTTTTTGGGCTGGAGATAATGTATCAGATTATATGAGTGAAGAGACGAAAAAAGCTCTGATCGAAGAAACTACAGAAGCATTTGAAGGTGTATTAGATTGTTTGTTAATTGATAGAGCAAACGATCCTAATTCACATGGTACAGCAAGACGATTAGCTAAGATGTACTTTAATGAGATTATGGCTGGTCGTTATGATGAAAGACCAGCTGCCACAGCGTTTCCTAATCAAGGTCCTGATGCATATACTGGTATGCTTGTAGTAAGGTCTGAGCTTAGGTCTATATGTTCCCATCACCATCAACCAGTAAATGGTGTAGCATACATTGGAATTATTCCAAGTGAGAAGGTTATAGGACTATCTAAATATACACGTATTGCGCAATGGTGTGCTCGTAGAGGTACATTACAAGAAGAGCTTGCTAATGATATCTCAAAAGAGATCCAGAAAGCAACAGGTAGTCAAGATGTAGGAGTATACATTCAAGCTACTCATGGATGTTGTGAAAATCGAGGTATTATGGCTCATAGTTCACTTACACAAACTACAGTGTTAAAAGGGTACTTTCATCATGACCATGGTACTAAAAAAGAGTTTATGGATAATATTAAACTACAACAAGAGTTTGCACCTAGATGATAACACTGACTGAGTCAGCACAAAAATACTTAGAAGAAGTCGGACAACCAAACGTATGGCTATCAGTCAAAGGCGGTGGTTGCTCCGGCTTTCAGTATGTATGGGATACAACAGATAAAGAGCCTACAATAGGTAATCTTGCTATTGATCCGATCGCTGAGATGTTTGTACTAGGATGCACAGTCGATTACGTAACAGAATTAGGGGGTTCATACTTGAAAGTCATCAATCCGAACGCTACTGCCTCCTGTGGATGCGGGGAATCTTTCGCCGTATAACTTGTAACACTTTGTTTTGTTACAGGAAAAAAGTTCGTTTTTTCACAAAAAAACAGTTGATTTATTTCTCTAGGTAGTCTATTATAAGGTATAAGATGAGGAGATAGAGAAATGGAAAAAGCACTCGTAGATTATATCAATGCTCAGCGTAAAGAAGCTGAGGAGTTTTCTAAGCAGCCAGGCTGCTGGATGGGTAGTATGGTATCACCAGACGATACCGCGTACTGGAACGAGCGTGTTCCTTCAGGTACGCTTGCTGAATTCAGGCGTATTGAGCTTGAAGAGGATGCATACTACATCACAGCTGATGCGTATAGCAAGTCTTACGCTCGCTCACTAGACCTTGCATCTATGACTGATGCAGAGTTAGAAGAAGTAATCAAAGACGCATGTAACTCAATAGAACGTGAGCGTAAGTTTTACGAAGAAGAAGAAAAGCGTGCAAAAGAAGAGGAGCAAAAGCTAGCGGAATCGCTAGGTATTGATGTTCCGACTCTGCAACGCTGGATGAAGGAGGCTGCATAATGAAGTTAGCATATTGTGATTATATTGGTAAGTTAATCAATACAACTCTACTTCAAGACTCTACGTCTCCAGAAGGTTATATTACATCTACAGATGGTGTAAAAATGGATCTTCATCCGATTGGTGGTTATTTTGTATCAACGAAAAAGACTATTGATTGCAGTGATATGAATGGTAAGAAGTATCGCATCACAGTGGAGGAAATCGATGAGTAGTGGATATAAAATTAAGGTGAAATGGGAAGAGCTTCTTGTAAAAGGTTTTTGTGAAGGACTATATGTCGACAAGTATATCAAATGCCTGTCTCTAAAAGAAGCTTATAAGCTAGTTTCTATGTTAAACAAGGACGATAAAGTGCGTTCGATCGATATGGAAAGAATTTAACAGTTGCCTTTTTTCTCAGAAGTTCGTATAATAAGAGATAATCAGGAGAGAGGTTACTATGCGTATTCGAATTGAGAGTGAAGCATTCAGAGCTGCAGAAGCAGCAGGTCTTGATAATGATAACTGCATTAAGTATCATTATTACGTAGAAAAGAGAAAGCGTATCAATCGTACTGGTCGAGCTGCTTTCAAAGATTCTACTAAAGATAAAGTGTATAGTGCTGAGTTTGCTTTTCAACGAAAGTATGGGAAAGAAAATTTCAAAAAGTTTAACAGCTATGATACGGCTAGAGCTTATCTTAAGAGAGTTATCAAGTCGAAATTATGGCAACAATTGGCTCAAGGTCGTTATGTAGAGCTAATTGAGAAGAAGAATATGGGTGGTAGAAGTCGTACCGCTGGTGTATCATGGGGTAGTAGGATACAGTTATGTCCGAACTATGGTATGAACGAATATGTCTTGCTGCATGAACTGGCTCATAGTTCAGGTAACATGCATCATGACATTAGCTTCCGAAAGGATCTATTGCGTCTAGTGTCTAGATTTATAGGCAGAGAGGCTGCAAAGATACTTAAGGAAGAATTTAAGAACGCTGGATTGAAGATGTCAAGGAAAGCATCTATACTCGATCCAGTAGAATGGAACCGCCGTCAAGAACGGCTCGTAATTCTGAGGAGTAAAAAGAATGCGTGATTTAACTAAATTTCAGCAGCAGATTTGGGCTGCACCAACAATTGATCAAAAGCGTCGTATTGCCATGGAAATGGTAGACGTATCACATGCCAAGAAAGAGACGAAGTATAGGCACCATCGTACTATACTAGCAATGAAATCAGCAACTCGTATTGACCAGTGGGCAGCTAACTATGCTTTTGCTGGGGAAGGGATGCGCGTATGATGAAGCAGTATACACAAGGTGGAGTAGTTTACTTGGTTGATTTTATTAATCGAGAAACTAAAGCAGTAGACTTTCAAAAGTTTGGTCATACTCGTTTTGTTGATGTCGCTGATAGGTTTAAAGTGGAACCCGATCAGTACGCTAAGTGGGAAATTAGAGTACTCGCAAAAGCACATAATAATGATATAGAAAAAGTTAAAGGCGCAGAAGAAGCTTTTCATTCTGTATTTCCGAAAAACCTCTGGATCGAAGAAAAGATTGGAGGAGTAACTGAAATAGTTGAAATGGATGGTAAAACACGCTATAATGCAATACAGTGTGTAAGACGTCTTAACGAAAAATGGAAAAAAGAGAAGTCACGATATGAAAATAGCGCATGAAGCTCCATTGAGCATTATGAATCAAGTGCAAAGAGTTACTGATTATGATTATGCTCTAGTACATCTATTTAAGGATAGTGAACCATACTATGGATTCTTTCAACGAGCATTGCAAGATGGGCGTGAAGTAATTCTAGATAACTCTATCTTTGAACTCGGTACTGCATTTACAGGTAATGAATTTGCTTATTGGGTTACTAATTTATCTCCTACTTGGTATATTGTGCCAGATGTCTTAGACAACGCAGATGCTACTATTAATAGCTTTGAGACGTTTATGGATGAATTTTCTGGCTTACCAGGTAAAGCTATTGCAGTAGCTCAAGGTGAAACATATAATGATGTAGTGCGTTGTTATAATTATTTTAAGAGCGATTCTCGAGTAGAAAAGATTGCATTCTCGTTTAATCATCCTTTCTATCAAACTGAATTTTCTGATGCACCTACGAAGTATCATGCTATGATGAAAGGTAGACAGCAGATGATTAGCAGGTTGATAGCTGAGAATGTTATTGATACTAATAAGCCGCATCATTTGTTAGGGTGCGGCCTACCTCAAGAGTTTAAATTCTATAAAGAGATGCATTGGATTGATTCAGTAGATACTTCTAATCCGGTGATGCATGGTATGCATGATATCAGGTATACACCAGAGGGTCTAGAGAATAAAGAGTCTGTAAAGATGCATACTCTTATGGAAGAAGACTATACAGATAAGATTGGTCTTATCTATAGTAACATTGCTACGTTTAGAGGTTTTTGTAATGGCGAAAGAGAAGAAATGGATATCAATCTTCTCTCAGAGTGGCTCTGAGATCGTTGCGTTAGGAGAGAAGCTAGGTTTCTCTCCTGACTATATTTTTACTAATAATAGTAATACAGCTGATTGGCATCCTGATTTAAATCGTAATAATAAAGTACGAGTTTACTCACATAAAGGTATAGAGGAAACTCTAGAGATCTTTAGTGAACAATATGATTGTTTTGTTACCCTCCATGGATACTTACGTATTCTTAGTCCTAAGATATGTAACCTACCTTTAGACATCTATAATGGGCACCCTGGTGCTATTGATATGTACCCAGAATTAAAAGGTAAAGATCCACAAGAAAAGGTGTGGACTAATCTAGCAAAGTATACTACTATAGGATCAGTGGTACATAAAGTTACTGCCGTAGTTGATGACGGTGATATTGTTAGCAGTGTTCATTATGTTAATAGATGTAGTACAAAAGAAGAATTATATAGCAAGTTGAGAGAAGCCTCTCTTCAATGCTGGTATCTATTTATGGTGAGGGTATAAAATGAAAATTGGTATTGCTGGGACTCATAGTACTGGTAAGACGACTTTGCTTAATGCATTGCGTTCAGAAGATATGTTTAAAGACTATGAGATCTGCGATGAAGTAACTAGACAGGTGCGTAGTTGGGGTTTCGATATTAACGAAGCTGGTAATGATATTACGCAACGTCTAATTATGATGAAGCATATTGAAAATGTATTCATGTATGATGATATGATTACTGATAGAGTTTGTCTTGATGGTCTTGTATATACGAGATGGCTCTATGAGAATGATAAAGTATCTGGTGATACATTTCTATTTGCAGAAGAAGTATTTGATAAAGTTTGGTCTGAATATGATGTGGTATTCTGGTTACGTCCTGAGTTTGCATTAGTAGAAGATGGAACTAGGTCTATGGATCTAAACTTTCGTAATGAGATCGATAACTTGTTTGAGCATTATGTGACTAGTAAAAACTTAAATGTAGTCAAGTTATCTGGTTCGGTACGAGAACGTGTAAATAAGGCATTAGAGGTATTAAATGAGCAATAAAGACATTCTTAACGATCTTGTATCAGTTCATCTCGGTAAAGCAGGAGACGGTTCAGTCGTAAAACCGTATGTGACTCCTGATGAGATTGATGCGAGCCTACTTGTACCTGTACCGCGTAATTTAAATCGCGAACAGTATGATATTAACGAAGATGACTTACCATTTGAAGGTTTTGATACATGGAACTGTTATGAAGTATCAGCTCTTCTAGAAAATGGATATCCAGTATCTGGTGTAGTTAAACTGACTTACCCAGCTAGTTCGAAGTTTATTGTAGAGTCAAAATCACTTAAACTATATTTGAACTCTTTCAATATGGCTAGAGTAGCTAAAACGTTGACTGATGCAATTGGTAATATAGAGAAGCAAATCTATGAAGATCTAACCAAAGCATTAGAGGTAGAAGAATTTGATGTAGATGTAGCGTTTTATGATTATAAAACTCAAGAAGATTTTAATCGGGCTCCAGATGCAGTTAAAAATGTATTCACACCACTAGAAGATCTAGTAGATATAGAAGACATGGAGTTCAAAGAATATAATGAAGACCCTGATATTCTTGAAGTAGTAGATAATAATTCAATGTTCAGTTACCGTGTAACTAGTAATGCATTGAGATCTAACTGCCGTGTTACTAATCAACCTGACTGGGGTGATGTATATATTGCAATTGATGGACCGCAAGTAGTAACTCCTGAATCATTATTGCGTTATATTGTATCGATGAGACGTGAGAATCATTTTCATGAAGAGATTTGTGAGTGTATCTATAAGAGATTGTATGATATTCTTCCACGTGAGAGTAATATTGCAGTAATATGTTTATATACTCGTAGAGGTGGTATTGATATTAACCCTGCTCGTGGAACAGATGAGTACTACTTAGATTCATTTGCAAGAGCTCTTAGCGATCCATATGATGCACATAAAAAGACTGCGAGGCGATAATGCGTAAATTTATTAATCATACGTCTGTAAGTTTAGTTAAATCACTAATGCGTATTAGTGCATGCGGTTATCTATACATGGGAAGTTTAGAAGGAGCTGCACTTATGCTATTCGCAGCTGAAATCCTAGGTATTGGCGAAGAGCTAGTATGAAGGATAAAAACGTTGAATCAGTACGCCAGATGCTCTATAATAGAATGGAGACTGGATATAAGAAGTACGGTGTAACTACCGAACGTACTGATATAGATTTACAAGGATGGCTACAGCATCTACAAGAAGAGTTGCTTGATGCGGCCGTCTATATTGAAAGGCTAAAAGATGAACTTACACAAACTAGATTACATGAGAGTACTGGAGCAGGAAGTAGCAACTCTTCGTACTCGTCTACAACCTCACGATACGGGGCATATCCATACGACTATAAGCACGTTACAGTCACGTATAAAGGAGATCGAGGAAGAGGTAAAAAATGAAACTAAAACAAGCTTTGAACTCTCTGCCTGATACAGGTAAAAATGTATTAGCAGTATTATCAGGTGGTCTTGATTCTTCTATCATGACTATGATGCTGGTAGAAAAATATGGAGCTGACCGAGTAGTCGCCCTATCATATAATTATGGTCAAAAGCAAAAGATCGAATTAACTAAAGCTAAAGAATTATGTGCTCATCTAAACGTGAAGCATAAAGAGCTTGATCTAGGTATCTTAGGAGAGATTGCTAAGCCAATCTCTGCTAACATTGGTGGTACTGATGTAGCGATGCCTACGATTAAGGATGTGTTAGGGGATCCTCAGCCTAAGACATATGTGCCATTTCGTAATCTCATCCTCCTCTCTCTGACAATGGCACAGGCTGAGTCCTCTAACGCATCGCATGTATTTACAGGTCTACAAGTACATGATGAATATGGCTATTGGGATACATCGCAGAAGTTTGTTGATAGTCTTAATGCTGTAGCAGTACAGAATAGAACTCATCAGGTTTCTATTATGGCTCCTTTCTCTCATCTATCTAAACAACAAGAGATTGAAATCTGTAAAGAGATTGGTAAAGAGGATTTGCTTATTCATACTCTTACTTGTTATGATCCAGATGAAGAAGGTCGTAGCTGCGGCAAATGTCCTTCATGCGCAGAACGTATTATGAACTTTGCTAAGGCAGGTATGGTAGATCCTATTCCATATCAGAAAGAAATACCTTGGAGTGATATAATTAATGTGTAGTATTATTGGTTCTTTCTCTACGGATAAGATCGTTGAACTAGCTAAGTTAAACGAATATCGAGGTACATATTCTCATAGTATCACGTATATACATAGGTATACTATGAGTATCCTTAGCGTCTCCCGGGGGGAAGGACCTTTACTATATGATACTATAAGAGTACCAGATGATCATTATTGCATTGTTCATCAACAAGCTCCTACGACTGATAAGTCATTAGATAATATTCACCCTGCTTCTATTGGTAATCATCTCTTGTGGCATAATGGTATTATTAAAGAAAAAGAAATAAAACGCTTGCAATCTAAACATGAATCAACATATAATTGGGATACTAAATTAATCCTTAGACAGTTGATTGATGATGATACCCCTGATGATATCGACGGAACGTTTAGTTGTGTATGGTACGATGGGTCAGATATTTTAGTGTTTAGAAATGAAATAAGTCCTCTATTCATAGACGACGAGCTAAATATTTCATCAACGAAATTTGACGGTAGCAGTTCTATCGAACCAAACATTATGTTCACGCTTGGTACTTCCCACCCTAAACATAATCTACCGATACTTGAACCTGTAGGTGAGTTCTCAACTGTAGAGAACCCTTATTATTTTGGAGAATAAAATGATTCATATTGCATCAGGTATGAGTAAATCCTCATTAACTAATGTACAACCTGAAGATATTCAACCTAATGCGGTTGATCTTCGTGTAGATAAAATCTTTGAAAGTCTTGGTACACCTTTTGTATTAGATGAAGATAAAAAAGAGCATCGAGCATCTCAGGAATTGATGCCTGATGAGAATGGCTATTGGAGTCTTAATCCAGGGTCATATGAGATTGTAATGGAGAATATTATCGATGTGGGACAAGGTGAAGCAGGTTTTGTTATTACTAGATCAACGCTTAATCGAAACGGGGTGTTTATTACTTCTGGTTTGTACGATTCTGGTTATAACGGTATAATGGCAGGCTGTATGCATGTTAATAATGGTATATTTAAGTTAAAGAGAGGAACGCGCGTAGGTCAATTCTTACTTTTTGAATCTGAGACTCTTGGTTTATATGATGGAGACTATGGTTTGAATAAAGAACATGATAAGCGATATGGTGTTAACTAATGGAAATTTCGATCTCAGTAGAAGAGTTAAAGAAAGCGAAACTATTTGTCGCTACTCCAATGTATGGAGGTCAGTGTGCAGGTATGTTTTGTCGATCAACTAATGACTTATCTGCATTATGTGCTCATTATGGCATTGAAGTCAAATTCTACTATCTCTTTAATGAGAGTCTAATTACAAGAGCTCGTAATTATTGTGTAGATGAATTTATGCGTTCTGAATGTACACATCTTATGTTTATTGATAGTGATATTGGATTCGATGCTAAAGATATTATTACTTTACTAGCACTTGCGTTGCAAAATAATGGTGAAAATGATTATGATATTATTTGCGGCCCATATCCTAAGAAGTGTATTTCATGGGAAAAAATTAAAGCAGCAGTAGATAAAGGTGTTGCTGATGAAGATCCTAATGTACTTGACAACTTCGTAGGTGATTACGTCTTTAATCCAGTAGGCGGCCAGCCTCAGATTAAGATTGATGAGCCTGTAGAAGTTATGGAAGGTGGTACAGGCTTTATGCTTATACGTAAAAATACCTTCGAGAAATATAAAGAAGCATATCCTGAGTTCTCTTATAAGCCTGATCATGTTCGTACTGAGCATTTTGATGGTACTAGAGAGATTCATGCTTATTTTGATTGTGTTATTGACCCTGATTCAAAACGTTATCTATCAGAAGATTATATGTTTTGTCAGTGGTCTAGAAAGATTGGTCTTAAGCTATGGTTCTGTCCGTGGATGAAACTACAGCATGTAGGTACTCATATCTTCGGTGGTAGTCTTGCAGATCTTGCGTCTGTAGGAGCAGCTGCTACTGCTGATATTAGTAAGCTAGGAGGTAAAAAGAAGGCTAAGTAATGGGTTCTTCAGCACGTACACTTCGTAATTGGCGAGGGTTGCGTACGTTGAAAGAAGCTGTGATTGATCGTGATGATTATTTTAATTTGTGGAGCTATAATATGAAATTCTCTGAAGATACGATAAACGTATTGAAGAACTTTTCGACTATCAACCCTTCGATTCTGTTTAAACCAGGTCAAATTCTGAGCACTGTATCGCCTCAGAAGACTATTATGGCAAAAGCAGTTATTGAAGAAGATATCCCTGCTAAAGGCGGTATCTATGAACTATCGAGATTGCTCGGTGTGATGTCTCTATTCGAAGATGCTGTTATACAGTTTAAAGAGACTCATATGAGAGTACAAGACAGTAAACGTGCAGTTAATTATACGTTTGCTGAAGAAACTATGATTGTGACCCCTCCTGAAAAGGATATCACTTTCCCTAATCCAGAGGTTGAAGTAACGGCTGAATGGAATGATATCCAGGGCGTACTTCGAGCGGCTGGTGTAATGCAATTACCTGAGATTGCTCTTAGTGGTAAAGATGGTAATGTATTGATTGAAGCAGTTAATTCGAAAGATCCGACTGCTGATATCTATAGTGTAACGATCGGTGAAACTGATAAAGAGTTTCGTATGATCTTTAAAACGGAGAACTTAAAGTTGATTAACTACAACTATAATATTAAGATCTCATCAAAAGGTATTGCTCAGTTTGAGAGTACCAATCAAGTTGGTCCAAAACTGCAGTATTGGATCGCAACAGAAACAAACTCTTCGTACGGAGGATAGTATGGCTGAACAACAGCAACAGGCGCCAGGCCTTTCACTGGCAGATCTGCAAAACGTCATTGTGTTTATTGACGCAGCAGTACAGCGCGGAGCAATCCGTGGGGAAGAGCTCACAGCAGTAGCAGCTCTTCGTGAACGTTTCACTACATTTGTTCAGGCAAATCAACAGGCGCAAGAAGCTCCAGTTGATACTACTGAGGAACCATCTACAGAAGAAGCCCCTGAATAAACAGTAGGATTATATTATGTTTCGTGATGAATTTTTGTGGGTTGAAAAATATCGTCCTCGGATGATAGATGATTGTATCTTGCCTGATGACCTTAAGCATACGTTTAAGACATTTATTGGGCAAGATAATATACCTAATCTCCTTCTAGCTGGTGGTCCTGGTGTAGGTAAAACTACAGTAGCACGAGCCATGCTAGAGGAGATTGATTGTGACTATATTGTTATTAATGGTTCTATGAATGGCAATATCGATACGCTGAGGCATGAGATTAAAAACTTTGCCTCAGCTGTATCCTTTACTGGTTCTCGTAAATATGTAATTCTAGATGAGGCTGACTATTTAAATCCTAATAGTACGCAGCCTGCTCTCCGTAACTTTATGGAAGAGTTTTCTAAGAATTGCGGATTTATTTTTACTTGTAATTATAAGAACCGTATTATTAGTCCTCTACATTCAAGATGTAGTGTAGTTGACTTTAAGATTCCTGGTAATGAAAAACCTGCGATTGCTGCTAAGTTCTGGGAAAGAACTATGAAGATACTTGACATGGAAAATGTTACGTATGATAAAAAGGTAATTGCAGAAGTAGTTAATAAATACTTTCCTGATTGGCGTAGAGTTCTAAATGAACTTCAACGTTATAGTGCAACAGGTAGTATTGATTCTGGTATCCTTTCTAAAGTAAAAGATATTAGTATTACTAGTCTTATTGAGTCAATGAAGACTAAGAAGTTTAGCGAAGTACGTAAATGGGTTGCTAGTAATATAGACAATGAACCTACTGCTATCTTTCGCAAACTATACGATAATGCTCATGAGCATTTAGAACCATCGTCTATACCTCAGTTAGTATTAACGATTGCTGACTATCAATATAAATCAGCATTTGTAGTAGATCAAGAAGTTAACATGGTAGCATGTTTAACTGAACTAATGGTACAATGTGAGTTTAAGTAATGGAAGATCAAAAGTATCAAACCAGAACTTGCTCTATATGTGGTACACTAATTGAAGAAGACATGCCTGGTGTTGTTTTCCATAGTAAGGATATTGAATATGCTTGCTGTGAAAAATGCGTCAGCAAAGTCGAAAATGAGGTAATGAGCGATGAAACCATTTGACTTTGTTAATTCTGCTTCATATAGTAAAGAAGATCTTATACGGGAGAGTGACAATCCAGAACTAGCTGAGAAGACCTATGCACCTTTTCTAACTAACAAAGCATTTTCATATCATGTTGATACTATTATGTACGCTAATGAGATGAATATGCGAAGCGCTCTTGAAAATCAACTAGCATTCGACTATTACCTAAATAGTATCAGACCACAGAAAAGATTCGCGAAGTGGATTAAGAAAGATACTAGCGATAATCTAGAAGTAGTAAAAGAATATTATCAGTATAATTATGAAAAAGCTGAACATGCTTTATCATTATTGTCGCAAGAGCAACTGATTGAATTGAAAAAAAGATTGGAAAAGGGTGGTAAATCATGACCTCACTAGAAAGTATGGTCGAGGTGAAGCTAGCTGAAGAAGAAGACTTCTTAAAAGTACGAGAAACGCTAACTCGTATTGGTGTCGCCTCCCGTAAAGATAGAACACTATATCAGTCGTGTCATATACTTCACAAACAAGGTAAGTACTATATCGTACATTTTAAAGAGCTGTTTGCTCTTGACGGTAAACCTACGAACTTTGCAGAGGAAGATATTGCGCGCAGAAATACAATTGCAAATCTCTTAACTGAATGGGGTCTTATTACATTAGTTGATCCAATTAAAACAGAAGAGCCAGTTGCACCTTTGAGTCAAATTAAAATTATTTCTTACAAAGATAAAGATGCTTGGGAATTAATAACTAAGTATAATATTGGTAAGAAAAAATAGTTGCCTTCCTGAACAGGAAGACCTATATATAATGTAGGATGCCACGTACGTGGGTCCGCTACAACCTTGCTTTAATGGAGGTCAATTATGACAAGCAATACTTTTACTTTCCCTCGTGGTGCGTTCGTTGGTTTCGACCACATCTTTAACGATCTTGAAAGAATGGCAACAGCCCATCAGAAAGATCATTATCCGCCCCACAACGTAGTAAAACATAGCGACGATGAGTATCTTATCGAGCTCGCAGTCGTTGGATTCAAACAAGATCACATCGATATTACGATGCATGATGGTATCCTAACCGTCAAAGGCAATCGTGAGTCTCGTAGAGATCAGAGTCTATATGTGCATAAAGGTATTAGTGGTCGTAAATTCGAGAGATCATTCCGACTCTCTGAATTTGTAGAAGTAACCGGAGCCGATCTTGAGGATGGATTGCTTACAATTCACTTGGAGCGTATCATCCCAGAAGAAAAGCGTCCCCGTTCAATTAAAATTAACAACGGGGTATCAAATGACCGCACTAGCACTACAAAGCCTGAGCTTCTCAACGAAGCTTCTTAATGGCTTATTTTCAGCAATAAAGAAAACTCTTCAAGGTATGATGGTTGGCTACATTCTAGCTAGACAATCTTCAGTCAATAGGATTGTTGCGCAGCAGCTTATCGATGCAGGAGAATACAGACAAGATCAGTATTACGAAGTATTGCATAAGATGAACCAGCAATGCATTGCATCTATCCATAAGGAATTTGGAAATGCATAAACTGAAAACCTTCTGGAAAAGTTTATGGATGGACCCAGTAACTAAGTATCTTTCACAATCTAGAGATCACGTTGATCTAGAGCAAAGAATGAAAGAGCTTCAGAGAAAAGGTATCTGGATCTGATGTGGCCTTATACTGAAGAAGAAGCTGACTTTATTAGCTAAATATAGTAGGAGCGGGCAACCGCTCCTATACACACAACACACACAGGAGACTAAGATGTCCAAAAATCCATTCGAATTACGTTTTGATGTACTAAAAATGGCAAAAGAAATGATGGACCGGCAATATGATCTTGCTGAAAATCAATTTTATCAAATGCTTGATAATGCCAAAGAACAAAATAAAGATTTAATAGAAATATATGAAAAGTACACGCCTAAGATGTATCATCCAACTGAGGTGATGAAAAAGGCGGATGAACTCTATAAGTTCGTTTCCAAGAAAGACTAAATATAAGGGCACGCAAGTGCCCTTTTTAGTTTAGGAGCTGTAGATGCACGTGCATGACCCAGACCAAAAGTGTAACAAATGCAAGTGTCCTTGTCATTGTTACGCAGATGTTTGCCCTACTTGTGCAAATGATGTCTGTGAAATATGCGATTGCGGTAGAACAGGTTCCTATCAAGACATACCCAATTCATTTATAAAAGAGAACACGTAATGGCAGAGAAAAACTGGCAATATTGTTTAGAAACAATTCTACATCACGAAGGTGGATATGTAAACCATCCAAAAGACCCAGGCGGTGAAACTAACCTAGGTGTTACTAAACGGGTGTATGAAGAGTTTGGCGGAACAAAAGACATGAAAGACTTGACAGTAGAAGATGTCGAGCCTATTTACAAAAAGAATTACTGGGACAGAGTTAAGGGCGATGATTTGCCTGCAGGTTTAGATCTGTGCGTCTTTGATTTCGGTGTAAACGCTGGCACAGGACGGGCTGCGAAATACTTACAAGAATTAGTTGGCGCTGGTGTAGATGGGGCTATTGGTCCTGGTACATTAGGTAAGGTCAATGAGTTTGTAAGCATGGAAGGCCTGGAAGGTACAATTGAAGAGTACCAGAGACGTCGCCAAGGATATTATGAATCTCTTTCAACTTTTGACACATTTGGCCGCGGTTGGACCAGACGGGTTGAAGAGACAACTCAATTAGCTTTAGATTTAGCTAAAGAATAATCAACGGAGAAGTAAATGTTTAAGTATATTGTTGCGGCTGTTGCTGCAATGACAATTTCCTCTATGGCTGTTGCTGAGGGGCTTTCAACATCAATCGGTGCAGAGCGTAATTTAGAAACTGAAATTAACTCAGTTTATTCTTCTGTAAGTTATGGTATTGCTACTGTAACAACTACCTTAGAAGACACAGCAGTTGATAACATGAAGTTTAATCTATCAACTGTAGAAGTAGACTTTGCGCAGCCAATCGGTGCTACTGGAATTGAAGTCTATATGGATAATGATTTTGATAATGATTTTAAACATACTGCAACTACAGTAGGTGCAAAATTCACCTTCTAAGAGAAGTATGAAAGTTTTATGAAATTATGAGATTTTGGTCTATATACTCATAGTGAGGATAAGCGCAACTTATCCTCACTTTTATACCAAAAATCAACTTATTGGAGACAAGTATGAGAAAACTTGCCGTAGTATTATTTAGCATGCTATTTGCGACTTCAGCATTTGCACGTGATCAAATCTCAGTTGTCGGATCATCGACAGTATTCCCCTTTTCAACTACAGTAGCAGAAAAATTTGGCCAGACTTCAAACTGGCGCACTCCTGTAGTAGAATCCACAGGCTCAGGTGGCGGTATTAAAATGTTCTGTAAAGGCATTGGAGCTACTACACCTGACATCGCTAACGCATCAAGAGCAATTAAACAATCTGAAATTGATTTCTGTGCTTCTAATAGTGTAACACCTATTGAATATCTTATCGGGTATGATGGTATTACAATTTCGAATTCTAAGGACGGAATTAGATTTAATTTAAGTAAAAGCGATATTTTTAATGCAGTGTCAGAACAAGTATTGATCAAAGGTGAATGGGTTAAAAATCCATATACTATGTGGAACCAAATTAACTCTGAGCTGCCAGATTTAAAGATCGATGTGATGATCCCTCCAACAACATCTGGTACTAGAGATGCATTTGTTGAGTTAATTATGCATGCGCATTGCAAAAAGAACTTAGGTATGTCTAAGAAAGAATATAAAGCAATGTGCACACAAGTACGTACAGATATTCATGTAGTACAGATGGGCGAAAATGATAATCTAATTATTGAAAAGCTTGTTAACGAGAAAGATCGTTTAGGTGTTTTCGGGTTTTCATTTTTAGATCAGAATATAGATAAAGTACAAGCATCAGTTATTGATGGTGTAGAACCCACATTTGAAACTATTGCAGATGGCTCATATGCTGTATCACGGCCTTTATTCTTTTACGTAAAGAAAGAACATATTGGTGTTATTCCAGGACTAGAAGAATATACTAAGTTGTTCATGTCAGATTTAATGATCGGTGATAACGGCGTATTAGTTGATCAAGGACTTATACCTCTTCAAAAATAACAGTTGACTTTTGATACAAGAGGCGCTATTATAAGAATAATGATAGCGCCTCTTTCTATGTAATGGTAATATGAACTTCTATACTAATATTCATTCCTATAAAGGTAAGTTACTTCTACGTGGCTACGATAAAGGTACTCGTATGCAACGTAAGATTGATTATAAACCTTACCTCTTTATTAACTCTAAAACTGGTAATAGTGATTACCATACTCTGCAAGGTAAACCTGTAGATCGTATAGACTTTGCTTCTATCTCAGAAGCACGTGAGTTTGTACAACGATATCAGGATGTGCATGGTATTACGTTTCACGGACTTACGCAGTTTCAATACGTGTATCTTCAAGATGAATACCCTGAAGATGTAGTTGAATATGATCGAGATTTAATTCGTGTATTGAATATTGATATCGAGGTTGCAGCTGATGAAGGGTTCCCTTCTATTGAGTTAGCTGATAAGCCTATTACTGCTATTACTATGAAGCATAAAGACAAGTATTGGGTCTTTGGATGCGGTGAGTATACAGTTAAAGATGATAATGTAAAGTATGTAAAGTGTGCTGACGAAGCTACTCTTATTATGAAGTTTCTAGATGTATGGCGTCAGATTGATCCAGATATTGTTACTGGATGGAACGTAGAGTTCTTTGATGTACCTTATATCGTTAATCGTATTCGTAATGTATGTGGTGAAGGATTCGCTAAAAAGATCTCACCTTGGGAAATACTAAACGAGCGTACTATTACTATTGCAGGTAGAGAGCATCAGGTATATGATCCTATTGGATTGAACGTACTAGACTATATGCAATTGTATCGTAAGTTTACTTTTGTAATGCAAGAGTCATATAGACTTGATCATATTGCAACTGTAGAACTAGGCGAAAAGAAATTAGATTATTCTGAGTTTGATAGTCTTCTTGAACTGTATAAGAAAGACTATGAAAAATTTATTGACTATAATATTAAAGACGTGGAACTTGTAGAACGTCTAGAAGATAAGTTAAAGCTTATCGATCAGGTTTTGGCGATTGCGTATGATGGTAAGGTAAACTTCCAAGATACGTTTACGTCAGTACGAATGTGGGACATCATCATACATAATTATCTCCTCTCTCAAAAGGTGGTGGTCCCACAACTTAAACTTAAGGATAAAGAACGTCAAGCGGAGGGCGCTTACGTAAAGGATCCTAAAGTCGGCATGCATAAGTGGGTAGTTTCATTTGATTTGAACTCCCTGTATCCCCATCTTATCATGCAATATAACATCTCTCCAGAAACGTATGTTAGAAATTGTGGATATCATCTCCTGATTGAAGACATAGTAAATGGCAAATTGAATGATGATAACATACGTAAGCAGCTAGACGATGAGAATCTAACTATAGCTGCTACTGGAGGGATGTTTACTAAAGATTATCAAGGCTTCCTACCTAAACTTATGCAAAAGATGTATGATGATCGAGTAACATGGAAGAATGAGATGTTAAGTGCTAAGAAGGAGTATGAGAAGAATCCTTCATATGAGGTAACTAAGAAGATATCTCAATGTCATAATATGCAGTTAGCTAAAAAGGTACAGTTGAATAGTGCTTATGGTGCGTTAGGTAACCAGTACTTTAGATGGTTTGATCTTAAGTATGCCGAGGCTATTACTAAGTCTGGTCAGCTGTCTATTCGCTGGATGGAGAAGAAGATCAATGAGTATCTCAATAGGCTTTTTAAGACAGAGGGTGAAGATTATGTATTGGCGTGCGATACGGATTCAATGTATATTACTCTTGACAAACTTGTTAATCAAGTGTTTGAAAAAGGAAGTGATGGATCGGAGAGTGAAAGTAAACTACAGACGGAGCGAGTGGTTTCTTTTCTTGATCGAGTCTGTACGGAGAAGTTGGAACCGTATATTGATAAGTGTTACCAGGAACTTGCTACGTATGTAAATGCATACGATCAAAAGATGGTAATGAAGCGAGAAAATATCGCTGATAAAGCTATCTGGACTGCTAAGAAACGCTATATTATGAATGTGCATGACTCAGAAGGTGTGCGTTATGGTGATCCTAAGTTAAAGATTATGGGCATCGAAGCAGTAAGGTCCTCAACACCTTCGTCCTGTCGTGCTAAGATTAAAGAAGCTATAGTAGTTATTATGAATCAATCTGAAGAAGAGGTGATAGACTTTATTAATAACTTCAGAGAAGAGTTTAGTCAACTACCTTTTGAAGATGTTGCTTTTCCTAGAGGGTGTAAAGGGCTGACTAAATATAAGGACGCAGCTAGTCTATACCGTAAGGGTACTCCTATACACGTTAGAGGCGCTCTTGTATATAATAATCTTCTTAAAGAGCATAAGCTAGAAAATAGATATCAGCCTGTGCAAGAAGGTGATAAGGTAAAGTTCTGCTATCTTAAACTTCCTAACCCTGTTAGAGAGAATGTTCTCAGTATTAGTAATACGCTTCCTAGACGGTTTGGTCTTGAGAAGTATATTGATTATGATACCCAATTCGATAAAGCTTTCCTAGAACCTATTAGGACTATCATGGATGCTATTGGTTGGCGTGTTGAGAAGCAAGCATCTCTAGAAGACTTTTGGAGCTAAAAAATGTCTGATTTCGATTTTGATTTTGGCTTTAGTGCTGTTACAGAAGATGAACTGAAAGTAGTACAAGAAGCATCTAAACAAGCAGAAACTGCTACACAAAGCACTTTAATGCTTGAACAAAAGATTAATAGTTTATATAATATGATTATGCCGCTACTAAACAATCTAGCGAAGAATCCTGAAAAGGATTATATCTATTGGCCTAATAGATTAGATAAGATTGAACAATTCCGCGACAAACTTGATGAGGTTTATAAAACATGAGTGATTTCTTTCGTAATCTGGTAGAAGACATTAAAGATGCTGATACCGTTATAGCTGCTGATGGTACTGGATCAGCTGAGTTTACTGGTACTATTGATACTGGTTCCTATATTCTGAATGCTGCATTATCAGGTAGCTTATATGGAGGAGCTCCTAATAATAAGATTACTGCATTTGCAGGTGAGTCTGCTACCGGTAAGACTTTCTTTGTACTAGGTGTAGTCATGCAGTTCTTAAAAGATAATCCTGAAGGTGGCGTTGTATACTATGATACTGAAGCTGCTGTTACTAAAGAGATGATGGAGTCTAGAGGTATTGATACTCGAAGAGTTATTATTGCCGAGCCTGATACTATTCAGAAGTTTAGACACCATGCATTAAAAGTCATTGAGACATATGAGCATACATCTGCTGATAAACGTCCTCCTATGATGATGGTTCTTGACTCGCTTGGTCTTTTATCTACTACTAAAGAGATGGAAGATACTACTGAAGGTAAAGAGACTAGAGATATGACGAAAGCTCAAGTCATTAAAGCTACCTTCCGAGTATTAACTCTTAAACTAGCTAAAGCTAAGATTCCTATGCTAGTTACTAACCATGTATATGATGTAGTAGGGTCTTATGTCCCTATGAAAGAGATTGGTGGTGGTACTGGACTTAAGTATGCTGCATCTACTATTGCTATGCTTACTAAGAAAAAAGAAAAAGATGGTACTGATATTATCGGTAATATCGTGAAAGTTAAAATGTATAAGTCAAGACTTTCTAAAGAAAATAAGACCGTAGAAGTACGTCTAAGCTATGAAAAAGGTCTTGATCGTTACTACGGTCTTCTTGATCTAGCTGAACAGCATGGTATCATTAAGAAGGTATCTACTCGTTATGAAATGCCAGATGGTACTAAGGTATTTGGTAAAGCTATTAATAGTGATCCAGAGAAGTACTTTACTCCTGAAATTATGGAACAATTAGAAGCAGCAGCTCGTAAAGAGTTTATGTATGGTGGTGATGAAGAGGAACCCGTAAGTGACAATAGACAGGACGATATTAGCGAACCTGATTCACAATGAAGAGTACTTACGTAAAGTACTTCCATTTTGCGATAAAAAATATTTTCAAGATCTAACTGAACGTACTGTATATGAAGTAATAGATGAGTACGTAGCAAAGTATAACAATGCTCCTTCTAAAGAAGCATTGCAGATTGATTTAAGTGAACGCAATAATTTATCTGAAGATCAGTTTAAGAATGCTCGTGAACTAATTAACGATCTTACTCGCGATGAGGATACTGACTTAGATTGGTTAATGGATCAATCAGAGAAGTTCTGTCAGGAAAAAGCTGTCTATAATGCTATTATGGATAGTATCAAGATATTAGATGATAAGACAGGCTCACAGCAAAAAGGATCTATTCCAGAAATTTTATCTAACGCATTAGCTGTATCGTTTGATAGTCATATTGGTCATGATTTCATTGAAGATGCAGAAGAGCGCTTTGACTTTTATCAACGTAAGGAATCTCGCATACCTTTTGATCTTGACTACTTTAATAAGATTACTAAGGGTGGGTTACCTAACAAGACGTTGAATATTGCACTAGCAGGTACTGGTGTAGGTAAGTCATTGTTTATGTGCCATTGTGCTGCAGCTAATCTTATGAATGCTAAAAATGTTCTATACATTACTATGGAGATGGCTGAAGAAAAGATTGCTGAACGTATTGATGCAAATCTACTTAACGTAACTATGGATGAGTTAAAAGTATTACCTAAAGATGCATACGATAAGAAGATGTCGCGTGTATCTAATAAGACTACAGGTAAACTAATTATTAAAGAATATCCTACTGCATCAGCAAGCTCTGGACACTTTAGACATCTATTAAATGAATTGAAACTTAAACGTAGTTTTAGACCTGATATTATCTATATTGACTATCTTAATATCTGTATGTCAGCAAGATTGAGGCATGGATCAAATGTTAACAGTTATACGTATGTTAAAGCAATTGCCGAAGAGCTTCGTGGACTCGCAGTTGAATTTGGTGTGCCAGTGGTGTCAGCTACGCAGACTACTCGATCCGGGTTCACGTCCTCAGACATCGGGCTTGAGGACACATCTGAATCGTTTGGGTTGCCGGCAACGGCCGACCTTATGTTTGCTCTTATCTCTACGGAAGAGCTCCAAGACCTCGGACAGATCATGGTGAAGCAGCTTAAGAATAGATATAGTGATCCGAATATTAATAGACGGTTTGTATTAGGAGTAGATAGAGCTAAGATGAGATTATTTGATGCAGAGCAAGAAGCTCAAGAAGATGTATTAGATGGACCAGTATTTGATGAGACTAATACTGGAGCAAGACTTAAAGAAGCA
>Ga0129345_1000019_pt1 | contig 44701 bp, 35 predicted proteins | sample CPBDNA_FD_94425 | JGI IMG/M metagenome (GOLD analysis project Ga0129345, IMG submission 94425) | Freshwater to marine salinity gradient microbial communities from Chesapeake Bay, USA - CPBay_Sum_20_0.8_DNA | ecosystem: Environmental > Aquatic > Marine > Coastal | place: USA: Chesapeake Bay...
ATTTACTTTTCATCAGATAATCATCTAGGAGCACCTTCCCTTAAAGAAAGTCATTCAAGAGAAAAAATCTTTGTTTCATGGTTAGATTCAATTAAAGATGATGCTGACATCATTTTCTTGTTAGGAGATTTATTTGATTTCTGGTTTGAATATAATGAGGCTATCCCAAAAGGATTTACTAGAGTTTTAGGAAAATTAGCTGAGCTATCTGATTCAGGAATAAAAATTTATTTTTTTGTTGGAAACCACGACTACTGGATGAATGATTATTTTGAAAAGGAGTTAAACATTAAGGTATTTAGATCACCTGAACTCTTTGTATTTAATTCAAAATCTTTCTATGTGGGACATGGCGACGGCCTTGGTCCTGGTGACTACGGATATAAAAGGATGAAATTGGTATTATCAAATAGTATTTTCATTAGAATGTATAGACTGATTCACCCTGATATAGGCTTGAGGCTTGGTAAATATCTTTCACAAAAAAATAAATTATTGTCAGGAAAAGAGGATCTAAAATTTAAAGGAAAGAATAAAGAATGGTTAATTCAGTATTGTGAAAAAAAACTATCTAAGGAACATGTTGATTATTTTATTTTTGGACACAGACACCTACCTATTGTTCATCAATTAAAAACAAAATCTAAATACATTAATCTAGGAGATTGGATTACACATTATACCTATGGTGTATTTGATGGTAAAACGTTTAATATTAGGACCTACTCTGTTAAAAATGATTGATCCAAAAAAATCAAATTATGAGAACACTGTTTTAGTTGGAGTAATTAATGATTCCCAAGATGATGAAAAATTATCAGAATTTTTAGAAGAACTAGAGTTCCTGTCTGTTACCGCTGGTGGAAATGTTATTAAAAAATTCACTCAAAAGATAAATACACCAAATCCAAGAACATTTATTGGAAAAGGAAAAATAGATGAGATATTAAATTATGTTAAAGTCAATGATGTCTCAGTAGTAGTTTTTGATGATGAACTATCTCCCACTCAACAAGCAAATATTGAAAGAATTTTAAAGTGTAAAATTCTTGATAGAACAGCTCTTATTCTTGATATTTTTGCTCAAAGAGCCAAAACAAGTTATGCTAAAACTCAAGTTGAACTAGCTCAGTATGAATATTTGTTACCGAGACTAAAAGGATTATGGACGCACCTAGAAAGACAAAGAGGAGGTATTGGTATGAGAGGTCCTGGTGAGACTGAGATAGAAACTGATAGAAGAATTGTAAGAGATAAAATTTCACTATTAAAAAGAAAAATATCTACAATTGATAAGCAGATGAGGATCCAGAGAGGAAATAGAGGGTCATTAGTTAGAGTGGCATTAGTAGGTTACACTAATGTAGGAAAATCAACAATAATGAATATTTTGTCTAATAGTAATGTTTTTGCAGAAGACAAATTATTTGCAACACTTGATACAACAGTGAGAAAAGTTGTTATTAATACATTACCTTTTCTTTTAACGGATACAGTAGGTTTTATAAGAAAATTGCCAACACAGCTTATTGAGTCTTTCAAAAGTACTTTGGAAGAAGTTAAAGATGCAGATATTTTATTACATATTGTTGATATATCTCATCCTAGTTTTGAAGATCATATACAATCCGTAAATAATATTTTGAATGAAATTAACTGTCATAACAAATATAACTTAATGATTTTCAATAAAATTGATAAGTATCAAGCTGTTGATTTTAATGATTCAAATTCAGGAAAAAACAGCTACTATTCTTTACACCAATGGAGGAATACATGGATGAATAAGACTAATGGTAAGGCATTATTTATTTCAGCTAAGAATAAAGTTAATTTTGATAATTTAAGAAAAGAAATATATGAGATAGTGAAGAATGTAGATATGAGTCATTATCCAAAAAATGATTATTTATACCCGGAGTACTTTTCAAAGTAATATTTTTACTTTAATCAATTTAACCAATTGTTAACATAAGATTTAGTTATAAATTTTCAAATTTGTTTTAATTAAATTTAATAGTCATGAGTGATACAAATAAAGATGTAGATTTAAGTAAAAAGGATGAATTAATAAAAAAAGAAAGTGCTTTCGTAGATCTACTTTCAATGGAGATTAATAAAAAAATTATTGGTCAGAAAACAATGATTGAAAGGCTTCTAATAGGTCTATTAGGTAAAGGACATATTTTACTTGAAGGTGTTCCAGGACTTGCCAAAACACTTGCTATTAACAGCCTTAGTAATGCTGTTAAAGGCTCATTTAGCAGGATTCAATTTACTCCAGATCTTCTTCCTGCTGATGTAATTGGAACTATGATTTATAATATGAAATCAGGTGCATTTTCTATTAAACAGGGACCAGTTTTTGCAAATTTTGTATTAGCAGATGAGATAAATAGAGCACCTGCTAAAGTTCAATCAGCATTGCTTGAAGCTATGCAAGAAAAACAGGTAACTATTGGTGATAAAACATTCAAATTATCTGATCCTTTTCTAGTTATGGCTACTCAAAATCCTGTTGAACAAGAAGGTACATATCCTCTTCCAGAGGCGCAAGTAGACAGGTTTATGCTAAAAGTTGTAGTAGATTATCCTAAACTCGAAGAAGAACAAAAGATTATAAATATGAATTTATCTTCAAAAGAAGACAAAATAAAGCCTGTAGTGACAACTAAACAAATATTAACTGCTCAAAATTTAGTTAATGAAGTATACATGGATGAAAAAATTGAAAAGTACATATTAAATCTAATTTTCTGTACTAGATATCCAGAAAAATATAATCTTAAAAACTTATCCCCTCTTATTTCATTTGGTGCTTCACCTAGGGGTAGTATCAACTTGGCTCTTGCATCTAAATGTTATGCATTTATAAACCACCGAGGCTTTGTAATACCAGAAGATGTAAGAGAAGTCATAACTGATGTACTTAGACATAGAATTGGCTTAACCTATGAAGCTGAGGCTGAAAATGTAACTACTGAAGACGTAATTAAACAGATAGTAAATACAGTTGAAGTACCATAATTAATGGATTCTAAAGAATTATTAAAGAAAGTAAGACAAATTGAAATAAAAAGTAGAAGGCTTAGTGACAACCTTTTTGGAGGAGAATATCTCAGTACTTTTAAAGGTAGGGGTATGACTTTTAGTGAAGTTAGAAAGTATGAATTTGGTGATGATATTAGATCGATTGACTGGAACGTAACAGCAAGATATAATGAACCCTTTATAAAAGTATTTGAAGAGGAGAGGGAACTAACATTAATGCTTTTAATAGATGTAAGTGGTTCGGAAAACTTTGCAACTAGCAATAAACTGAAGAAAGAAATAATTACAGAAATTGCTGCAACATTGGCATTCTCTGCTTTAAAAAATAATGATAAAGTTGGTGCAATACTTTTTACTGATGATATTGAGTTATTCATTCCTCCAAATAAGGGTAAGAGGCATATACTTAGGATAATAAGAGAATTAATTGAGTTTAAGCCTAAAAGCCCTAAAACTAATATTAATTCATCACTTAGGTTTCTCTTAAGTATAATTCAAAAAAAAGCAATTGTATTTATTTTATCTGATTTCATTGATAAAGATTATGATAAATCCTTAAAACTTGCAGCTAAAAAATTTGATCTTACGGGAATAAGAATTTATGACCAAATGGAAACTAAGATGGCAAAAATAGGTTTTGTGCAAATGATTGATGCTGAAACAAATGAACTTATATGGGTTGATACAACCTCAAAGAGGTTAAGGGAAAACTATAATCTAAATTATGCTAATTCAGTAAAGTATTTTGAAACTCTGTTTAATAAAAATGGAGCAGGAGTTATTAATTGTGAAGTTGATGATAGTTATGTAAAAAAACTTCTGGGATATTTTAAACAACGATAAATGAAATTTTTTTTAATTCTATACCTATCTTTAAGCACTTTATTATATAGTCAAAATCCAAATTTTGATCAGGATATAATTATATCTACCAATGTAGATACTACCGAAGTAAAAATAGGTGAAGAATTAAATTTAAAAATTGATATATCCTCAAAAAATAAATACAATATTTCATTTGATGAAATTCCAAATTTTATGCCTTTTGAGATTATAGAGTCATTTGATACTGATACAATTCAAGAGTCATCTACTTATTCAAAGAGGTACTCATTAATAAATTTTGAGCCTGGAGAATATTGGATTCCACCTCAAAAAATATACTTTAATCAGACAATAAAATATTCAGATTCATTATTAATTGTCGTAAACGATGTTGAGGTTGATACTTTGAAACAAAACCTTTATGACATAAAACCAATTATTCCTGTTAAAAGAAATTATCAAAATCTACTAATAAGGATATTTATTGCAATAATTGTTGGTTTTATTGTATTCTTTCTTTACCGATATTATTTACTGAAAAAAAACATAAAACCTACTGTAGAAGAAAAATCTTTATTTGAATTGGTAAATGAGAAATTAGAAAATTTGAATAGTTTAGATCCTAATTCTCAGATTGAATTCAAAGAATATTACACAATTTTAATTGATATTTTCAGGGAATATCTTGAATCTCAGATTAAAATACCTGCTATGGAAAGTACTTCCAAGGAACTTATATTAAGAATTAATTTACTTAGAGATAGTGGTAATTATAATTTTGAAAAAAGTAAAATAAGTAAGCTTGAAAGTCTTTTCAGTAAGTCTGATTTAGTCAAATTTGCAAAATCACTTCCTACGAAATCAGATATTAAAAATGACTTAGATTTTATATCAGACTTTATTGATGATACAGAAAAAATTTATAATGAAAAATTTAATATAGTTGAAGACATAGAACCCAAAAATGAGGAATATTCAATTATTGACGACCTAAAAACTTTTTTAAAATATTCATTTTTAATTCTATGCTCAATTTTCTTTATATCAATTTTGCTATTTGGTTATTATCCTGTTAGAGATACTATATTAATGAATCCTACAAAAATTCTAATGTCTAAAGAATGGTTCACAAGTCAATATGGTTCTCCTCCAGTTGAATTAAATTCTCCAAATATTTTAGTTAGATCAAATGACACCCTTTATGATAGCAAATTTGTTATGGGGGATTTTAAAGATGATTTTTTTATAACAATTGATTTTAAAGATGTTATAGAAGTTGAAAATAACCCAAGCCTTGATTTAATAAAAAATGATTTAATAAATCATTTTCAAACTATGGGCTCAAAAAATATACTTTTAAAGGAGGATCAGTTTACAATTAAATCTGGAGATACTGGGTTAAGACTTTTTGGAAGTCTTGATATTGAAATTAAAAACAGATTAATTAGATCTAATTTTACTACTGTTATTCTTCCCTATGATAAGAAAACTATTAGACTTACAATAGTTCATAGAGCAGATGATAGATATGCGGACAATATAAAGTCTAGGATTTTAGAAAGCTTTGATATAGTAAAAGAATTGTAATGTTTAAAGATTTGTACTTAGCAAACCCAGAATATCTTTTTATTTTGATAATTATACCAATAATATTATTTTTTTGGTATAAGTTCGGAAGATATACTCAGGCATCACTTACACATTCTTCTTTATCATATTTAAAGACTAAAAATTCGTTTTTAACTAAGCTTAGACCTCTCTTAAATATAATAAGAGTGTTAGTTATCTTACTATTAATAATTGCGATTTCTAGACCTCAATCTAAGTCAACATCTAAAAGGATTACAACATCAAGAGGCATTGATATTGTTATGGTTATTGATATCTCTTCAAGTATGTTATCTAAAGATCTAAAACCAGATCGATTAACTGCCTTAAAAAATGTTGCTTCAAACTTTATTGATGATAGACCAAATGATAGGATAGGTTTAGTAGTTTATGCAGCTGAGAGTTATACTAAAACGCCTGTTACTACTGACAAATTAATCCTTAAGCAATCTCTGTCTGAAATTAATTATGAGGCTCTTCTAGAAGATGGAACAGCTATTGGCATGGGACTGTCAACTGCAGTTAATAGGCTTAAAGAGAGTACTGCTAAAAGTAAGGTAATTATTTTGCTCACCGATGGAGTCAACAACTCAGGATTTATAGATCCTAGAATTGCTGCAGAACTAGCTGCTGAGTATGAAATTAAAACATATACTATTGGTCTAGGAACAAATGGAAGAGCACTTGCACCAGTCTCAATTCTTCCCAACGGAAATTTCCAATTTAGTCTTACAAAAGTTGAAATTGATGAGGATCTTTTAAGATATATCTCAGAAAAGACATCTGGAAGATATTTTAGAGCAACTGATAATTTAGAACTTCAAAATATTTATAACGAGATCAATAAATTAGAGAAGACAGAAATAAAAGAAACTATTTTCACTAATGTTTCTGAAAAATACAGGCCCTTTGTAATGTTAGGGTTTATATTATTTGTTATAGAAGTATTTGCAAGAAAAACAATATTTAAAAGCTTTGTATAATGTATGAGATAGACATTACATATTTTCTTTATTTAGCATTAGTAATTCCGCTATTAGTTATTGTGAATTATATCTACATGTTGTGGAGGAAGAAAGTACAGAATTCATTCTCAAAGCATGATTTATTAGAACACATTAGCCCTAATAGATCTAATTTCAAACTTAATCTTAAGCTTATTCTAGAATGTTTAGCTATTTTATGCTTATCCATAGCACTTGCTAACCCAAAAATAGGAACCGAGCTTAAAACAATTAACAGAGAAGGGGTTGATATTGTTTTTGCTGTAGATGTATCTAAAAGTATGCTTGCAGAAGATGTAGCTCCAAATAGACTATTAAGATCAAAAAGAATAGTTTCAGAAATAATAAACTCTTTATCAAGTGATAGGGTTGGTATTGTTGCTTATGCAGCTCAGGCTATTCCGCAAGTTCCTCTTACTACAGATTTTGCTTCTGTAAAAAACTTTCTCCAGATTATAGATACGGATATGCTATCATCTCAAGGAACATCAATTGATGCTGCATTAAATCTATCTGTAAATTTCTTTGATCAAAATTCAGAGACAAATAGAGTTTTAATACTTATCTCTGATGGAGAAGATCATGATGATATACCTGATGATTTAATTAACTTAATATCATTAAATGACATAAACTTAATAACAATAGGAATTGGAGAAGATTCAGGATCTACTATACCAATTAGATTAAATGGAGCAATTGATTCATACAAAAAAGATGTTAATGGAGAAGTAGTTATTACCAAAAGAAATAGTTTGATCCTTAATAAAATAGCAGATTCTTCTGATGGTGATTATATTGACGGAAATTTTACTGAAGAAGCCTTAGGTCAAGTAAAATCTATACTTAATGAAATAGATAAGTCTGAGTTTGAAACATCTCAGTTCATTGATTATAAACAACAATTTCAATTATTTTTATTTTTGTCTCTGTTATTTATAATTTGTGATGTATTTGTTTTTCAGACTAAAACAAAATGGATACAGAATTTAAATTTATTTAATGAAAATAAAGATTAAGATACTTCATGTTGCTTTTTTATTTTTCACTTTCATGTCATTCTCACAAAGTGATCCAAGTAACTTTGTTCTAAAAGGTAATGCTGATATTTTGAATAAGAACTACAAAGATGCTGAGGTTGAATATAGAAAGGCTATATCTACTAATAAAAATCAAAATAAAGCAAGTCATAACTTAGGTAATCTTTTATTTGAAAATCAGAACTATGATGAGGCTATTCAAGAGTATTTCAAAACACAAAAAAACTCAGAAATAGACCTTGAAAAACATTCAGCTTTTCATAATCTAGGAAATTCTTATATGAAGAAAAAGGATTATGCGCAAGCAGTAGAAGCATATAAAAATGCTCTTAGAAATAATTCTGCAGATGATGAAACTAGATATAATTATGCTCTTGCAAAGAAATTTTTAGAAGGAGACAAACGTCAAAATTCTGAAAATAGTGAAGATTCAGAAGAAGAAAAACAGGATCAATCAGAAGATCAGAAGGAGAATCAAGATAAAGATCAAAACAGTGATCAAAATTCTGAGTCAGAACAGGAAAAACCAAAAGATCAAGATGATAAGGAAGAACAAGAACAAGGTGGAGGTCTTTCAAAACAACAAATGGAAAATCTTTTAGAAGCTGTAAATAATATTGAAAAGGACTTAAATGAAAAACTTAAGTCTGGTAAAAAGAAATTACAAACAACAAAAAAATCAGAAAAAGATTGGTAAGAAATATAACAATATTGATACTTGCTTTGAATAGTTTATTTATCTCTGCTCAGGTAAAGTTTGATGCATCTGTAAGTAAAACTAAACTTGGACTAAATGAAAGATTGAGAGTTGATTTTGTAATGAATCAAAACGGTGATAATTTCTCACCTCCTGATTTTGAAAATTTTCAAATAATTGGAGGTCCAAATCAATCTATAAAGACTTCATATGTTAATGGTGAGAGGAGCTTTTCAAAAACATATTCATATTTTCTCCAACCCCTAAAAAAGGGTTCTATTAGAATTAAACAGGCAAGCGTTGAGATAGATGGAGAATTATATAAATCTCTTCCAATAGAGGTACTAATAACTGATTCAGTTAGTCAGCCATCAGAATCTGTTACTCAATACTATAACGATGACGATATAGAGTTACGCGCTTTAATTTCAAAAGGCTCTCCTTACCTTAATGAACCAATAACAGTTATATATAAGCTATTTTATAAAGCTCCAATAAATATCTCAGATGCTAGAGAGACTGAAACCCCAAACTATAAAGATTTTTGGAGTCAGATTATAAAGATTCCTCAATTAAAAGTTCAAAGGGAAATATATAAAGGTCAAAATTATAATACAGTAGAGTGGAGAAAAGTCGTTTTGTATCCTCAAAAATCTGGTCAACTTGAAATATCTCCATTATCGTTAAACCTTGTACTTGATGTCCCTACTGATAAAAGAGATTTTTTTGGAAATATTATTTATGATCAAACAACTCTGGTTATTTCAACTGGAATGAGAACAATAAATGTTAAAGATCTTCCCTTGAAGAATAAGCCATTAAATTTTACTGGTGCTGTTGGTCAATTTGAGTTTGATGTAATTCTTAACAAATCTTCTCTTAGAGCAACTGAATCTTTTCAAGCTGAACTAAAAGTAAAAGGTGAAGGTAATTTAAAACTTTTTGATTTACCTGATCTTCAAGTACCAAGTTCCATGGAATTATTTGAACCACAAAGAGAAGAATCAATTAACACAAATCTTTCAGGCATGAGTGGTTCAGTAACTAAATTATTTACAGTAATTCCAAGATTTCAAGGTAGCTTTCCTATTGAGGAGGTTGAATTCTCATATTTTGACCCTCAATTAGAATCATATAAAACAATTAAATCTCCTAGACTAACAGTCGATGTATTTGATGGACCTACAATTACCAACTCATCATTAAATAATACAAATGTTATTACACCTAATGACTCATTTAGATTTATTAAGACAAAGACTAACTTAATTAAGATAGATGATAGTAAGTTTTTTGAATCTCAATTGTTTTACGTTTTAGTTTCTTCACCTTTTGCAATGGTTATTGCTTTTGTTATGCTGACTACCTATACTAGATCTAGAAAGTCATCAACTATAGAATTACAAAAGACTCAAGAAAAAGAAATAAATAAAATGATTGATGCTGCAAAAAAATCATTAAGCGATAAGAATATATTTTATGACCTAATTGAAAAAGCCTTATTAAAAACGTTGTTATTAAAATTTTCAATAAATATTGAAAACTTTAATAAAGAGAAGATTAAAAGTATATCAAGAGATAAAGGAATTGATGAAAAAACTATTTCAAAAATTATTCAATTAATTGAAAATTGTGAAAGTGCTAAATATTCAAGATCCTCGAATTCAATTATGAAAAATGACTTGAAGAATGCAAAAGAAGTTATTAACCTGATTTTAAAAAATAAGTAATGAGACTACTTTACATTTTTTTATTTTTTTTAAATAACCAAAGCCTAGATTCTATCTTTGAAAAATCAAATGACCTCTATACAAACGGAAATTATCAAATGGCAATTGAGGGCTATCAAACCATTTTAAATTCAGGCTTTGAAAGTGCTGAGGTATACTATAATCTTGGAAATGCATTTTATAAGCTTAATAATATTCCAGAAAGCAATTTCTTTTATGAAAAGGCAAAAACTATATCTCCTTCTGATGAAGATATATTAATGAATTTATCTTTTGCTCAGAATCTAAGGATTGATAAAATTGAAAAACTTCCAATTACACAAACTCAAAATCTAAAAATTAATACTCTAAACATTTTAAGTGAGAAAGGATGGTCTGTACTATTAATAATCTTGGTTTGGATTTCGTGTATTTCATTAATTTTATACCTATTAATTAAAAATCCGATACAAAAAAGAATCTTTTTCTCTCAATTTATTATACTATCAATTACAGCAATAGGTGTGTTAATGATTAACTATGAAAAAAAGGAATTAAATAATGAAAAGTTCGCTATAGTATATGATAAAGAAATTGAAGTGTGGTCTGAGCCTAATAAAATATCAGATCTTAAATTTTTACTTCATGAGGGTACAAAAGTAAAGCAGATTGATACTATTCAAGACTGGGTAAATATTCAACTTGAAAACGGAACATTAGGTTGGATTCAATCCTCTAGTATTAAAATATTAGATTAAATTATTTGTATACTTATAATTAATTATCTCAACTGAGTTAAAAATAATTTCGGACAGAATATGTAGCTGTATCATAAGATTAGATTCACTAAGTATTTTTATAGGAATAAGATTGAAACTAAAAATAATCTTTGATAAAATCAGTAGTATTAACAGAAACTTTAACCCTCCAAATAAACATCCAAGAAGACTGTTTAGTAGGCCTAAGTATACAAATTTTATAAGTTTTGTGAATCCTTTTGCAATGAAAATAATAGCTGAATATGATAGCAGAAAAATTAAGATAAAGACTATAATATTTAATATGTCAAAATTTATATTAATTAATTCTACTATCTGTCTTGAAATGATATCATCAAGGTTTGTTGAAATAAAAAAAGAAATAAAAATTCCAAAAAAACCAGATAGTTCAATTATTAGTCCTTTACTATACCCTTTTATTATACCGTAACCTAATAATGCAATTAATATTAAATCAATTAAATTCATAAAACTTAATATATATTTGCAATATACAGAAGGATCGTCATAGACGTTTAATTTTATTAAAAAAATTAATATGATTGATAAACTAGATGAACATATTTACTATATCAAAAAATTCAAATCAAAAGACATTGACGAGATAGAGTCTTTTAAGATTCGGTTTCTTGGCAGAAAGGGAATAATTAATGATTTATTTAGTGAATTTAAAAATGTCCCTTCTGATCAAAAAAAGGAGTATGGTCAAAAAATAAATGAGTTAAAAAATTTAACTCAGAATAAGTATGATGAATTAAAATTAAGTAACTCAAAGTCTGATAAAAGTATTTCAGAAGATTTAACAAAACCTGGATTCCCAATTCCTAAAGGAACTTTGCACCCAATAACTTTAATCAAGAATCAGATAATTGAAATTTTTTCAAAAGTCGGATTTGAATTATCAGATGGGCCTGAAATTGAAGATGATTGGCATAATTTTACTGCTCTTAATCTTCCAAAGCATCATCCTGCAAGAGATATGCAAGACACTTTCTTCATACAACAAGATCCTGATGTTCTATTAAGAACTCATACATCTTCAGTACAGGTTAGGTATTTAGAAAATAATCCTCCTCCACTGAAAATTCTATCACCTGGAAGAGTTTACAGAAATGAGGCTATTTCATCTAGATCTCATTGTATCTTTCATCAAGTTGAAGGAATCTATGTTGATGAAAACGTATCGTTTGCGGATTTAAAACAGATGATTCTATATTTCACAAAGTCAATGTTTGGAAAGTCAAATTTAAGATTTAGACCTTCTTTCTTTCCATTCACTGAACCCAGTGCAGAAGTAGATATATATTGGGGACTTGAAACGGAAACCGATTATAGAATTACAAAGGGGACAGGTTGGCTTGAAATTATGGGCTGTGGTATGGTAGATCCACATGTTCTAGAAAATTGTAATATTGATTCAGAAAAATATACTGGATACGCATTTGGATTAGGTATAGAGAGAATTGCAATGTTAATTTACCAAATCCCAGATATTAGATTATTCTTTGAGAATGATGTAAGATTTTTAAATCAGTTTAAATAATTAATTTATTCTAATTCAAATTTTATTCCTTGGGCTAGGGGAAGTTCAGATGAGAAATTGATTGTATTTGTTTGTCTTCTCATGTAGATTTTCCAAGCATCAGAACCACTTTCTCTTCCACCACCAGTATCTTTTTCACCACCGAATGCACCCCCAATTTCTGCACCAGAAGTTCCTATGTTAACATTTGCTATACCACAATCACTTCCCCAATGTGATAAGAATAATTCAGCATCTTTTAAATTATTTGTCATAATTGCAGAGGAAAGCCCTTGATCAACCTCATTTTGAATTTCAATTGCATTTTCTAAATCTCCAGAATACTTTATAAGGTATAATATTGGAGCAAATGTTTCTTTATGTACAATTTTTAATGAATGATCAACTTCTGCAATAACAGGTTTTACATAACATCCGCTATCATATTGATTTCCAGATAACACACCACCCTCAACTAACCAATTGCCTCCTTCTTTTTCAATCTGAGATAGAGCTTCTTCATAAGATTTTACTGCATCTAAATCAATCAGAGGACCTACATGCATATTGGGATCAAGTGGATTACCAATTTTAATTTGACTGTAAGCTTTAACTAAAGCATCTTTAACTTTTTCATATACTTTTTTATGAACAATAAGTCTTCTTGTTGAAGTACATCTTTGTCCACAAGTTCCAACTGCACCAAAAACAGTTCCCATAATTGTCATCTTTAAATCAGCATCAGGAGTAACTATAATTGCATTATTGCCTCCAAGCTCTAGTAAAGTTTTACCTAATCTAGCTCCTACCTTTTCAGCAACAATTTTCCCCATTCTAGTTGACCCTGTCGCAGATAGAAGAGGTATATTTTTAGACTCAGATAATAACTCACCAATTTTGTAATCACCATTAATTAGACATGAAACACCTTCTGGAATTTTATTTTCTTTGAAAACCTCACCAATTAATTTCTGACAAATTATACTGCACAATGGAGTTTTTTCACTTGGTTTCCAAATTGTTACATTACCACATACCCATGCTAATGCAACATTCCAACTCCAAACTGCGACAGGAAAATTAAATGCAGAAATAATACCAATTACTCCAAGGGGGTGATACTGTTCATACATTCTATGTGTAGGTCTTTCAGAGTGCATTGTTAGTCCGTGTAGTTGTCTTGAAAGACCAACTGCAAAATCACATATATCAATCATTTCCTGAACTTCACCAAGTCCCTCTTGATAGGATTTGCCCATTTCATATGATACTAAAGTTCCTAGTAATTCTTTTTCTTCTCTTAATTTATTTCCAAATTGTCTAACTAATTCTCCCCTCTTTGGTGCTGGAATTTTTCTAAAATCATCAAAAGCTTTTTTAGAAATTTTAATAATATCATCAAAGTCTTTTTTTGACCCACATGATACTTCTCGAATTAATTTACCATCTACAGGAGAAACACTTTTAATAACTTCTCCAGAACCAAACCAATTATTTCCACTAGAGCATCCATTGGCTAATTGATCAATATTATACTTATCAAATAATTTATCTAAATTTTTCATAACTATATTTTTGATACACGAATAGTATTTACCATACCTTTTTTTTCAATTGGCATTGATGTAAGGTTTACAACTTTGTCATTTTTTTGCAGAATATTATTATCAATAGCAATTTTATTAATTTCTTCAATTGTTCTATCAGTACTTTCTGTCCCATTATAAAAGAAAGCTTTTACTCCCCATAATAAATTAAGCTGAGTTAATATTCTCTTATTTGATGTAAAAACTAGAACGTGGGCTTTAGGTCTCCAAGAGGATATTTGATATGCTGTATAACCACTATTTGTTAGTGTGCTAATAGCTTTTGCCTTTGTATCATTAGCAATTTTAGCTGCATGATAACAAATGGATTTTGTTATAAACCTTTCTGATTCATAATCAGTTGGGTGTTTATGTTTTAAAGAAATTAAATCAGAATTCTCTACTTTAGCTATAATTTGAGAGATTGTTTTAATTACTTCAATAGGATGATCTCCAACCGAAGTTTCTCCAGAAAGCATTACTGCATCCGCACCATCCATAATTGAATTTGCAACATCATTAACCTCAGCTCTATTCGGGTTCAAGCTCTTCATCATACTCTCCATCATTTGAGTAGCAATTATTACTGGTATTCTAGCTTTTTTTGCCTTATAAACTAATTTTTTTTGAATTAGAGGGACTTCAGTAGGATTGATTTCAACTCCAAGATCACCTCTAGCAACCATAATACCACTAGCAGATTTCATGATTTCATCAATATTTTTAACTCCTTCAGGTTTTTCAATTTTTGCAATTATTGGGATTCTATGATTGGTAGTTTTATCTAATAATTTTATTAATGATTCTATATCAGAACTATTCCTTACAAATGAAAGTGCAATCCAATCTACATTTTGTTTTGCAGAAAAAATCGCATCCTCAATATCTTTCTCAGTTAGTGCAGGTTGGGAAATATTAGTATTTGGTAAATTAAATCCTTTTTTGGAAGACAGTATTCCGCCCTGAATTACTTCAGCTATAATTTCATCTTTTTTATCTATAACAATAACCTTAAGAATAATTTTTCCATCATCTATAAGAATCTTCTCACCTTTTTTTATATCCTTTGCAAGATTATTATAATTAAGGTATAATTTCTTATTATCCCCTTTAAACTCTTTACCGGTTTTAATAATTATATTATCTCCTTCTACAAGCTTAGTATTTTTAACAACTTCTCCTATCCTAAGCTTAGGTCCTTGAAGATCAGCAAGAATTGAAGTATTTGTTGATAGGAGATCATTAATTTTTCTTATTTCCTGAATAAGTTTTTCCGCTTCTTTATGAGTTGAATGCGAAAAGTTAATTCTTAAGACATCAACACCTTCTTTAATAAGACTCTTAATATTTTCAACTGAAGATGAAGCTGGGCCAAGAGTAGCAATTATTTTAGTTTTCTTTATCCTTTTCATATTTCAAAATTAAAATTTTCAAATGTTTGTTCTTCAGGTAATATATAAGTAAATGATATATGTGGAATTTTTGACATTTTTTCAATCAAATTTAATGTTGAAAAGTAGCAGTTTTGTTTAATAAAGAAGTCTACCTCTTTATGTGATTCAATCAAAGATAACTCTTTTGAGCTTGAGAAACTAAAAAGAGAATCTTTAAGACTGAACTCATTACCTTCAATCATATATTTATTTTCAAAAAGTTCAAAGTCAATCCCTTTTTCATTTATTTTCCATTCAAAACATGGAACTTTGTAGGTACCATCTATAAGAATATCATTTTTTGATCTTATAAAATTTGTATAACAGTATTTATTTATTTGGAAGGCAAGAGAATAAATTTTTAGATTTGAATGTATAGCAATTAATTTGTAAGTATCCTCTTTAGCTGATTCAAGTTTGAAAATTTTTTTGATAACTCAATGAATTATTACTAATTAATTTTTTTAAATATAACGCATGCATTATGGCCACCAAATCCAAATGTATTTGACATTGCAACATTTATTTCCTTTTTTTGAGCGGAGGAGAAAGTAAAGTTCAATTCGGAATCAATATTATCATCATCATTAAAATGATTAATAGTTGGAGGGACTATACCATGCTTCATTGCTAGCAAACAAGAAATAGATTCAATAGCACCTGCGGCTCCTAATAAGTGACCTGTCATTGATTTAGTGGAATTTATATTTAAATTGTATGAATGATCTTGAAAAACATTCTTAACTGCCATAGATTCTGCAACATCTCCAAGCGGTGTAGAGGTACCGTGCATATTAATATGATCAACATCAGTATGATTAAGACCAGCATCATCTAAACAGTTTTTCATAACTTTAATTGCACCTCTTCCCTCTGGATGTGGTGCTGTCATATGATAAGCATCACATGATAATCCACCTCCAGCAAGTTCTGCATATATTTTAGCCCCTCTATTAATTGCATGTTCATATTCTTCTAAAATTAATGCTCCAGCACCTTCACCAAGGACGAATCCATCTCTGTCTCTATCAAATGGTCTAGAAGCTGATGCTGGATCATCATTTCTTGTAGATAATGCATGCATTGCATTAAATCCAGCTACCCCAGCAATTGTTATTGGTGCCTCTGAGCCACCAGCAACAATTACATCGGCATGACCAATTCTAATATAATTTAATGCATCAATTAAAGCATTGGAAGATGAAGCGCAAGCAGATACAGTTGCATAGTTTGGACCTTGAAAACCATATTTCATTGCTATAAGACCAGGAGCAATATCTGGAATCATTTTTGGAATAAAGAAAGGATTAAACCTAGGAGTTCCATCTCCGTCTGCAAAATTTAAAACCTCATTTTGAAATGTTTCTAATCCTCCGATACCAGCCCCCCAAATTACACCTATCCTATCATAATTTGGACTACTTTCAATTAATTTGGAATCATTAATCGCCTCTTTGGCAGCCACGATTCCATATTGAGAAAAACGGTCATATCTTCTATATTCTTTTTTTTCAAAGTGGTCTTCGGGATTAAATCCTTTTAGCTCACAGGCAAACTTTGTTTTAAAATTTGAAGTATCAAAATGAGTAATATTAGCACAACCACTAGTACCACTTACAAGACCATTCCAATATGAGTCTAAGTCATTACCAATTGGAGTTAAAGCTCCCATTCCAGTTACTACAACTCTTCTTGATGTCATTAATTAAATTTATTTTGATTTTTCTATAAACTCAATAGCTTGACCAACAGAAATAATGTTCTCAGCCTGGTCATCAGGTATTTGAATATCGAATTCTTTTTCGAATTCCATTATTAATTCTACAGTATCTAGAGAATCTGCACCAAGATCATTTGTAAAACTTGCCTCAGGAACAACTTCGTTCTCATCAACCCCTAATTTATCTACTATTATTGCTTTTACTCTTGAAGAAATATCTGACATAATATATTTATTTATGAGTTCAGTTGACAAAATTAAAAAACTTTAATCAAAACTCGTGTAAAATTCTAAATTATACCTTTATTTGTTAAATAAAAAAGTTTTTCATAAAAGTTATGAACCGCTCAAATTATTTATGAATAATAAAATTGTAGTTTTTATATCTGGTAGGGGTTCTAACGCCATAAATATTATTAATTACTTCAGTAATAATGATGATTTTTACGTTTCACATGTCTTCTCAAACAATAAGCATTCTGATTTTGTTAATCATTTAAAAAACACAAATGTTCAATATTTTTTATTTAAAGATGCTGAAATTAGTGGTAAGGTTTTTAACGAACTTAAAAAGATAAAACCTAAGCTAATAATCCTAGCAGGTTTCCTAAAAAAAATTCCTCTTTCATATATAAAGTTTTTCAAAAATAAAATTATTAATATTCATCCATCTCTTCTTCCTAAGTATGGTGGAAAAGGAATGTACGGATTAAATATCCATAAAAAGGTTATTGAAAATAAAGAAGCCGAAACAGGTATTTCTATTCACTATGTTTCAGAAGATTATGATTCAGGTAAAATTATATTCCAAAAGAAATTAAAAGTAGATAAATATGACACACCTGAAAAACTTGAAGAAAAAATTCATAAGTTAGAGTATCAATATTTTCCCAAAGTAATAGAATCTCTTTTAAAAAAAATATGAATAAGTCAATTACTATTTATACAGATGGTTCGTCAATAGGAAACCCTGGACCTGGTGGTTACGGAATAGTTATGCTAGTAGAGGGCGAAGATTACAAAAAAGAATTTAGCCAGGGGTTCAAATTGACAACTAACAATAGAATGGAGCTTTTAGCAGTAATAATTGCTCTTGAAAAAATCAAGATTAAAAATTCTAATGTTACTATATTTACTGATTCAAAATATGTTTCAGATGCAGTTGAAAAAGGCTGGGTATTTGACTGGAAGAGAAAAAATTTTAAGAACAAAAAAAATCCTGATTTATGGATACGATTTTTAAATATTTACAATGAGCATAAAATTAAATTTCATTGGGTAAAAGGACACAGCAATGACTTTTACAATGATAGGTGTGATCTTTTAGCAAATAATGCTGCTCAAGGTTCAAGCCTAATTGAAGATTCAGGTTATACTAACTAAAATCAATTAAATGTCAAACAAATCATTATTAATAGTAGCTTCATTAGCATATGATGGAATCGAAACTATTGAGTATAAAGTTGATCGAACATTAGGTGGAGCAGGATCATTCATATGTTTGTCTGTAAAACATTTTGACTGTATCTCTTCAATAATATCAGTTGTAGGTAATGATTTTCATAATGAAGATCTAGAATTACTTAAATCTTGTGGTGTAGACATATCAGGAATAGAAATTAAAAAAAATGAAAAAACTTTTTATTGGAGCTGTATTTATAAAAACAATTTTAAAGATAGAATAACAACAAAAACTGAATTGAATGTTATGGCCAACTTTAACCCAGTTATATCTCAATCAAATTCAACTCCTGATATTCTATTGCTTGGCAATCTTCATCCTGAGATTCAGCTTAATGCTATAAAGCAGTTAAAGAAAAAACCTGAACTTATTATTCTAGATACAATGAACTACTGGATTGAAAATTTTTCGGATACTCTTAAAGAAGTAATTAATAATTCGGACTTAATTTCTATAAATGATGAAGAATCAGAGATGATAACAGGTGAGAAAAATCTTCAAAAAGCAGCTAAAGTTCTTCATAACATGGGTCCTAATTTTGTTATAATTAAGAAAGCAGCTGATGGTGCTGAACTATTTAATTTTGACAAAAAATTTAAGTCTAACGCATTTAAAGTTAAAAAAGTAATTGACCCAACCGGTGCTGGAGATTGTTTTATAGGAGGTATTGCAGGTTATCTTGCGAAATCAGATGAAATTTCATTTGATTCAATTAAATCTGCAATTGCTTATGGCACAGCAATAGCTTCGTATAATGTTGAAAATATGGGAACAAAAAACTTATTAAATTTGTCAATGAATGAAATTAAAACCAGAATCAATAAATTAAATTAAGTGAGTGATCAGCTAAAACATGAATGTGGGATTTCGTTAATCCATTTAAAAAAACCACTTGACTTCTACACACAAAAATATGGTTCATATATGTATGGTGTGGATAAAATGTTCTTGATGATGGAAAAACAAAAAAATAGAGGCCAAGATGGTGCTGGCTATGCAAGTATAAAATTTGACTTAAAACCAGGACAAAAATATTTCTACAGAGTAAGATCATTTCAACAACAGGCAATTCATTCAATCTTTAAAAAGATTAATAAAAAAGTTAATTCATTTATAAAATCTGAAAAAATTCAAAAAGGTTCCAATTCATTTTACGAACAAACTCCATTTTTGGGACAAGTTATGCTAGGACATGTTAGATATGGGACATATGGGAAAAATTCTATTGATTATGTTCAACCCATGATGAGACAAAATAATTGGATGAACAGAAATTTAATTCTTGCAGGTAATTTTAACATGACCAATACTGATGAACTTTTTAAAAGTCTTGTCAAGTTAGGACAGCACCCAAGAGAACAGTCAGACACAATTACTATAATGGAAAAAATAGGACATTTTTTAGATTCTGAGGTAATTTCTGGATATAATAGACTAAAGAAAAAAGGAGTAATAAAATCTGAAATGCCTCCACTTATTGAAAAGGACTTAAATATTGAAAAAATCTTAAAAAAGTCATCAAAGAAGTGGGATGGAGGCTATGTAATAGCTGGTATGATAGGCCATGGAGACTCTTTTGTTATAAGAGATCCTCATGGAATTAGACCTGCATACTTTTTTGAAAATGATGAGGTAATTGCAGTAGCCTCTGAAAGACCTGCCATTCAAACAGTTTTTGATGTTACATATTCTCAGATCCATGAGATTCCCAGAGGAAATGCTCTAATAATAAAAAAAACTGGCACTACATCATTAAAAGAAATATTAAAACCAAAAGCTAAAAAATCTTGTTCTTTTGAAAGAATTTACTTCTCAAGAGGTTCAGATGCTGATATATACTTGGAAAGAAAAATGCTTGGTAGTTTACTTATTCCTCAGATAGAAAAATCAATAAAAAAGGATTATAAGAATACAGTTTTTTCATTTATACCTAACACAGCAGAGACATCTTTTTACGGACTAATAGAAAAAGCGAATAAGAATAACCCAAGAGTTGAAAAAATTGCAATTAAAGATGCAAAGTTAAGAACCTTTATTGCTGCTGATAAGGGAAGAGAAGATCTAGTTGCACATGTTTATGACATAACATATGGTGTTATCAAAAATTCAGATAATCTTGTAATTATAGATGATAGTATTGTTCGAGGTACAACTCTTAAAAAAAGTATACTTAAGATGTTATTAAGGTTAAATCCAAAAAAGATAGTTATTGTTTCAAGTGCTCCTCAGATTAGATACCCAGACTGTTATGGAATTGATATGGCAAGAATCGAAGATTTTATTGCATTTAGAGCTGCCATTGAGCTTCATAGAGATAATGGAACAGCAGATAAAGTAATTAAAGAAACATATGATAAATGTGTTATATCAAAAAAAAGAGCAGATTATAAAAATAATCATGTTAAAAATATCTATAAAGACTTTTCTCCTGAGCAAATATCATCTAAAATGTCAGATATGTTAATTGATTCTGATTCAAAAATTGAATTAGATATAATTTTTCAAAAGGTTGAAAATCTTCATAAAGCTTGTAGTAATCATAAAGGTGATTGGTATTTTACAGGAGATTACCCAACCCCTGGAGGAAATAAAGTTGTTAATCAAGCTTTCATAAATTTTGTTGAAGGAAAATCAGCAAGAGCATATTGAATCATAACAAAAAATAATTCCTAAATAAGTTTTGTTTATTTAAAAAAATACCTAAATTGGTTTTACCTGAACATAAGTAGGTTAAGTTCATGGTAAGATTTGGGGCAAAAAAGGGGATTTCTCCCCTTTTTTTATTTTAAATACTTTTTGTTTACTTCTTCCCAATTAATTACATTAAAAAATGCATTTATATAATCAGGTCTTCTGTTTTGATAATTTAAGTAATAAGCATGTTCCCATACATCAAGACATAAAATAGGAACACCTCCACAACCATTTGGCATTAAAGGATTGTCCTGATTTGCTGTAGAGCATATCTCAAGTTTACCATCATCATGAGCACATAACCATGCCCATCCTGAACCAAATCTTGTAATAGCTGCTTTACTGAACTCATCTTTAAAATTTTCGAATGAACCAAAATTTGAATTTATAGATTTACCTATTTCTCCAGCTGGATTTCCACCAGAGTTTGGTCCCATTATTTCCCAAAATAGATTATGATTATAATAACCACCACCATTATTTCTTAATCCACTGTCATTAAGGTCAAGAGATTTAAGGATTTCTTCAATACTCTTACCTTCATTTTCAGTACCTGAAATGATATTATTGAGATTATTTGTATAACCATTATGGTGTTTCCCATAATGGATTTCCATAGTTTTTGCATCTATGTTTGGTTCTAATGCATCAAAAGCATAATTTAATTTAGGTAATTCAAAAGCCATAATTTTTTTTTTACAAAATTAGGATTATTTTGTTAAGTATCAATAATCATAAATGAGCTACTCTTATAAAATCATAAACTCTTCTGCAGGATCAGGTAAAACATTCTACCTAGCAATTGAGTTTATAGCTCAATTATTAAACTCAAAAAAAGATGATCATTATAAGTCGATGCTTGCATTAACATTTACTAATAAAGCATCTGCTGAAATGAAAGACAGAATTTTATCTTATCTAAATATTATAGTAAATGAAAATGAAAATGTTATAATCGATATAGTTTCAAGCAAAACAACTCTAAATAATATCGAAATTAAAGAAAAGGCTTTTAGAATTCTAGAAAACATTCTTTATAACTATTCAAGTTTCAATGTCATGACTATTGATAGTTTTACCAATAATATTCTTAAGTCATTTAAAACTGAATTTGACATTGAAAAAGACTATTTGGTTGAGTTAGATAGTATGGTTTATATTGATCAAGCGATTGATGACATTTTCATAGATATAAATGATGATGATAATTTAAAGAATCAATTGATAGACTTTGCAAGATTCAAAACTTCTATAAACAAAAGCTGGGATATCTCACATGATTTAAGGGAATTTATTGTTTTTATTCATAAAGAATCAAATAGAGATCAGATCGAATACTTCAGTCAAAAGAATAAAGAATTTTTTTCTAAAATGAAATTAAAGGTTAATAATCTTAGAAATGAGAAAAAAGAGAATTTAAGGAATCTTGCAAAAAAAAGTATAGAACTTATATCAACTAATGGTCTTGATTTTACGGATTTTAGAGGAAGCTACTTCCCTAATTATTTAAACAATATAATTATAAATGACCAACTTCACATAAATGAGTCTATATATAAATCACTCAATGGTGAGACAAGTTTATATAATAAATCTTTGAGCAATAGCAAATCTAGTATAATTGAAAAAATAAGATCTTCGTTACTTAATAGTTATAATGAAATAAACAAAACAATATTAGATGTTTTTGTTTTAAATTCATTCCTATCTCATTTACCCTCACTTTCTCTAATAAACTTAATTGAAAATAAGATCAATAAAATTCAAAGTGACAATAACACCAAATTAATTTCAAAATTTAATTCAGAATTAAATTCATTAGTTAAGTCAAATGATGCCCCATTAATTTATGAGAAGCTAGGCTCAAGATTTTCAAATTTTTTTATTGATGAATTTCAAGATACTTCTGAGCTTCAGTGGGAAAATTTAATCCCTTTAATTTCTAATTCAATTCAAAGTGAGTCTCATGATGGTACTAAAGGGTCTTTATTAATTGTTGGAGATCCTAAACAATCAATTTATAGGTGGAGAGGGAGTAGAATTAATCAATTTGTAAATCTTATTCTTGGTGAGACCAATCCTTTTTACATAAATCCAGAAATAGAAAAAATTGATACAAATTACAGGAGTTTAAAAAATATTGTTGATTTTAATTCTGAGTTTTTTTCCTACTTAACAAATAGTCTAGATTTGAAAATATACAATTCAAGTCTTTTAAATTTCAAACAAAAATCAACAAAAAAAGAAGATGGTTATGTTGAAATAGAGTTATATGATTCAGATACTTTCTATGAAAAGATTAAAAATCAAATACTGGATTTGTTAAATCGCGGGTATCTTCCTTCAGAGATTATAATTTTAGTTAGAAAAAATAAATATGCTAAAGAGCTAATACATAATATTGATTCATCCGATTTTGATCTTGTTTCAAGTGATATTTTACAAATAAAAAATTCAGAAATTGTTCAATTTGTTATTTCAATACTTAAGTTGAGTATCTCTGGAAATAATTATGGTGAGAGAAAAAATATAATTGACTTTCTTTATAAAAAAAATTATTTTGAAGGGGATTATTTAACAATAAATGATTGTTTCTTTGACAATCTCGATAAGATAAATATTGATGATTTCCTTAGTAAAATTTCAAAAGAAAAATTTGATTTAAACTATTTTCTAAAGCTTAATGTTTTAGACTCAATCAAATATTGTTGCTCAATATTTAAAATTGATTTAAATAATATTTTTTTGACAGCATTTATAGATAATATATTTGAATTTCTTGAAAAATCAAATGACTCAGTAGATGAGTATTTAAAATATTGGACTAAAAATTTAGATAAAATTAATCTTAGTCTCCCTGATAATCAAAAATCAGTTTGTATATCAACAATTCATAAATCTAAGGGTCTTGAATATCCTGCAGTAATACTTCCAATATATAATGATAAGTTAGATGAAAATAGTTTTAATGATTTTTTATGGCTCTATGAGCCTTTCAGTGAAATTGAATCTTTAAAGTGGATGTTAATTAAAAGGATAAAAGACTTGAATCAAAATTGTCATAACCTTAAAGAAGTATATGACAGTACCGTTCTAAATAACTATATTGACTCAATTAATCTTTTATATGTTGCATTTACTAGAGCTGAAAAAGAGCTTTACATTTTATCAAATAATAAAGTAGGCCTTAATAGTATATCTTCCATAATTAAAGAGTTTCTGAATTATAAGTCATGTGAAAATAATTTTTCTTTTGGTAAGAAAATAAAATATGACAATAGGCCAGAAAATAAGGAAAAATTAGAATGTAGTGGTAAAATAAAAATTGTATCAACTTCAGGTAATTTAAATCAAGCCAAATATATTTCTGATACGCTTTCAGCTATATACAATAAAAATAACACAGCAAGAGTTTATGTCTTTTTTAGTAACCATAAATTAGCTGATCTAGTCAATCTCTTTAACTCAAATCATATTAGTATGTCATCGAACTATCATATTTTGGATTATGATAATTCAAAATTTGATCATGTTATAATTAGCAATATGAATGAAGGGTTATTTCCATTTAATGAGATAAATAGTGATTGTGTATCTAAAAGCAAAAAAAAGGAATTTGAAAGTTTGAGTCTAATTGAGAAGGAAAAAAATATTTCTACTTTATTTTATAGTCTCATTGAAAACTCTAAAGAAGTGCACCTAACTTTTGACTCAAATCTATCATCATTTATAAACGGAGAGAAAAGTAGATTTATAAAGCAACTAGAGCTCTTAAATACAAATTATACTATCTCTTACAATTCGATAAATCAAAAAATAACATTTGATAATCAAATTAGTGAGGAAATTAAAAGTGATAAAAGAATTGATCAAAAAATAAATGATATTTTAAAATCAGGAATTTCAGCATCTACATTAAACTTATTTATTAAGAATCCTTATTTATTCTACGAACAAAAAATATTAGGAATAGATGATATTGAAGATTCAAAATATTTAAGTTATATGGATCAAGGAACATTAATACATGAGGTAATTGAAAAACTATATAGTCCATATAAACTAATAGATCTTGAATTAGAGCATATTGAAAAAATGAGAAGAAATATAGACAACCAAACTAGTGAATCTTTTATAGAATTATATTCCAAGAAACCAGAAGGTAAAAACTTAATATTTTTAGAAATCGTTAAAGACTACATAACTAATATTTTAAATTTTGAAAAAGAACAATTAAATAACGAAAAAGCTCAGATTAAGATTCTATCACTAGAAGAAAGATTGTCATCTGAAATTACTGTAAATAATACAACAGTTAAAATTAATGGTATTATTGATAGAATTGACTTATTTAATGGAAAAATAAGAGTTATTGATTATAAGTCAGGATTTGTAAATCCAACAGTTCTAGATATAAAAAATTTAGATAAAATTAAGTTAGACTACAAATATTCAAATTTGTTACAATTACTTATCTACAAATTACTTGTATCAAATAATTATAAAGAGCTGAGTATTGGCCAAATAGGAATTTATTCAGTGAAAAAAAGTACTTCTCCATTTATTTCAATTAAAGATCATAATCAAGTAAGCATAAGAGAAGTAGAAAAACTATTAATTGAGATTATAACGGATATAATTGAAACAAATGAATTTATTAATACGGAAAATCCTTCATAACAATATCTGAGACAATTTTTCCAGATATTAATGATGGAGGTACACCAGGTCCTGGAACAGTTAGTTGTCCAGTAAAATATAGTCCCTTTATTTTCTTACTTTTCATCTTTGGTTTAAAGATTGAGGTTTGAAATAATGTATTTGCTAACCCATAAGCATTTCCTTTGTATGAGTTATAATCATCTATAAAGTCATTAACACAAAATGATTTTTTAAAAATTATATTATCACTTATTTTTTCGCCTGAGATATCCTCTATCCTTTTTAGAACTATATTTAAATATTTTTCTCTTATTTCTTCTTTATCTTCTAAGTCTGGAGCAATTGGAATTAATATAAAACAATTCTCACAGCCATCTGGTGCCATACTTTTGTCACTTAATGAAGGGAAATTCAGATAGAAAAGTGGAGATTCAGGCCATTTAGGATTATCATATATTTCAGAGGCATGATTATTCATATCAACATCAAAAAATAAATTATGATGGGGTAATTTTTTTACTTTTTTGTTTAAGCCTAGATAAAATATAAGTGAAGAAGGTGCAAAAACTTTTTTATCCCAAAATGAATCATCATAATTTTTTAAATGATTAGGAATTAGTTTCTCGGTATGATTATAATCAGCTCCACTAATAACAATATCTGCAGAAAATTCTTTGCCATTTGAAATAACTCCTTTAACTTTTTTCTCACTAACTATAATTTCTTCAATATTGTGTTCAGACTTAAACTTTACTCCTTTTTCTTTTGCAAGATTTATCATTGATTCAACAACTTTATACATACCTCCTTTTTCTGGAAACCAAGTACCAAGGCCAAAGTCTGCATGATTCATTATATTATAAAAAGCAGGAGTATTTTCAGGTTTTGCGCCTAGAAATAAAACAGGAAATTCCATTAATTGACGGAGCTTTTTGTTTTTGAAATATCTACTAACTTCAGATTTTATATTAGTTGTAAAGTATCTTAACCTTCTAATAGTTCCAGGAGTTACTAATTCTAGAATTGATTTACCAGGTTTATAAACAACCTTTTCCATAGCAACAGAATAATTATTCTTAGCCTCAGCCATAAATTTTAAGAGATTTTTTGAAGCGCCTTTTTCAATCTTTTCAAACGTTTCACTTATTTTTTCAAGGCTATCTTCAATCTCTATGTAATCATTTTTTCCAAAATAAACTCTATAAGCTGGATCTAATTTTTTCAAATTATAGAAGTCACTAACAGATTTATCAAAGTCATTAAAATATTTCTCAAAAATATCTGGCATCCAATACCATGATGGTCCCATATCAAAGGTGAATCCATTAGCTTCAAATTTTCTAGCCCTTCCACCAAATGAAGAGTTTTTTTCAAATACAGTAACATCATACCCCTTATCTGCTAGATAAGTTGCAGCGGAGATAGAGGAGAAGCCAGAACCAATAATTAAAATTTTTTTAATCATTTTTAGAGGTGATGTAGTCATAAAGTATAGATCCAAGGACTACAATCATTGATAGAATAACTATAAAAGCAACAAATGATTTACTCATGTTAAAAATTTTGAATGATAAAAGTATAAAATATCGTAGATTTAGTTCAATTATGATAGGAATTTTAGATAAGAAATTTTTATTTGCAATAATTTTATTAACATCTTGTAATCAAAAAATTGAATCTAATACTGAAGCCTCAGTTGATGAAAATAAATTAGATATAATTGAATATGAAACTCCTCTAACATTTGAAAAAGATTTTGAAACTGAGTATAATTTAGAGGAATGGACTGAGTTCACAGTTCTTAAATATAATATTTTAGTTTTAGCTAATTCAATTTCTGGATATATTGATAATGATTCAAAATACCTTGAAGATATATTAAATAAATTAGGAAATAACTCAAGAGAGCTCTTGAAATCTGATTTTAATTTATTTATTAGTAGTCCCGAGATTAAAGGGCGACTTAAGCTCCTTGATATTCAAATACAAAAAACTAAACATAATCTATCAAAATTAAATAAGAGCGAAGGACTAGAAGAACTTAATAAAATTATAGTTTTTTACAACTACTCAGCTAATATGATAGAATCAATACTAGTAGATTCTATAAATTAGGATTACCATTTAGTTTATTTATTTGCAGGTCTATCTCAAAATCTTCAATTTTTCTAAATAACATTTCTATTTTATCAATTTTAAAGCTATAGTCAATATTTTCGGAGACATTATCTAACATATCCCAGCTAAAATCATTCAGCCCAATCATTTTCATTAATTTATTAGATGTAAAAGGAATAAATGGTTCAGAAAGAACAGATAAATAAGTAATTATAATATAGGAAGTTTGAAGAATCTGTTCTACTCTTTCAGGATCAGATTCTTTAATTTTCCATGGCTCTGTTTCTGCAAGATGTTTATTACCAACTCTTGCTATATTCATTAAGCTTTTGACTGCTTCTCTAAATTTAAATTCATTCAAGCACAGTTCAATTTTACTCTTTAAGGATTTAACTTCATTTAAAACTAATTCATCAATATTATTTTTTGAATTGGGATTTGGTATTTTACCATAATAATATTTATTTATCAAAGAGAGAACTCTGTTTGTAAAGTTTCCATAAATACCAACTAATTCACTGTTATTTCTGGTTTGAAAGTCTTTCCAGGTGAAGTCATTATCTTTTGTTTCTGGACATGTAGAGATTAAAACATATCTCAAAACATCTTGCATGTTTGGAAAGTCAATTAAATATTCATGAAGCCAAACTGCCCAGTTCCTAGAAGTTGAAATTTTATTACCTTCAAGATTTAGGAATTCATTTGCGGGAACATTTTTTGGTAGAATAAAATCACCAAACATTTTTAACATAATTGGAAAAATTATACAATGAAAAACAATATTGTCTTTACCAATAAAGTGAATAAGATTAGTATTAGGATTTTTCCAATACTGCTCCCAATCTTTATCATTTTCTTTAGCCCATTCAATTGTAGATGAAATATATCCAATAGGTGCCTCAAACCAAACATATAGCACCTTGCCATCTTCACCATCTATTTTAACAGGTATACCCCAATCAAGATCTCTTGTAACTGCCCTTGGTTTTAATCCACTATCTAGCCATGACTTAACCTGTCCAACAACATTTATCTTCCATTTATCTTTATTTTCAACTGTTATCCAGTTCCTAATAAAATCTTCAAATTCATCAAGTTTTATATAGTAGTGTTTAGTTTCTTTAAGAATTGGAGTTGAATTAGAGATAGTTGATTTAGGATTTTTTAATTCATCAGGACTCAGAGTTGATCCACACTTTTCACATTGATCTCCATATGCTTCATCAAAACTACAAATAGGACAAGTACCAGAGATATATCTATCAGCCAAAAATTGATTTTCATCCTCATCGAAAAACTGTTCTGATTTAATAAGTGAAAAAAGATTTTTTTCTTCAAGATTTTTAAAAAACTTTAAAGAAGTCTCATGATGAACTTTATTTGAAGTTCTTGAATAATTATCAAATAAAATTCCAAATTCATCAAATGATTTTTTTATCATTTTATGGTATTTATCAATTAACTCATTAGGAGAGATAGAGGCTTTTTTAGATGCTAATGAAATTGCAACCCCATGCTCATCACTTCCACATATAAATACAACATCATTATTTGTAAGTCTTTTGAATCTAGAAAATATATCAGCAGGGATATAAACTCCTGCTAGATGCCCAATATGTATTGGGCCATTTGCATATGGAAGTGCTGCTGTAATTGTAAAAGTTTCTTTATTATTTGGCATTGAAACTCTTGTTAAAATTCAAAATCAATCCAAGATAAAATATTAAATTAGTAATTGAAACTATTCCTAAATGTTTTTAATTTTTGATACTGAAACTACTGGACTTCCAAAAAAATGGAGTGCTCCTTTGACAGATTTTGACAACTGGCCAAGACCCATTCAGGTAGCTTGGCAACTTCACAACGAAAAAGGAATTTGTGTTTCGAGTCAGAGTTACATTATTTATCCAAAAGGTTTTACAATTCCTTATGATTCTGAAAAGATTCATGGTATTTCAACTCAGCTTGCAAAAAAAATTGGAGTAGAAGTGGAGTTTGTTCTTGAAAAATTTAAGGATGACCTGAGTAAGTCAAAATTCATTTGTGGTCATAATTTAAATTTTGATGAAAAGATTTTAGGCTCTGAGTATCTCAGAATTGACGGAAAAAATCCAATTAAAGATTTCCCAAAAATTGATACCTGTACAGAGGAAACGGCTCAAATATGTATGTTGAAAGGTGGAAGAGGGAGAAGATTTAAGCTTCCAACTTTAATTGAGTTATATAGTCATCTTTTTAATCAGAAATTTCAGTTAGCACATAATGCCTCAGCTGATGTTGAAGCTACTGCACTTTGCTTATTTAAACTTTTAAAAGATAAAAAAATTCATCCTGCATCACTTTCAGATAATGAAGATATTTATTTGAACTTATCAAATTTAGATCTTGAAAGAGTCAAAGCTCAAGGTATAGATCATCTTAATTTATTTGAAGAATCTAAGAGGTTAAAATTAGATGAACAAGCAGACAAAAATGATTTTTCAATAACTAATGAAAAATTAAAACAAGATTTTGAATTTGCTCACCTTCATGCATACACTCAATTCTCAATTTTACAGTCAACTTCTAGGATTTCAGATTTACTTAATCAATGTATTGAATTTTCACACGATGCTATTGCTATAACCGATAAGTCAAACTTAATGGGAGCATTTCACTTTATAAAGACTCTTAAAAATTATAATGAAAATCTTAAAGATGGTCAAAAGTATATTAAGCCAATTGTTGGATGTGAATTAAATGTATGTGAAAATCATTTAGATAAATCTAACAGAGATAATGGATATCAAATGGTTTTTTTAGCAAAAAATAAAAATGGTTTTAGAAATTTATCAAAATTAAGTTCTATAGCCAATATAGATGGATTCTATTATGTTCCAAGAGTTGATAAGGAAATATTAAAAACTTATTCTGAAGATCTAATTGTTTTGTCAGGAGGATTAAATGGAGAAATTTCCTCCAAAATCTTAAATCAAGGCGAGGAAAAAGCAGAAGAATCTTTAAAATGGTGGATAGATAATTTTAAAGATGACTTTTATTTGGAAATTCAAAAGCACTATCAAGAAAATGAAGATTATATAATTCCAATTCTTAAAGATTTTAGTATAAAGTATGGGGTAAAACTTATTGCAACTAATAATTCATATTATACTTCTAAATCTGAGGCAAATGCACACGATATTTTACTATGTGTTAGAGATGGTGAAAAACAATCAGTTCCAATCGGGAAAGGAAGAGGGTTTAGGTATGGTCTTCCAAATGAAGAATACTATTATAAATCTAAAGATGAGATGTTGAAGATTTTTAAAGATATACCTGAAAGTATTTTTAATATTTCAGAAATAATTAATAAAGTTCAAACATTTGATCTAGCAAGAGAGGTTTTACTTCCAGATTTTAAAGTCCCTGATAAATTCATGCAAAAGGATGATTTTGATAATCAAAAAGGTCAAAACTTATATCTAAGGCATTTGACTATTGAGGGAGTTAAGAATAAGTATAGAGAGATATCCAAAGATCTTGAAGAAAGAATAGATTTTGAGTTAGATGTAATTGCAAAGACTGGTTACCCAGGATATTTTCTAATTGTTCAAGACTTTATTAATGCTGCAAGAGAGATGAATGTATCAGTTGGTCCTGGGAGAGGTTCAGCAGCTGGTTCAGTTGTTGCCTATGCTCTTGGGATAACAAGTGTAGATCCTATAAAATATAATTTACTTTTTGAAAGATTTTTAAATCCAGATAGAGTAAGCCTACCAGATATTGATATCGATTTTGATGATGAAGGAAGAAATAAAGTTATTGAATACGTAGTTGACAAGTATGGCTCTGATCAAGTAGCACAGATAATTACCTATGGAAGAATGGCCGCTAAATCTTCAATAAGAGATACAGGTAGAGTTTTAGATTTATCACTATCAGAGGTTGACAGAATATCAAAATTAGTTCCAAACATGAAACTAAATGATATATTTTCAATGAATGAGTCTGATTTAAAATCAGAATTAAGAACTGATGAATTTAGCAGGGTAACAGAATTAAAAAAATTATATAAGGCTTCTGATTTGTCTGCTCAAACTTTGAAACAAGCAAGTTTGCTTGAAGGCTCGCTAAGGAATACTGGGATCCATGCTTGTGGAGTAATTATAACTCCAAGTAATATTTCAGAGTTTGTACCTATAACTAAAGCAAGGGATTCAGATTTTTATGTGACTCAGTTTGATAATTCTGTAGTTGAAGATGCAGGTCTACTAAAGATGGATTTTCTTGGTCTTAAGACACTTACTATCATAAAGGATACAATTAAATTGATCAAATACAAATATGGTACTGAGCTTGATCCAGATAATTTTCTTCTAGATGATAAAAAGACTTATGAACTATTTCAAAAAGGTGAAACTGTTGGAATCTTTCAGTATGAATCTCCAGGTATGCAAAAATATTTAAAAGACTTAAAACCTACTGAATTCAATGATCTTATAGCTATGAATGCTCTTTACAGGCCTGGACCACTAGAATATATTCCTTCTTATATTTCAAGAAAAAATGGTTCTGAGCCTATCACATATGATATCCCTGAAATGGAAGAATTTCTTAAAGAAACATATGGGATAACAGTTTATCAAGAACAAGTAATGTCACTTTCTCAAAAAATTTCAGGGTTCTCAAAGGGTGAAGCAGATCTCCTTAGAAAGGCTATGGGTAAAAAAATATTTTCATTAATTGAAAAATTAAAACCTAAGTTTATGAAAGGTGGTCAAGAGAATGGATATACAATAGAAGTTTTAGAAAAAGTATGGAAAGACTGGGAAGCATTTGCCTCATATGCTTTTAATAAATCTCACTCTACATGCTATGCTTTGATTGGATATCAAACAGCATTTTTAAAAGCAAATTATCCCTCAGAATATATGGCTGCTGTACTATCAAATAATATGAATGATATAAAACAAGTTAGCTTTTTTATGGAAGAATGTAAAAGGATGGGAATTACAGTATTAGGTCCTGATATAAATGAATCATATTATAAATTTAATGTTAATGATGATAAAGCAATTAGATTTGGAATGGGTGCTGTAAAAGGAGTTGGAAAAGGTGCTGTTGAGACAATTATAGATAATAGGAAAGATAGTAAATATGATGATATATTTGATTTTGCCAAACGAATAGATCTTAGATTAGCAAATAAAAAAACTTTTGAAAATCTTGTTTTAGCGGGTGGGCTAGACTCATTTAAACTTAATAGGTCTCAATACTTTAATCTAGATAACGAAGGGTTAAGCTATATTGAAAAAGCTATTAAATTTGGATCAAAACATCAAGAGTCTGTCAACTCTTCACAAATAAATCTTTTTGAAGATGATAGCCATGATATGTCAATTAATCCTGTTATCCCGGAATGTAGTGAATGGATAAATTTAGAGAAATTAAAAAAAGAAAGAGAAGTTGTTGGCATCTATATTTCAGCTCATCCATTAGATGATTATGTAAGAGAACTAAACAATTTTACCTCTACTGGATTAACTGCCTTAAACAATTTAAATAAACTTTTAAATAAAGATTTTTATGTTGGAGGAATAATAAACGAGGTTGAACACCTAGTGTCAAAAACTGGAAATGGATTTGCTGTTTTTTCATTTGAAGATTTTAATGATCAGTATAAGTTTAGAATATTTGGTGAAGAATATCTAAAGTATAAACATCTATTAGAAGATAATAAAATTCTAAGGTTAAGACTACTTGTTAAAGAGGGTTGGGTCAATAAGGATACGGGTAGAGTTAGCGAGCCAAGAATTCAATTTTTGAATATAGAACTACTTGATGGCATAATTGATTCTAATTCAAAAAAAATAACACTTAAACTTGAATCAAATGCAATTAAAAAAGAAGATGTAATAAAATTAAAATCTACTTTAGCTAAATATAAAGGGTCCAGTCCAGTATACTTTGATATTCATGATTACAAAAATGAATTTAAACTAAATATGATATCTGAAGACACTAAGGTTAATATATCTAAAGAACTATTGATATCACTAGAGGAAGATGAATTCTTGTATAAATTAAATTAAATCAAATTGTATTTCTTTGAATAATTAATATTAGATTTGCTCCTTAAAATAGTTATTATGGCATTAGAGTTAAATGATTCAATTTTTGAAGAAAAAGTTTTAAAATCAGACAAACCAGTACTTGTTGATTTTTGGGCAGAATGGTGTGGTCCTTGCAGAATGGTTGGACCTATAATTGATGAGTTAAGTAAAGAGTTCCAAGGTAAAGCTGTGGTTGGTAAAATTGATGTTGATGCAAATCAAGAATTTGCTGCTAAATATGGTGTTAGAAATATTCCGACGGTTTTATTGTTCAAAGACGGAGAATTAATCTCAAGGCAAGTTGGAGTTGCTCCAAAAAAAACATATGAAGATGCAATAAATGCAGCTTTATAAATCAAAATAATTATATTTGCATCCCTTTTGGTCTGGTAGTTCAGTTGGTTAGAATATCTGCCTGTCACGCAGGGGGTCGCGGGTTCGAGTCCCGTCCAGACCGCTTAAAAAGCTCTTTTTATAAGAGCTTTTTTTTATCTTGACATAATGAAAAAGATAATCCTTTTAGTATTCTTCTCCTCAAGTTTATTTTCTCAAATATCTAGTAAAAAAATTGAAAATTGGATATTAAAAAATAATCAATTAGATGGAAGTGTAGTATCTATTGCACTTAAAAGAATAGATAAGGAAAAAAAAGTTGTTGGATTGGGAACTGATATCTACATGACTCCAGCTTCAAACGTTAAAATTTTAACAGTACTGGGTTCAATATATTATGGAGACTCTATCCCAATAATAAATTATAAAGTTTACAATGATACTTTAAAAATTTCACCTACTGGTTATCCATTACTTTTACATCCAAAATATATAGATAAAGATTTAGAAAATTTTTTAAAGAAATTTAAACATATAGTATATCATGCCCCAAAAATTGATCTTGAAAAATATGGACCAGGTTGGGCTTGGGATGATTATAATAATTACTACCAAGCCGAACGATCAGAGATGCCCATTTATGGAAATGTAATTCAAGCTGTAAAAAAATTAAACGGAGATATTGAAATTACTCCCGATAAATTTAAAACTGTTATAGACTTTGAACAAAAGAAACAAATATATAGATCAGAAATAGAGAATAATTTTTCTGTTAATCCCTCTTTATTTAAAATCGGAGACACAATATATTCTCCATTTATAACATCAAGAAAAAATACTATTAGCTTACTTGAAAATGCTTTAGGAAAAAAAGTAGAATTTAATAAAGAAGAATTAAAAGATTATAATGTCCTTAATAGTGGTGATGTAGATAATATATACTCCGCTATACTAAAAGATTCTGATAATTTAATTTCAGAGAGTATAGCCGCAAATATTTCTTTTCGATTAAAAGACACTATTTCAGTAGATAAAGGGGTCAAATTAATCAAAAGTTTGTCAAAACAAATTGAATTATTTGACGGATCTGGGTTGTCAAGATATAATTTGGTTACTCCTCAATCAATAATTTCATCTTTATATGATATATATAACTTAATTGGGTTTGAAAGAATAAAAAAGATATTTCCCGAAAACTATATAATTCAGAATAAAAAAGATTTTGTATGGGGAAAAACAGGGACTCTTAAAAATAATCATAACTATTCTGGTTATATTATTACTGATAAAAACAGAATATATATTTTTAGTATAATGATTAATCATTTTACTAATGACTTAAGTAAAATAAAAGAGGCAATAGTCGACTTTTTAATTTATTTAAAGTCAAATTCATAAAATTGATTAAATTTGCATGTTGTGTGTTGCTATAGGCAACTAAATAAGCTTTCCAATTGGGGGGCTTTTTTTATTTTTCTACAAGTGGTCTATCAATATTCTCTGTTTCAATTCCGATGGTTGATTTACCAGAAGTTAATTTAGTTATATCCTTATCTATCTTTTTAAACTCCTTATTTGTAACATTATAATGATTTACAACAGTGCTTATACTATTGCCAAGCTTTTCATGATATGTCAAATATGAATTTAGATGGTTGCCTAATTTCTCAATATTCATTTGAATTTCATTAATTGATTCTTCAACTTTCATATTATTTAATGCCTTATTTGTAACCTGAAGCATGGGAAATAAACTCATAGGTGAAACAATCATAACTTTCTTTTGATACGCATATGAAACTAGATCTCTTTGGTTTATTTTTAATGAACCTACTTTATTATTAAGAAGATCTTGATACAAACCATCAGCAGGAATAAACATATATGCGTAATCAACAGTTTTCTCATTAGGTCTTATATATTTTGACGTTTCATCTATCCTATTCTTTATATCATTTTTGAATTTTTTTTCAAGATCATTTAGTTTATCAGTCTCTGTTTCATCACTCTCTATCATTTTGTTATAGTTATCTAGAGAAAATTTTGCATCTATTGGAATTATAAATTCACCAACTTTTATAACCGCATCTACTGCTTCACCATTATTAAAAGAATACTGCATCTGAAATAGTTCTGGAGGAAGTACATTGGCTAATAAGTTTTCAAGTTGAATTTCTCCAAGAATTCCTCTTTGTTTTTGATTACCCAAAATTTTTTCTAGTGTTTTCATTTGATTTGCAAAAGTTAAAACTTGTTCATTAGTTCCTTTAATCTTTTCAAGTTCCTTAGTTAAGTTGTTGATTGTCTCAGAAAAACGTATTTCCATATTTTTCTGGTCTTGTTTAGAATCTTGAAGCTGTTTGTTTAGATTCTCTGCAGAAGTAAGTTTAAAAGCATCAATGAAGGATTCAAGTTTAGATTCAAGCTCTATATTATTATTTTTAGAGTTTTGAGTAATTTGTTTTTTTAACAAAAAATAAAGCCCCAAAATAGACCCAATAAGAACAATTAAAATAAATAAATATTCCATTTACTAAATTTAATCAAAACACAATTATTAAAAGAGAATTTAATAAAACCCTCATTTATGAGGGTTTTATTAGATGTAAATTATTTTTATTCTGGAGCAGATTCTGGTTGATAATCATAATAACCTGCCATTGGATACATAACATGAGCATATGTTGTTCCTCCAAACATAACATATGGAGCACCAGTTGTAAAGTCAGTAGACATACCATCTAAAGTTGATGGATCAGCAGGCATTCTCATTAAATGTGGACCTGATTCAATCCATTGACCTTCAGCTGCCTCTTCTTTAGTAAGTACACCAGCCATAGTATTATCTTCTCCCATATCTCCATGTAACATCCATGCATATCCATCTTTATCCATTACAGGTATTTCACCTGCAAACCATGCACTAATCCATTTGAATACTTCTGCATCACCACAAAGAGGCATGGCCTCGTGAGCATTAATCCATCCATTTTCTGGATCAGATTGTCCTCTAGGATTGGCAGGTAAACAAGTCCAGCCATTAGAACCTTCTCTTAGAAGATTACCTCCCATAGCAGGAGGACCATCATAAACTGTTGCATTAGCAGCAATATATGCTGGAGCAGCTGTAGAATATGCCCAAATTTGCCATTCAGCAGATGTGTGAGCAGCATCTGGCTCACCATTTGAATTTATAACTTCAGCAGGCATATCACAGCTAAAAGCTATAAAAAGAATTAGAATTGAATATATATATTTCATATTAACTATTTAATAATAAATCTAAAGAAAAACGGCCAAGAGACCAAAAAATAAGAAATGTATTAATAGAATATTTGTAGATAATACGAACTCCTTATTTTTATTGGATTGATATATTAAATGGAAAAGAACTGATAAAATAAACCACCAAAGATAATTTGAAAATGGAACAGGATGAACAGCAAACTCCCAATAATCAAGTTTTGGCGAACTAATCTCAATTAGTAAATCTAATAAAATCATAATAGTTGATCCAACAAAAACCTTTGAAATTGTTGAATTTGGAAATATATTATGAGCAAAGTTTCCAGAAATAATTATTAATAATACCCAATTAAAACCAATTACTATTGGGACATCAAAGACTTTAGTACCAAGATTATCTCCATATTGATATTCTCCAAAAAAAATTGAATAATTTACTCCAAAGATTTCTACAGTTAAACCAAACAAAAAAATTAAAAATAATCTTATCAGAAACTTTTTGTCTACAAAGTTGTTTACTATCACCAAAAAAAGTGTAATTGAAAGTACATATGGGGAAGCTGAAAGAAAAAAATCTTTTTCTTCAGATAATATTCCAAAAAAACCACTAATATTTAGAAGCCAAACAATAAAAATTGAAATACTTCTCAATTCTTTTTTGTCAAGTAATTTCATCATCTTAGTTTATTAAGTCTGAAACAATTTTGGCAGAATTTAAACAAAGAGGTATTCCACCTCCAGGATGAACACTACCTCCACAAAAGTACAAGTTATTAATGGTTTTCGAAAAATTAGGGTGTCTAAGAAAAGCAGATTGTAAAGAGTTACTTGAACTGCCATATAAAGATCCAAATTTGGAAAGTGTCTTAATCTCAATATCTACAGGAGTTAATATTTTCTCATTAACTATACAATTCTCAACATTAAGTTTTAAGGTTGTATTAATTTTTCTAATGATATTACTCCTTAAGTCTTTTTTAATCTTCTCCCAATCTTGACCGTTATCATGGGGAGAATTAATTAATATGAACCAATTCTCACAATTAATGGGAGCATCCTCTTTCACAATTTTTGACGTAGAGCAAATATATATAGTGGGGTCATTATAAATTAATTGTTTATTAAAAATATAATCAAATTCTTTTTTTTGATCTTTCGTAAATATTATGTTATGAACGTTAAGGCTAGGGAAAGAAATATTCATATTCCAATAAAAAACAACTGCTGAGCTAGATGGTTGGTATTTTTTAATAAAAAAAGGCTTATTGAAACCCTTAAGGAGTCTCTCATATGTAAGGTTTATATCCATGTTTGAGATTACAATATCTGCTTCATATTCTATATCATTTACCTTTACTCCAACAGCACACTTGTCTTTAATTAAAATCTGATTAATTTCTGAATTAAAATGAAATTTAACTCCGAGATCTAAAGCAAGCAAATGTAGCGAGTATGATATATTTGATAAACCTTTTTTTGGCATAAAAACACCAAGATCATGCTCTAGATGTTGAATAATTGACATAATACCCGAAGTCATAAATGGATTCGAACCATTGTAAGTTGCATATCTATTGAATAGTTGTATTAATTTTTCATCTCTAAAATATCTTTTATTTAATGAGTTTAAACTGATGAAAATATTTAAGTGTAAAATATTTAAAATTGCTTTTATTGCATCAAATGAAAGGTATGTTGAAATTTTGTGGAGAGACTTTTCTAAAAATATTTTTTTTACAAGATTAAATTTCTTTTTTGAATGAGAAATATACTTTTTAACTTTATTTTCCTTTTTATTAAACTTTTTATCAATTTCATTAAAAAACTTTTGACTATTTGAATATGCATTAAAGACATGGCCATCATGCCAAAAATATTTACAGGCTATGTCAAGTTTTTGGTATTTAAAATATTTATTAATATTTACCCCAGCTTCTCTATATATATCTTCTAAAAGATTTGGCATAGTAAATAACTTTGGTCCAAAATCATGTCTAAAATTATCAAGGTAAAAATCACTTAGTTTTCCTCCAACATTTTCATTTTTTTCAAAGACTTCAACATTATATCCTCTAGACTTAAGTCTAATTGATACAGCTAGACCAGCAATTCCTGAACCAATTACAATTACTTTTTTTTTCAATTAAATTTTTTTAGGGATAAAATATTAGATCTGACAAATAGTTCTTCTGAATACCATCTATCTTTTCTAGCTTTAGATATTATTTTTAAATGGTTTATATCAGAATATGCATAATCCTTCATGGTTTGTTCATTTTTCCAAATACTTATAGTTGCTTGTTCAATAATCGGAAGCTCACCTACACCTTTATAAAGATCTGCTCCTTGAAAACTTTTTATAGATTGAGCAGCTAGTGAAGTATTAATTATAAAATTAATTAACTTATTAAATTTAACTCTTGCTCTTGTTATGACAAGTATCTTTCCACCATTATATGAGCTTTTATTTTTAAAAGGGTTTATTCCATTCCAAGATCCAGTATAATGGTAGGGATCAATTTTAATTTGAACTCGTTTAGAGGATTTGCTAATTATTTCATTTATTATTTCATTTTCATCAAAAAATTTTTTTCTACAAAGATCATCTTCCCAAGAGGAAATCATTACGTATGATGAAAAGTCAGGGATCAAACTGAAGCCATTCCTTGAACCAGTTCCTAAGAGTTTTAAAAAGTTTAATCCACTAAAATTTAAAAGGTTTTTATTGAAAGTATAAGTACCCATCAACTTAAACATCCAAAACTTGTTTTTATTAAATTTAAATATATCTAAGTAGTGTGTCATTTTAATTTGGGCTAATATAAGATACAAAAAAAACCCTACAAAAAGTAGGGTTTCTATGTGGTACCACCAGGAATCGAACCAGGGACACAAGGATTTTCAGTCCTTTGCTCTACCAACTGAGCTATGGTACCAAAAGCATGGCAAATATATTAATATTTAGATAAAGCTGTATTCAAATGTTTCTTTAATTTTATAAAAAATTCCTTGATGAATTTAGTGATTGACATAGGTAACAGTAAGGTAAAGTTTTTTCTATTCCAGAAAAATAAAACTATATATAATACAATATGTGACGATGAAGATTTTGCTAAAACATTTGAATCAATTCCCAATAAAAATAATATCAAAAATGTAATTTCTTGTAGTGTATCTTCTAACCATGATCTTTATATAACTCAGAGTTTAAAAAATTCAAAGCATATTAGTTTATTGGATGATAAATTATTAATTCCATTCAAGAATAATTATAAGACAAAAAAATCCTTGGGTCAAGATAGAATTGCTCTTGTATCGTCTGCTATATTTAATAATCCAAATAAAGATAATCTGATAATAGACATAGGTACATGTATAACTTATGATTTTGTAGATTCAAACAATACATATCATGGTGGTGCAATATCACCCGGGTTTAAACTTAGATACAGTAGTTTAAATACGCACACTTCTAATTTACCATTATTGGAATTTGAAGAAACCAAAAATATAATTGGATCATCTACAAATGAGTCAATTCATTCTGGAATATATAACGGGGTCATTGCTGAGGTAAATAATTATATAGATATACTTAAAAAAGAATACCCAAAGCTTAATGTTATTATAGTTGGAGGATTTTCAAAGTTTTTGTTTAATAGGATAAAAAATGCAATATTTGCCAACCAAGACTTTTTAGCCCAAGGTTTAAATTATATTATAAATTACAATGAAAATAGATAAAATTCCGTCCTTTTTAGTTTGTATACTATTTTCATCATTATTTTCTTTTTCTCAAAACAATACTAGATCACCATATTCCCTTAATGAATTAGGTGAAATAAACTTTCTTGGTAATATATCTAATATTTCAATGGGAGGGATTGACTCAGCTATTGATTCAATCGAATTTAATATTAATAACCCATCCTCACTTGCAAAATTAAAAACTACAAATTATCAAATTGGAACCTTTTATAAATCTATGAGGATCTCAAATAGTGTATCAGCAGAAAGAGCTAATGCTGCAAATATAAACTATATTGCTATCGGAATTCCTGTTAAAAGATTTGGATTTGGATTTGGTCTTTTGCCATATTCTTCAATAGGATTTAGACTTCAGACTTCAGAAGAATTTAATAATGAAAATATAATAGATACAAGATTTTTTGGAGCAGATGGAGATATTAATAGAGCATTTGCATCCTTAGGAATACCCTTGAATAAATATATTTCAATTGGTGCTACTATTAACTACAACTTTGGAAAATTTTCTTATGATAAGTTTAACCAATATGATGGAATTAATTATGGTACTTACTCAAATAGTAGCTCAGAAATTACAGGTTTTACATATAGTCTTTCTTCAAGTATTTCTTTTCCACTAAAGGATGATATATTATTTAATTTAGTATTCAATTATAATCTATCTGATTATCTGAATTCATATAATACTGAGTTTGTTTATACATCAACTTCAGCTGTTATTAATGAAGAATCAATAGGAGATTTTTTTGATGTAGACCTTGCAAATTCAGGATTAGATAATACTAGTCTACTTGTTCCAAAAAAATCTATTTATTCAATAGGATTAGAGAAAAAAAATAAATGGTTTTTCGGAGCTCAATATGAAAATAAGATATCATCAAAATTTGAAAATAAATTTTTAGATATAAAAAACGTATCATACCGAGACTCTAAAATATTCTCAATTGGAGGATATTTTATACCAGATTCATCATCTTTAACAAGTTATTGGAAAAGAGTTAAATATAGATTAGGAATTAGAAATGAAGAAAAAAGTATTATTATAAATAATTTGCCTATAAATCATTTTAGTTTAAATTTGGGACTTGGTTTACCTTTATCAGGTCTATCAAAAGCTAATTTAGGTCTTGAGTTTGGTAAAATAAATGATGATAAAAGTTTATTAATAGAGAATTATGTTGCTCTTAGATTAGGCTTATCGTTAAATGACATTTGGTTTATTAAGAGAAAGTTTAATTAAACTTTCTCTTATTTACAATGTCTAACTAAAGTATAATTAAATTAAAAACATGAATAATTTAAGGTTTTTAAGAAGTTTTATTTTAATCTTATTTTCTCTCCCAGTTTTTTCCCAGCTTAGTTCAAATGAGTGTATGGAACAACTATCAATTTTTGCTGAATCAGCAAAGATTAGAAACTATCAAGCTGCATATGAACCATGGAAGATTGTATTTGAAAATTGTCCAAAATTAAATGTTGCGACTTACCAATTTGGTGAAAGAATTCTAAAGGATTTTATATCAAAGTCAACTAGCCCGGAGGATAAGGAAAGTTATACTAATGATTTACTTGAGTTGTATGACAAATGGGCTGAAAACTTTCCTACTAGATCGGGTGTAAGTCAAATAGGTAAAATTTTAAGCAGTAAAGGACAAGCAATGCTAGATTATGGAATTGATGATAAAAACTTAATTTACGAAACTTTTGATTATGCATTCCAAAATGACCCCGCAAGCTTTACAAGCCCAAAGTCCTTGGCCTATTATTTTATTACAGGTTATGACTTATTTAAAGAAGGAACAAAGATCGAATTAGAAGACCTATTTGAGAAATATGAGGAACTTACCGAGAAGTTTCAATTACTTCAAAATGACATTTCAAAGAATCTAGATATAATTCTAAAAAAAGAAGAGTCTGGCATTGCATTAACCTCATCTGAGACAAGAAATAAAAGAATATATAATACCAACACAAATGCGGTTGGTTCATATCTTGAACTTCTTGATCAAACTATTGCAAAAGAAGCAACATGTGAAATATTAATTCCACTTTATACTAAAAACTTTGATGAGAATAAGGATAATCCAATATGGATAAGAAGAGCTGCTGGTAGATTAGATGGGAAAGACTGTTCAGATGCTCCACTTTTTGTCACTTTAGTTGAACAACTACATAGTTTGCAACCCTCAGCTGATTCAGCTTATTATTTAGGAATTTTAAATGATAAACAAGGAAATACTGATGAAGCCTTGAAATATTATCAAGAATCAGTTTCTCTTGAAACTGATAATTATAAAAAAGCAAATATTTTATATAAAATTGCAGTTAAATTTAGAAATGCTGGAAGAAAAGTTTCTTCAAGAGACTATGCTGAACAGGCATTATCGTTTCAACCATCCTTAGGTAGAGCCTATCTGTTAATAGCAAATTTATATGCTGATAGTGCAAATGATTGTGGAGATTCTCAGTTTAATAAAAGAGCTGTTTTTTGGCTAGCTGCTCAAACTGCTAAAAAAGCTGGTAGTGTTGATGCCTCATTAAAAAAACTTTCCGACAGAACTGCTGCTGCATTTGATGGTAGAGCACCGACTAAAACAGATATATTTACCGAAGGTAATCAAGGTTCAACTATATCTTTTTCATGTTGGATTAAAAGAAGTGTAAAGGTCCCAAACCTTTAAAATGAGATATACCTTTTTTTTAACTTTTATAATACTTATCTCGTGTGATACAGAGATCCAGTTCAATGATATTGATGAGGTAAATATTCCTCTTAGCATTGCCAATAACTTTACAATGACTTATACTGATTCTAGTAAAGTCAAATCATATGTTTCTGGTAATAAACATTTTGATTATTCAAATAATATTCTTAATTATTCTGAATTCTTTGATAATGTTGAACTTATAATCTATGATGATAATAAAACATCAACAATTAAATCTGACTATGCAATTGTTTTTAATTCATTTAGATTTATGGAATTTAAAGGAAATGTCGAAATAACTACTTCAGATGGAGAATTATTGATCACAGATCAGTTATACTATGATACAGAGAATGAATGGCTTTTTACTGAAGATAAATTTGAATATACAGATAAGTCTAACAAAATAATAGCAAATAGACTTGATTCCAATAGAGACTTTACCGATCTTGTAACAGGTAATTTAACAGGGTCTATTAATATCACTGATCAATGAAAAACTTTCTAATTTCTGAAATAATCTATTGGGTAATAGCCGTCATTTCATTATTTAGTGTTATTGAGAATTGGTCAATAAATAGTAATAGAGCCTTTATTTTTCTTGGATTTTGTATACTATCTGTCTTTATGGCTTTATTTAGGAG
>Ga0129345_1000026_pt1 | contig 41981 bp, 19 predicted proteins | sample CPBDNA_FD_94425 | JGI IMG/M metagenome (GOLD analysis project Ga0129345, IMG submission 94425) | Freshwater to marine salinity gradient microbial communities from Chesapeake Bay, USA - CPBay_Sum_20_0.8_DNA | ecosystem: Environmental > Aquatic > Marine > Coastal | place: USA: Chesapeake Bay...
CTCATGTTTCAACTTATTTCCATATTCTTCTATAGAGTCTTGTAGTCCGGCCATTGATACTTTGGGTTCGATTTCATTCCAATAATTATTAAGATACTTAAAGTCACGCACATTAATAAAATTCCAGTCTGTACACATAGTTTTGTACAGTCCTTCTCTTGCACCGTATATTGCCCATAGTCCATTATCTACATCAGCACCTATCATAGTCCAAATATATAACCTATGTAAATTTTTCCAGTGACTTTTAAGTAGTTGTTCTTTTGTTACACCAATACCTTGATCTAATGTCATCTTTACACCTTCACGAAATCCAGCACGCCATGCTTGATGTGGAGTAGCATTATTCATTATTTCGCTATAAGTGCTATTCATTTGTATATATTTTATATCCCAACAAAAGTCAACTTGTGCATGGGCGTTATTAGGATCTGCATTTTCATGTGTACGCATGTTAAGAACATAGTTTTTTGGCCAACATTTAATTCCACCGTTGCCGTATGTTAATCCATTGATTGTATTTTTAGCAGTCCAACTAATTACACTAGTAGACAAGTTAGCATGTTCTTCAAAATCTATTTCTTGATTAAGAAATCTTTCATCTATAATATTATCACCGTCGATTGTAATAAACCGATCAGTTTCGCTTAGTTCTGCACATGCCTTATGAGCAGCGTCTGATCCTTCGACTCCGTGTACACGTTTAGCCCAAGGAACTTTACTACACAAATCTGCATAGTTTTTTTCTGCATTTGGCTCGTCGTAGCTTAGATATATAATGTCATAATCTGTTACTCTAAATGTTTTCCCCATTATATAATCCTATAAGAGTATGTGTCAAAAAACTTATGTGTGTACATACTTATTTGTTTATCAGAGCTTTCCCAATCGTATTTGAAAGGTACAACTATTTGCCCTTTATCTAATAACTCATTAACAGGTAAAGCAAAATTTCTATATAAAATGTTAGGATCATTCATTTCAGTAGCAAATACAGATAAGATTGTCTCCTTTATTTTTTCAGAAACTCTAAAACTTGCATTATCGTTTATAGTTAAAGATGTTTTGAAGTGCCAACTTTTATCTTCTTTCCTTCTTTCAATAACAAAATCATCAGTTCCGGTTCCTTTTTGATATTGATAGAGTTGATTATAACTTAGATAGGTTTGTCCAAGTTCTTCTATTACTCCAAAATCTAAATTTATATTAGCATCTGCATACAAGATTACATTGTCAAGAATCTTGTCATAATCACTAAGAGAAAAATCTATATTTGCAGGTAAATCTTTCTTTGCTCTAAAAACACTATCTGAAAACCATACATGTTGACCTGATAGATGTTCTAGTTCTTTATACCAAACATCGACATATATGCCTTTATATATTTCTTGGTGATGATAATCGTCGTATATTTCTTTAATTTTGTATAACCTATCTTTTACATCATAAGTATTATTTTTAAAATCACGTCTTTTTAGAATATTAGTTTTCTGTACATTATCATATGTTACTAAGTATTCATTTTGTTTGTAGCGACCTTTTATTATATCTTTTACTTGATTGTGATTTACTCTTATCATAGGTTGATCGCTAGATATATTAGTATTTGAAATTTTAAGAATTTCACCTGATAACTCATTGTAATACACATAGCTGTGCGTATTAATAGCAATTTGCTTATTTACTCTTTTCAAAACGTTTACTAAATCAGACATTTAAAATACTTTCTAATTCTATGTTTTCTAAAAAACTTGTTTCGGTATAATGCAAAATACCATGCTGTTTATAATTTCCTAATTTAAGATCTAAGTCATTGTTGAAATATACTCCAATCGATTGTTGCCACGAATCTCCGTATCTTTTCCATTCTTGAATACGTGGCTTCATATGAGTAAATGTAATTTCTGTATTTCTTTTATTTGTAACTTTATCTTCAATGTCTAATAACATAACTGCTAACGCTGAGGCTACATCGATACTTAAACAAGACGGTGTTTCTTTGATAAGAAATTTCTCGTAAAATATTTTCCAATCCTTACATATTAACTCTAGCATATCAAAAAAGTCATCTGCTAGTTTACATTTCTTAAAATAATACATACCTGTATATATGTTAGGTAAATTATTAGCCACAAATGTTTTACGATATGCATCACTAGTGACCAATTTGTCTCTGTATGTTTTTACCTGGGTAGTAAAATACAATTCATAATTGTCAAAGTAGTCCCACCAAGATGAAATATCTTGCAGTATAAACATATCTGCATCAAATACTACTGTTTCGTCGTAAGGAGTACTATGATATACTTTCCAACGGTTTTCAACTTTCCAGGATGAATTTGCAGCAGCATCGCCGTATGGTATAGGAATAATATGATCAAACAACCCTTTATACTCTTCTGGTATTATATCGTTAGTCATTATAGATATTCTTGCATCAGTATTAAATTTATGTAAACTTGCTGCTAGATAACATGCTTGTTTTACATAATCATCGAATACTATAGGTTCTAGTTGAAATAAATGATTGTAGTATAAAACTTTATCGCCCGCCTTTGCATCTTCGAACCATAATGATTTATTTGCATCTTCGTATAATTTTATGTCTGTCACAATTATTTCAGCTGTCAAATCATTTATAACTGTACTATCACATGTCATCTTGTATACTATATTGTCTTTAAAAACATGCTGGCCTGTTACATATGATAATTCTTTATAATATACATCAATAAATATGCCTTTATAAATTGAGTTTAGTTTATAAGGCTTTTTATCGTCTTCTTCCTTAATTGTGTAAAGTTTGTTATTCGATAAAACTAAATCGTTTAAATGAGCGCGATGAAAATTTAAATTATTGTTTTCATCATCAATTAATCTAACATTTTTAACAACTAATTCCAAATTTAAATTTTTAAATTTTGTATTTGGTGCACTAGTTGTCTTTAATTTATAGACACATTTATCATTATATATGTGCTGTCCTTTAATATAAACTAATTCTTTATACCACACGTCAACGTGAATGCCTTCGTATTGAGGCTGAAGACTATGATTAGGAGCAATTCTGTAGTTATAATCAATATTATTTTGTGCTACAATAACATATCCTTTACTCATTTATTACCCTCTCTAAACTAAACTTGTTCATTACGTGTACATCTAATCCGGTAGTACTCAATAAAGTATACTGTCCTTCATACTTTTTTTTATGAACTAAAAACGTAATATTTTCATTTTTGATATTCCATAATATATCTTTGTCGATTGCAAAATAATGCTTTCCAGGTAATTGAGTAGAAACAACATTATTTCCTGTAAACCCGCTCATAATATGTATTGCAATACTAAATGCAAAATCATTTCTAAATAGGGTTGAATTTATATCATATACATTTTGATAATATTTCCAATTTTCTTCTATATGATCTATAAGATTAAAATATATATCGTTCTTTTTAGACTTTTCAAAGTACACTACAGTAGCCCAATAAAAATCTATACTCTTATCGCTTATATATTTAAACTCGCTAACATCTCTTACATTTGAAATTTCATAACTGTCTTTAAACATCATTAAATCAGCAGTGATATCAAAACAGCTATTAAGGATATTACTAGAAACTAGATAATCAGTATCCATCAAAATAGTTTGATCATATGGTGATTTATAATAAGCAACTGTTCGGCTATGATTTTTAAACATTAATATCTTATGCGCCATTGCACCATCATAATAAATTTTAGTGTTATTAGATGTTTTATAGTCAGTAGTAATTATTTTATCAAATATATTATTTGATATTTCAACTGCATAATCAGGACTATCTGTTATTAATGTTACCGGTAGCTTTAAATATTCATGTATGCGAGTTGCACAAAATATTGCTTGTTTAACATAGTCAACGGCGCCATTATTATTTGCAATTAATACTACTCCTTTAGTCATTGTTTACTAATGATCCAATATCTCTATTTTTTGCCAGTTCAGTATACTTTTGATGATACTTGTTTGATGTTTCAAAATACTTTGAAAGTATCTCTTCTAAAAACATTTCAAGGTTGTCAATTTGAATCGGTGTATCATTATCGTCGACTAGGATAATATTTTCAATATTACCTTTTTCAACAAGTAAGGTTACAAACGTAATAAGTTCTTTAGTAACCGTAAATTGCCCGCCTTGCACAAAATATAGTAACGACTGAAAATAGTGTTCTTTAATCATTCTCTTTTGATTATTAATTGTTGTTATGTAGTTTGAAAACTCAAGTGCTTGCGATAATCTTTCGTCCATAGAATACTCCTATTTTCATTATTATAACATAAAATTAAGAGCGTGTCAAGAGCCTGATGATAAATTTGTTATTACAGCATAAGTCGGTTCGTCGACTTTTACAGTGTCATAGGTAGTAGTGCCTATTGTAACTTCACCCCATGGTTTTACAGCTTCAACTTGGCTTGTTAAAGTTCCTAACACTAATTCATCTATATCAGGAAATCCATCATTTGCATCAGCCTCTGTTAGTGCAGAGTTATTTACATCGTCATATGTAATTTTAAAATCTAAGCGAGAATCGCTTACTTCTTTTACCTCAACTGTGTAAATATTCGGTGTATAAGCCACTGGGCTTCTAGAAAATAATTGGGTGTAAGTATTATTTGCAGAGATATTATAATTTCCAAACTGGTTTAAAAAAACAACACTAGCACCATCGGAAGTGTAAGAATCATTGTAGCTAAAATTTAAAGTTCCATAATCAAGAGCATTTGCCCAATCAGAGCCTTTGGCTGAGGTGTCGCCTGTCAAACTAGAACTAATACGAATTATTCCTCCAGCATTAAAATAATGTCTTCTATGTTCAGCACTTGACCATGTAAGACTAAATTCGTGAATTAATTGCTGATTCCATCCTGTAGTACGTTGGTTAGCAGCATATGCAACCTCGTCTACTTGAGAAGTATGAACAACAAATTTATCTGTTTCTATAGTGGTAATAAGAGATTGTAAATTAGTATAATAAAGATGCTCTACTAAATCTGTATTAGTAGTGTTTGTTGCATAATCACCTGTAACAAAGTCTTCTATTGTAAAATTATCTGCACCAATTTGATGCACTCTTGCTCTGACTACATCGATATAGAGATCTTCGTATTGTTCTGCTGTAATCAATGTAGTTTGCGGAGCAGTTGGTTCGTGCGTATCACTATTACTAGATTGTCCCCACCCAGTTTGAGGTGATCCAGCCAAACTAGTTGTTAATATAGCAGATATTTGATCTTGTAGACTGTTATAATTAGCAGCAGTAATTTTTATTGTTGTAGGCATCTAAACTCCCTCATATAGTTCAGTGACTATTTCATATAAAGGCGGCGGCACTTCTACATTAAAAATATCATCTGCTGGCTCAGTGAAAACACCTTTTGCTCTAAAATGTCCTATTGTAGCAGACATATCTCCTAATACTAAATCATCTACTTGTCCAGATAAAGCTGCATCATCGAATTCATATTTAAATTCAATAATCCTATCTGCAAGTAATTTTGCACTAATCTTAAAAGTGTTTGCTGAATAAATTCCACCTAAGCTAATACCAGAACTAGATTTAGAAAATAATAGTTTATAATCGTTAAAGTCTAAATCATTATTTCCTATAGGATATACAATGCCTTGTGATGTTCCAATAGTTTCATCGTATCCAAATTTTACAATTCCAGCTAAACTTAATAGTTGCGACCAATCTCCTGATTTAGCACCTTCTGGTAAAGATAGACTTGCTTCCATTCTAATCTCGCCGCCACTATTGAAAAATGCACGTCTATGATCATAAGAGTCGAATATTGCTTTTACAACAAAATTAATTGTAGTATTCCACCCGTCTGTTCTTTGTGAGATAGCTGGTAATCCGGTATTGGCTAATGTTCCAGTTTCTGCTACACCTTGAGTCGAATGGCAAATAAACTTATCTAATTCTATATTATCCATTAATAATTCAAAATCAGCAAATCCTTTTGCAAAACCTTCCGGGTCGATTGTGTTAACTCCGTCGTTGTCTACAAAGAAACTTTCTTCATCTGCAATTACATTACTATCTTTTACTATCCGGGTGTTTTTGATAATATTAGTAATTTCGTTATTGTCTAAACCAATTTGATGGATCCTAGCTCTTAGTAAATCAATATATAGTTCATTTACATCAGCCGCTGTTGCGATATTTTTATTACTAAGAGGGTCTGTTGATACTTGTGAGCTAGTTTCAGCTGGTCCATAATTTCCTGTTGATTCGCTATAACCTTGTTTATATCCAAAGTCTCCGCCGCCGAATCCTAAAATTCTTGTGATACGTGTCTGAAGGTTATTGAATCGGTCTGCTGTAACTGTATCACCAATAGCCATTTACTATCCTAAAAAGTTGTTATATTCTCATAATATGGAGCAGGAACCTCCACGTTCAAGTATATATCATTTTCGGAAGCAAAGGTACCTTTAGAACGGTAGTGATTTACAAAACTACGCATTGTTCCTTGCACATACTGAAAGGAATCAGCAGATACGTCATCATATACCATTCTAAATTGTATTTCTGATGCATTAATTTCTTTTGCACTTATTGTAAAATTATTACCTATGTATCTGCCGTCATCGTATTCGCCACGGCTTTGTTTTATAAACAAAGGTCCGGTAAGGTTTGTTCCAGTGTACACATCGTATTGATCTGAAAGTTGATAATTTCCGATTGCCGATAGTATTGTCGGAGGAGATACAGTGTCAGTGCTTGTAGATTCACAATAATTATAACCAAACTTAAATATTCCAGCTAAAGATAATGTTTGTGCCCAATCTAAAGATTTATTACCAGCAGGATTATTTAATAATGCACTTATACGCAATTGGCCGCCACTATTAAAAAAGTGTCTGCGGTGATTTGCATTTCTAAAACGCACTCGTACTTCGTGTGTTAATCTAAAATCCCAAGGTCTTACTCTAAAAAAGCTTTCGCCTGTTTCTTCAACTGCCATTGATTCATGAACAAGAAATTTATCACGCTCTACAAGATCCATCATACGTTCAAAATCACGCATACCTAATAACTGGCCATTAGGATCCTCAGTCTCTACACCTAAATTTGAGAAAAAGTTGCTTGTTTCATCTGCAATTAGATTTAAATTAGATACTAATCTAGCGTTTCTTACTACATTTGTGATTTCAGAATTTTCATAACCTATTTGATGTATTCTTGCTCTAAGAATATCTATATAGAGTTCATTTAAAATTTCAGCTGTGGCAATGTTTCTGTTACTTTCATCTAAGATAGATACACCCGAACTAGACACACGGCCCCCGTATCCTGAGATTCCTTGTCCGTATCCTGAGTCTGAGTTTCCGCTTCCTAAAACAGTTGCTATTCTTCTTTGTAAAAGGTTAAACCTTGATGCTGTAACAATATCACCGACAGCCATTTATTTTTCCTTATACTTTAAGAACGCACTCTACTAGTTTTTCGCCTTCATCGTTGTTTGATTCTAGTGCTATGCCTACCATTGCTGTCGAAGCAATAGTTGTGCATACACCATCTTGCCAAGCGTAAACTGCCATACCTTTTGAAACTGGACCTTTCACTCTTACTGGTAAACGTCCTTTAAGTCCAATGTATTGACCTTCTGCTTCTGAATTCATCATAAGTGCAGGATCAGTTGATACAACACCGATACAGAAAGAACTTGCCTTAGCTGGTTCTACTTCATGCTCAGGATCAGCACTGACTGCTACTGCTGTGCCTGGTTCTAGTTCGCAGCAAGTGGTATACTTTTCTGCAAGGTCAGCATAACGAGCTTGTGTAGCTGTACCAGTAATTACGTTTGCTGCCATGTTTCCTGAACTATCTCTTGAAACAATCTTATTGGCAGTAGCTGCAACACTAGCAGACTGATAAGGTACAGTAGCATTATCGTCTACTGCTAATAGTGCAGCTCTATCTGCTTCGCCTTTAAATGCTGTAGCATGTACTTCGCTAAATTTATAACTCAAATTACCTAGTGAAATGTTATTATTTGTAAATGGAGCCATTTCGTTATGCTTAATAACTAGTGAAGTTATGCTTGTTCCACTTTCATTTGTTGCTTTAAATCTTATTTCACTACTATTACCAGTTTGGTTTTCGATAATAGCTTTATCACCGTTTTCGATTGATAATTTAAGATCTAATTCATTTCCTATAGTTAATCCTGTATCACTAAATGTAACTGTATTTGTAAAATTAGGAGATCCTGTTGTAACATAATTAGCAGCATCAATGCCACCTAATTTTGCAGCGTTTGACGCTGTTCCGTGGTATTGAAATACTCTATCTGCTACTTCTGCACTATTTGTAACGCCGTTATCAGCATTCATAGTCCATTTCATAGTTAAACCTTTACGGATTCTATCAAATCCTTCTATCGGATTAACAGCATTTAGTGTAAATTCATTGGAACTAATAATATAAACAACAGTATCGTCGATAATAGCTTGAATAATACTTCTAGATGTACCGGTTGAATCTTGAACTTCGGCACTAACCATGTTTGTTACGCCTGAGCCAGCAACTTGAGGACCAACCAATACAAAGTCTCCAGTGGCATTTAAAACATATAATTGTTGTGTGCTATTATTCCACCAAAAGTCTCCTTCTGATAGTCCATTTGGTGTGGTAGCTTTTACTTCAGAACCACCTGTAGCTTTCCAATATCCTACACCGGGCGAAGCATTGTCTGATGCTACAAAATATTTAATTTTATTTTGAGTTGTATCAAACCAAATCTGTCCTCTAATAGCTCTTGTAGGAGCGTTGCCGCCTGCAAAGTTTTCTAATAAGAATAATAAGTTCTCGTTTTGGATTTCTCCGTACCCTGCGTAGTTTTTACCAATAAATTTAATATTGGTTGTTTGATCTATCGTTCCGTCCTCTACAATAGTAAGTTGCGAGTTATCAAATCTATCTATCTGGTATGCCATACTGGTTGTTCCTCTAAATTATGTTATGTATTTATCCATTAATACTGTGTTGTAGCTTGCCAAACCCAAGTCGGTGTAGTCAAACCTGTGTTAGGATCATAATAGTCCTCAATTTCATATTCTAATAATTGTCTGTTCGGTGATGCAAATTCGATATTTGTAAACGCAATATCTCGCACAACTGGTTGGTTTTGAGTGCCGCCGGCGTCAACAGCAACAGTCTCAACATTCTTTGCACCATCGATGTTAATTGTAACACTAGAATAACTATATGTATGAATATTAGCTACTTTACCAATATTTCGTGCTTCTGCAGGAAATAAATCTTGTATATATCCTGCTAACGTATCTAGATATTGAGCATCTGTATCTAATCCTGTAACGTCAAATGTTAATGTTAAGGGAGCTGTTAAGAACGAGCTATCAACATAAAGTTTATTTGCAGCGTCTTGGTTTAATTCAGGTGGTGCAATATTCCTAATTTTTCTTTGCTGAGTTAAGTTTATATCTCCGCCTGCACTAATATTAATAGCACTTTGGGCGTTAATATTTAACACAGTAGTTGATGTAAATGTGTTACCGTCAAAGTTTAAATTATCTACATTAAGACTAACTAGAGTTCCTACTCTAACAAGATCATCAGCAAATGTAATATTTTGCAAACTTTCGCCTGCAATTTTAGTTACGCCTGCAATAGTTAATGCTCCTGTTTCTTCTAATATATCAATATTTTTATTAAATGTCCAACTATTAGTTTCCTTGCGCCAAGTAATTGTTTTGTCGCCTTCAGTTGATCTAAGCTCAATACCACCACCGTCTGCTAAATTATCGTCTCCTGCTAATCCTTCAGCAGTAACAGCAAGTTTAATTGATTTGTCCAAAACTTGCAATGATGTAACTTCAACGCTCAACTGTTCACCTTCAACTGTTAGGTTACCTGTGATACGCATATCGCCTTCTAAGTCTAGTGTATATTGCGGCAATCTGCCAACATTAAATATACCCATTCTGCCTTCACTAGCATCAATTCTAATAGCATCAACAATTTGTCCTTGGTTAGCACCTGAGCGCACACGCAGTCTTAAATCACTTGCTGTAAGGCTATTTTCAATAAAAAAGTCATTACCTTGAGGACGCATATTTACAAAGGCATTATCTGGAGTAGAAAACTGTAAGCCTTGTGTGTTTCTTATATCTAAACTTCCTAATGTCAAACTATCTTGATCTGCTCGAATAAATTGATCAGCTGTAAGAAAACTTCCGTCCTGTGTTTTAATTTTACTTGTGCTTTCAGCAACACCAATAAATTGGAAGTTTTCTTTCTCGTATACATTAAATCCTTTAAAGATAATACCGTTAGGATTATTATCATTTACTAGTTGAGCAACCTGATCTTGAAGTGTTGGAATAAATTCTGAATTACTGAACAGACCTACTTCACTGTTTGCAATAAATAATTTTACTACAGCAACATTTGAACCTGTTGTACTTCTAATGTTTTCTACAAATAATCCGCTCTTACCTTGACTAGTTGTATATCCAGGGCCGATTAATAAAGGATCACCGGTGCCATCAAAAAAGTATAGCTGATCGTTTCTATTATCAAACCAAAAATCACCTTCAACTAACTCTTCAGGCTGTGTTGCTTGTACAAAAGGCTCACCCGTTGACTTCCACTGTGTGCCAGTATATAATTTTAATTTTTCATTACTAGTGTCCCACCATAACTGACCGCGCAACGGATTACTAGGAGCAGCAGTATTTGAAAAATTTTCAAGTAATTTAATAAAGTTTTCATTAAAAGCTTCACCGTAACCTCTATAGCCACGACCTACAAGTGTTAAGTTGGTGCTGTTTGTATCAACCTTACCGTCTATTAGATCTACTAATATTGTGCCGTCTGTTTTGTTTAGTTGATAGCTCATTCTGAAACTTCTCCGTAGTAAATAATGTAATTTAATGCTAAGTATGGGTTCATAACATTTAATGGCGCACTAAGTCCTGCAGAAGTATTAACCCCTCCTGTATTTAAAATACCTTGGAAGCCTGAGGTTCCCGATTCAAGTGATATAGGATCAGCATCGTTATCTTCAATCAATACTCCAGGATTATTAGGATCTTCTGTTTTTTGTGAAATAGCATAAAATTGACTGTTATCTCCACGTAGCTGATGTTCGTGTTGAGGTAAATTTTGTAGTTCAATTTGCGAAGATTGACTACCTAAGCTTGAACCGACCTTGTCCGCTCCTATACCAGTAAATGCGTTACCTATGATGCTAAAAGTCTTAACACCACTTGCTTCAGTAGAATCAACAGTGATTGTTAAATCATGTGCAGGTGATGCACCTCCAAAAATTATACCTGAAATTGTAATTTTATCGTTTACTTCATACCCCTGTCCTGGATTAGTAACTTGAACAGTATATATTCCTTCATTTGTTTGTACAGCAAATACTGCATTGCTACCTGTACCAATTGTGTTAATACCCTGTAAATTTTTAAAACTTTGAATTGAACTTGTAACTCTGTTTGCAGGTGTTCCGCCCATATTGTCTACACCCAAAGGCATGCGTCCACGCATATCTGGTAGTGCAAATGTAGCAGAACCTCCATCACTTAACAGTGTAGGATCTAAAAAGTTATGCCCTATTACTGCCCAAAGCTGAGCGTAAGCAGATTTACTAACAACTTCACCGTTACATATTAACCATCCTGCAGGTGCAACATTACCACCAAATGGAAGAATACTGCCTACTGGTGTGATAGGCACAGTTTTTATAAAGTCACTTTTTGTAACTCTTTTGACACCTGTATTACCTGATGTAACATTGATTAATAATTCATCTGTGCCCGCTACATTAGAAATTGCATCTCTACTAGCAATAAATGTGTTCTTAATAGAGATATTAAAAACTTTTTCCTCTCCAGTACTTCCGTCAAAGTCAAAACTAGGAGCTTCTACATCTCCTGAGACGCTAAAAGTAGTTGCATTAGCAAGCTTGTTAGCTTTGTCTGCTGTACCATTCACCGTACCAGTAACATCACCTTCTAAGTTTCCTTTAAATTTTAATGCATGAACTGTATTAAATTTAGTATCTTCATTTCCTAAATCAATTTGCTCAGTAATAGATGGCATAATTTTACTACTTACTGTAGTTTCCCCTGTTATGTTGAGATCGTTACCTACATTAAGATTTTCTGCTATTCCTACGCCGCCAGCGGTGACTAATGATCCTGAATTAATATCAGTACTAGAAGATGTATTTTGAATAGTTATTACGCCACTTGTTGGGTCATCTGGAATTGGTGTTACTTTAACATTGCCAACGACATGCAATGCTTCATCTGGTGAAGTATTGTTTACACCGAATGTTCCGTTGCTTGCTACTGTTAATACATCATTAAATTTGTCGCCGTCTCTTAAAGAAAATTTGATATTAGATGCGTTTTTACTAGCAATAAACTGTATGCTGTCTGTTTCGCCTGCCAAAACTTTTATGTTTAGATGGTCTTCAGATCCAATCTTAACCCCATCATTTGTTTTTACTCTTAATTGCTGTTCCATAGTTCCAGCAGCATCAGTTCTAATAAAGTTTTCAGCTGGAACATTTTGTGAGCCAGTTGCTGTTGTAACTACTAAAGATTTTGCCTTTTGAGCTACACCTTGGAATTTAATTGGATTGTTTTCTTCAAACGGTGTTTCGTCTCTGATGTTTAAACCTTTTGAAATTGCGCTAAATCCATCAATCTTAGCTTTTGGTGTAAAGTTCTGTGAGCTAAGAATAGCATAAGGAACACCTTCTACAAACAGAGTAAATATCTCTACAGTTTCTTCTGTAGTTGTTACAATTTCTTGTTTCCTGCCACCTGTAAGTAGACCTAAAGAAGTTTCAGGACCTATTAATACCCAAGCTACACCAGTATAAACAAATAATTGCTGATTGGTAGTATCAACCCATAAATCACCTGATGTAGATTGTGATGCAGTCGGTCTTGCAGAAGATTTAGTAAATCCGCTGGCTGTTTTCCATTGTGTGCTATCGTATACTTTTAATTGGCTTTCTGTGCCTCCTGTATCATACCAAAGCTGTCCTTCTACCGGGGTTACAGGTTCGGTAGGCGATGCAAAATTTTCTAATAAGTGTAAAAAGTTTTCAGCTACTGCTTGTCCGTACCCTGTAGCCCTTTTTCCAGGTAATTGCATACCTGTTTCGATATTAATTAAATTATCTTCAACTAGTATAACACCTTTATTAGCTTCGTCGCTATATCTTACCTCATATGGCATTATGCATTACCTCCTGAAAGGCTTTGTATTCTTACAGTATAATCAATCTGTATTAGTCTATTAAGTGACTTTTGTATAGGGTGGAAAATAACATGAGTTATAAGTCTACCTGTAGCATTTGGATCACTAGATTTGCTTCTTAAACCTAATTCATCAAATACAAAATTCCCTTCCATGTCTGTAGCATTGTCAAATGCGTCTTGTCCGTTAGGCTCGCTATAATCTAACAAGCAACTTACTAAAACATCTGTATAATTTGTGCCACTTACATGCCTTGTTTCGATATAATTATTATTAGGATTTTTATTTAATAATCCATCATCTACTACAACTTTTGAATAAGTTTGATTATATAAACTTGCATTAGTGCCGGTTGAATTAGGAGTTAAGTAAGCAATTATACCTGTAGGATCAACACTTGTGCCTCCATTTCCAAAACTCATTTCGTATATAAAACCTTGGCTCATGTTTGCAATACTCTCCGCCAACGCTAAACTCATGTTTTCGTAGTGTATAGCATTTCTCTTTTGTACAAAAATTTCGCCATTAGAAGGATCATATATTTTAATATGTCCCTGTACCGAAACTCCGTTTAATTCGTTTATACTATCCATTTATTTGTTTCCTATACTGTATTTATTAGTTTCCTGCTCTTAAGAAAAATCCGATGCTTGTTTCAGTTTCAGTAATTGATTCGCCTAGGCGATGCCAAATATTTCCTTTTTTCCTTACAATAACTATATTCTTTTGCTCAATGTTTAATATTGATGGACTTTTGATTACTATTCTTGCGTTTGACTGATTATTATAATATTCTATCTGGTAATCTGCAGGCACTATAGAATCTGCTTCTGGAGAATCTAGTGCTGCTGCTGCATCAAATTTAGCAAACGGTTTAGGATTTAACCTAATTCCGTTTACAAATACTTCAAATTCATCAGTAGATAACGGCAAAAAGTTAAGATTTATTGTATCTACATTTGTTGCAGTTTGACTTTGAGTTACGTCTACATAAGGTATAAACTTACTTATATCTGCTAGATATACTTGTTCACCTTTAGGATGCACACTAGCAACTCCTGTACCTAACGTTCCTCTGCGTAATTGCTTTAACACATTTCCTTCTTTTATTAGATACTCTATACGCTCTTTATTAATAAACAACACACCTGGAATATTTTTTGATCTATCAGGTTCTATTAGATTTGTTCCATCTTCTACTTCTATAGATAAACTAGTTTCTGTAATAGGCTTCACAAGTTTTGTAGGTGATGAATCAATTCTACTGTAAGTTGTTCTATTTAAAATATCCTTAAATATCCTGTATCGAACAATTGTAGAATCATCTCCTAGAGTAGTTACTTGAATGTCTAGTGTATCTTGCACTTGACCTGGAACTAATTCTTCAACACTTTTACTTGTTGTAGGTGTAACAAAACTATCTCCATCTACAATAATTTCTTCAGCAGTTATACCTTTAGCATTTGAATAATTTAAATTTCCGCCGTCTAGATCTAGATCATATGTTTTAGGATCAAATAATATACTACCATCACTTGTAGTTTTTCTAACAATAAATGCTACTCTATCCTCATCTGCTGCTTTAGTTGTAGTTGCATCTAAATCATCAAGATATAAAACCTGTGTGCTGCCGTCACCGATAATTGTAAGGCAAGTTGCATTAAGATTTGTCTGTTGAGGTGTTCCAAAGTTAGGATCATCTAATCTAACATTGTTAACTATATTACCTATAGAATCATACCCTACTCTATAAACATTATAGGCAATATTATCCTCTAGAGGTTTACTGAGAACAATACCGGTTGAATCATCCATATAGACAATTTCATCTTCGATAGTATTTTCTATTTCGTCCCAAACATCGTTAAACCATCCTTTAGTATCCCAGCCAAAGTTTGCTGCAAATTCAAAACTTTTGATTTCTACTCCGCCGTAATCAACACCGTCCATAAGTTGTGCAATATCATTACCAAATGCATTTTCACCTGGGGCATATGCAAATTTAATTCTATCCACTGCATTAAGCATATCAATAGATCTTACATAGGATATAGAAACAGTACTATCTAGAGCAGGAGCATTATTTAATTCAATTTGTCCTAAGTATCTTGTGTAACTTTTTGAAGTATCTTTTATATTTGTCACTGTAAATTGACTAGACAAAATCTCTACACTATTAACAACAATTTGTATAGTACTTTTATCTAAGTTTATTGGAAACAGTAAATCAAATTTAGTCTTACTTCCAGAACCAGTAAATGTTTCAGTATTGCCTAGTGCATTTATATCTAAAATATTTTCAACACTATTTCTATCAAATTTAACTTTTGTTTGAAAAGATCTAGTTAAATTTTCTCCAAGAACTGCTATTGCAGTAGCCGGCACACCTTGACTGTTAGGTGGTGGTGTAATTTTAATGGTAGGAATTTGTGTATATCCGTGTCCTTTATTTGTAATTACTATGTTAGTTATTGTTCCATACCCTACATATGCCTGTGCAGTTGCACCATAGCCGTTACCTACTATTTCTACTTTAGGTGCCACTGTATATTCTGTGCCTGGATTAAGTATGTCAATCCTTATTATACTAGAACCAATATTTTCTAACCAATTCTTATACAGACCCTCATTTAATTTTCTGTTATCAGTAACAATTGTACCGTCTTCTACAGTAACACTAACTGGTAAAATTTTGTTTACATCAGAATCATAATATGATGGTAAATCAAAATCAGTAGTCATTGTAGGTGCTAACTCAGTCTTTTGAAAATTACTTATAAATTCTCTAATATTAGTTTTATAAGGTTTTACTTCTTCTATATACTTTTTATAATTTTCTAAATTATCAACATTATAAGTAAGATCTTGTTCTAAATTTCCTGCTAAATGTTTTACTTTAATAAAGCTTGTTTTAAAGAACCAATCTGGCGTCTGTTCAGTAAGTATATAACGTAATGTTGAAATAAACAATTGATTATATTCAATACGTAAATCCTTAATAAACAAATTATTTTTGACAGTTTCTAATATAACTCTTAATTCAAACCTTGGATCAATATCGAATAAGAAAGAGTCAAAACTCTTATTATCAAACCCTGAATTACTTGTTTCTGTTTTATAAAGGTTATCTTTAAATTGAATTGTACCGTTTTCTCTACCAATAGTTTTATAATCGTTTTCTGTACCAACGTTAACTTTTTCTAAAATCGCCCAGCCACCGGTGCCTACATTAGCAACCTTAATAATGTCGCCTAATTTATCATCTATAAAAGATAATTCATAAGTATTATTAACATTAAAATCAGTAGTTGTTAAGACATTATATCCGCTTTCGTACCAATCTACATATTCCCAATATTTGGTTACATCATAGCTTTGTACTTTAATTCTATTCCATTTAAATTGTTCGTCATCATAAGAGTACATACTCCACTTATTGTCAACTTCAGAATCTGCTTCAACTAATACTGTATGTTGTCTAACAATAATTTGTGTAGACTCAGAATAATTTTTACCACTATAGATTACTTTAACATTTGTAATTTGTCCTAAATTGTTTATAGTAAAATCTAATCTAGCATCTTGTCCTATACCCTTAATTTTGTAAGTAGGGGCTTTTTTATATCCTCTACCAGGATTAACAATTTTTACATTTATTATAGCACCATTAACAACAATTGGTTCTAGTTGTGCTTGTTTAACTTTTGTGCCAACTAACGACAATTGATCAAGTGTGTCGATTTTAACATCATACGCTCCTGACTCAAATGTAGGTAGTGGATCTCTGTCGTTAATATTACTAATATCAAATTTTTCAATTACTAATTGATTTTTAAGCACAGAATTTACTCTTTCTACATATTGTTTAAGTGCTTCTCTTCTGTTTTTAAACATGCCTTGTCTTGGTGAGGACTGAACTCCATATTTTTGTTTCTCGGTAAGATCAGCATCAGGCACAGCTCTGTTATTAACATCAAATCCTATTAAACTATCAAACCATTTTAATTCAATATCAGATGTAGGTCCACTTGTTTCTAATCCATCTGTAATTAACTTATATGCTGAATGATTATTTTGATTACTTACATCTGTTTCGCTATAACGTATAGCTAACACAATATCCTTGTCATATATCAAACCATTACAATTATTCAAAACTAATCTATTGCTACTCAACATACTTAGATATCTATATCCTTGTTGTCTAGGCGCAGCAATTAATCTAGCAATGTCTAATGTTGTTAATGTACGATTTGATTTTGCAGGAATAATTTTTGTATTTTTAACCCAATAATAATACTTTTCTGCAAAAGTTTGACTCTTTTCATCAAAGATAAATTTTTTACTATATTGTGTATTTCCATACAGTGTTGTTCCTGTAACTTCGTTTTCTATACCTTGTACAGTATCAGCAATATTATCCCAATCATCTGGTAGTAAATCTGTTTCTACCCATTCGTAAACATCAACAGTTGCGCCAGGCTGTAATTCGTTCCAGTTGTCTCTTTGATAATTTATATCTCCTTGGTATGGATATGTAAATGTAGAAGTTCCAGTATTCCACCATACTGTACCTACATGATTTTCTGCCCAAAACATTGTGTCAGCATTATCACCAACATTATAATATGCTGGATCGAACGGAACTTTATAGTTAATATTTTTATCTGCTGGTCCTGCGATCTTTCCTTGGATAGGATCGATATAATCTAAATATGTAATGATAGAATTTGTTCTCTTATTGTATAAAAATGCTCCTTGTATTTTATCAAGATCTACTGGATTAATTAATTGTCTAGAAACATTCCAACCTTTAACATTTATTTTCTTCCTATAATCGTAAAGCGCACCTACATATACATTATTTTCCTTTGCAGGAACACCTATATAAATGTGATTATTATTAATAGCAACAGTCTCTCTGAGCTCTTTAGTAACATTGTCGTAAGAAATACTCTCAGCAAATATAAATTTGTCTTTTATTTTTTCGTAAACATAAATTACACCCGGATCGTAATTAACTTTTTGAAATTCAGTTTGATCTAAATCAAACAATGTTTCATCAGCGTCAAAAATTGTAGATATAAGCACAATCCCTGCAAAACTTGCTACTGATAAAACATCCTCAGCAAACGAAATACTATACCCAAAGTTTAGTGATACCGAGTTTTTAGGAGGATCTAATGTTTGTGTAAGATTATATATTCCTGCTTCGTTTTTATAAAGATATACTTTGCCTACATTTGTTCCGTTATCACTATTGTGTGGCTCTGCAATAGCTAGAAAACTACCACTACTGTTAAAGTCATATGACATACCAAATTCAGTATTATTAGTTGGCGGTATAATAGTTTGAGTAGAGATATATCTACCTGATATAGTACTACCATAAATTCTTATTTCTTTAGTAACAGAGCTATCAGGCGCAGTTTTTAGTATTTTAATTGCTAGAGAAGTTGCTGTGTCATTGAGTTGAAAATTTTCTATTGCTATTTGACTACTGTCAGTAGATTGAGGAGTGAGATAATTTTGGTAAACAACGTCCGATACTAATGCCCATAGATTATTGTCAGAATCAGGTAAAACGCTAGAAGTAGCAAAATTTGTATTTGCTTTATAATATAAGTTATTGTATTTTACAATATCTCCTATTCTATATTCATGAGTGCTTTCCCAATTACCTTTATAATAAGGATCTATTAAACGTCTCCAACTTGTAGGTTTAAAAACATTTATATTTAAAATAGACCCATCTGATTGATCTGCAGGCGTAATAGTTTGTTGAACTTCGAAATATTTTCCGTTAAAGAAAACAATGTCGCCAATATTATAGGATATAGTTCTATTCCAAGATCCTCTAAATCTATTTTCATCAATAGGACTATTTTCAAAATATTCTATACTAGAATTACTAGCAGCATAAAGTTTATATCCTGTATCAGTTGATATAATTTTTACAGTTTTACCAAATTGAGAATTTACCACATCATACGATTGTTCGCTTACAATTTGTGCTACCCTGATATATTGATCAGGAGCAGATTTATAGTATATTATTACAAGCCCTTGATTCTCTACTCCAGGATTTAAATTATCACTAGATTTTACAGATTCACCTTCCGGTGTTGTAATATTATAAACTTGACTCCAATTTCTGTTTAAAGAACTAGGAATATCTGCCTGTGTTGGAGCTCCTGCTAAACCAAACATTTCTGTATAAAAATAGTATTCATTGTTTATTAGTGTAGGAGATTGAGAAAAGCTAAAATTATTTTCAGCTTCAAATACTAAAAACTTTCCTACAAAATTTCCTGTAGGTACAATTACACTATTAGCATAATCAACTTGATTATTTACTGTACGAATTCTGCCAATATCTGCATTTCCACGTTCTCTAATTAGTCTTACAATTTGAACGTTTTGTTTTAATTGCCAATCACCTTCGATAATTTTAATGTAAACACGTCTGCGGTTTTCTTGTGCGCTACCAAAAGTTTTTACATAAACTACTTCTGCTTTATTAAAAGGCGCTAAAGGTGTTTCACTAATTAATAAGTTTGTATCTAAAGCAAACTGATTATCGATAATTATATCGCCAACTTCAAATTCTTGTTCACCAATTTGAGCAACGTTAACATCGTTTTCAAAGTCAATGTATCCGTCCCAGATATCAGATACTACTTGTGTCTTATTTAAAATATCATATGTAAATCCTGCATTTGCAAAATCATTTGTTATATCTTGATTTACATAAAAATTAAAACTAGAATTAACAGCTGGTGTAAAATCTGTACCAACTCGTACAACAAATTTATTTGTTTCATTATCAGGAGAACTTATCTGTTCAATAATGCTAGATCTGCGATTTTCTAATAAGAAATTACCAACAGATATCTCTGTGTCACTTATATTATAATACGTATTTCTTATTTTAGATGCTTCGTTATAATCAGCTTGAGGAATAAGATCAGCATACACTAACCCCTTGCCTTCTTCAAAATAAGTTTGACCATTATTATATTGTGCTACATTTATTTTCCAGAATCCATTAAATTCTTCTTCAAAGCCGTATTCTATTTTACTATAATCACCTATTGCAGTAATTAAGCCTGAATTAGGATCTTCTAAATACGCAGTTCCTTCTACGTTAAGCACGCCTTTGATATCTTTTAAATAAATGACTGCATTGCTGCTATCAACAGCTATGTAGTCGATTAGTGCTGTGCTTACTCCTAAATTTGTTGTAAACAATCTTAAAAATGATCCTACACTAGGAGTTTGGATTATATCTGTAATTTTTATTACTGCTTCGATTTTAGAATCAATAGTATGAAAGTCTTCGATTACAGATTTACTTAATCCACTTATATTGCCATTCCATGGACTATATAAAACTCCACCGTTGAGTGCAGTTTTTTCATTCCATTTTAATTTGACTATATCGCCTTCGGCACTACCTTGGAACATATCAGACGGAGCTCTTACTAAGAAATGATCTACATTTGTGTTAGGTAGTTCTGGATTACCGGTGCTTAATAAATTAAAAGTATCATCTTGTATTCTGTTTTTAATTTGCACATAGTTATCAAATGTGCTAAACGTTGTTGCATCTTTTTTTGAACTTATACTTGCCTTAGCTTCCCATAAACTTTCTTTGTATTTCACAATGTCCCATTTGTTATAATTTTTAGTTTGATCAAAAATACCTTTATAAAATGTTCTTACGAAACTTGCATTCGGAACGCCTACAGCAAGATATTTTCCATCGTGAGACACAGATATACTTTCACCGTAATTCGATTGTGCGCCGTCATAAAAATCATTAGAGTTTGCTAAAGTTTGAGCTAATCCTAAATCATCGTTATCTTGATTTCTTCTGTAATAAAATACCTCGCCGCCGTCGCTACCAGGAGAAGATACATAAACTTCTTTATTATCTGTTGTAAATGTGATAGACTTTGTAAAATCTTGATCAACATCTGGTAAATTGCTAGAATCTTGTAAGTCGTTAGGATTATACTCCTTTGTGACAGAACTGTATACAGGTTGATTATCTAAAACTGCCCATGAATTGTTTTCATAATTATCAATCCATACCTTTTGATTATCAAATATACTGTTTTGTGCAATATTATTATATTGATCAAAATCTTGTACTCTAACTGTTCTCAGCACACTTAAAGTAAATTCTTCTTCAGTAAAATCTAAGAAATCATTTGATTCAGGAATTTCAATAACTATAGTTTCATAATCAATCTGTACAACTTCAAAAAAACCATATAAATTATAAATTTGTGCACCTGTTACTGCTATTAAGTCTCCTTGCACAATAGAATATAAAGAATTTTGCCTTACGGTTAAAGTAGCAGTAGTCCTATCTAAAGTGTCTAACTCAGTGTTAATGCGCATTTCTCTTACAATAAATAGGCTATCAACTATCTGAAATACTGTCCAATTGTTTGGTGCTTTATCTGTAATCCAGATATATTCACCTGGATTTAATTGGTTATTGTCTATAATTTTTAAATCATCAATAGATTGTGTTTTATATTCAACATCATCTTCATGAACATACCCTCTACTTTCGATAAATTCTTCTAAAACTTTTGTAGGAAATAAATTCAAACTATTGCCTGATGGTTTATCTAACAACTCGTGAGTCCTTACTCTGAATACATTATCAAATGTATCATTTGGCAAGTAATTAAGTATTTCAATAGCTTGAGGAGATTCTCTAAATTTAGACTCATCTAAAGGTATTTCAATTTGCTGTAAGTTTTCATATGAACCGTACTTACCGACTTGCACTGCCCATTCTTCGTAAACTTGTACAGTATCAGATTCACCTCTCAAACTATTAAACAATTTATCTATTGCATTTTTTGTGCCTTTGTCTTGCAACATACCTTGGTAAAATTTATACTGCGAAACATCGTCATTTATGATATTAGCAAGGTAATCACGTTTTTGATAACCGATTAAATGTCTTGCAAGTCTATTTTGTTCTTCATCAAAACCGTCACTTTCTATGTCATAAAAGTCTGCAAATTGATTAATTCTATAGTCAAAGTTTGTAATTAATTTTGATTCTGGTTGACTATTTAATTGTGTCCAGTAACTATAGTCAAATACCTTTGTGCCAGGTACATTATATCTTGCAACATAATAAAATTCTTTATTCTTGACAAGTGCTCCAATTTGATAATCTTGCCACGGTTGCCATTCTGTCAATTCGGCATCATCATAAATGAAGCCAGGAATGTTTAGACTACCGTTCCAATTATCGCTTCTATAACCTATTAACTTTAAACGCTCTTGTCTGTATCCTGTACTAGGTTGATATATGATATCATTAAATACAGTTTCATTATCAATTATAACCACATGTTCTTTTTGGACTAATGGTAATTTTATGTTATAAATTCCATTATCGGTATTCTTAACTGTAAGACTAAAACTATTATTATCTCGTAGAATGCTACTAAATTTTCTATTTAAAGGAAGTCCGTTTTCATCTAATAAACTGTACTTGTAAAAATTATCATATATGTCATCTACAATTAAAAAATCTCTTTTAAAATCAATCTCAAATGAACCAGGACTTAACGAAATACTTGTTCCGTTTGACCAACCTTGTTGTGTCCATTCTATAAATTGTTTAGCAGCATTAGTCCAATTTGTAATTGTTTGGGTACTTTCGTCAAAGTAATTAAAATTAAATCCATTTACTTCTAAATATCTTCCGTGGCCTATAAGTAAATCTACTACATCTTGAATATCTCTAAGAACATGTCCATATTTAATTTCTTCTACATTAGTATAATTAAATTCTTTTTTAAGTATGCCTCTACTACCTCCTATTGTAGGTATTTCTGGTATTTGAATTAAATTATCTAAACTAAATTCATTGCCGCTTGTAAAACTATTAGTTGCTCTGTAAATATTTTCATTAACAACAATTTGTCCTTTCGGATAAAACTGTCTAGGTGACCAATTTACAGAGTTTTCTAATTTTCCTCCTACAACTATTGTAGAATCATTATTAGTACTTACTGTTTTATAATAGTAAAACACAGGGTTTTCTTCGTTATAACCAGAGACAATATATCCTTTAGAAGATCTTTCTAAAATAATTCCACTATAAACTATACTATCAATCGGAGTACTTGTACTTGTATATACAGTAATATTTTCATCTGGAATAAAAATACTTGCGGTATTTTGAGCAGCTGGATTTTTACTATCTAGTACAATATTAAGCTTTGCTTTATCTGTAAATCCGCCTAATTTAAAAGAAATTTTATTTTGAATAGAAGTAATATCTTCTTGAAATTCATCATATGTTTTTAATATATTACTACCTATTAATCCGTGTATAAAGTTTACTAAGCCACTTGTTAAGACTTTTTCATTATCAGTATATGTATTAGGAAAAACTAAATTAGTCAATGAAAAATGTCTTCCTGTATAAGAAGAAACAATTTGATTAGATAGATTCTTTTTTGTTCTAGATACATCAAATCCTAAAGCGCAAAACATTGAAGGTTTATTTAATAACATAGCCTTTACTAAACTAAAAGGATATTCGCTACTATTTCTCCATGCATTTTCAACAGGCGCATAATCTCCAAATGTAAACGCAATGTCAGTATCACGAATTACTGTGTTCTTAGCGTAACCAGTACTAATAGGTGATAGCAATTTACCTTGAGAGTCTACAGGTATAAATTTTGTAATCCCCGGACGAGCATATTTTTCGTCAATTTGTACAATTAAAGTTGGATCTTTAATTCTACCTTCTTCAATGTCTTTCCAAAGTATATTATTGTTGCTTGTATAAGGAGCCTTTCCGTAAGTATCCTCCCACCATTTTGGTTTAATTGTTAAACCAAGCATCTCCCAAGGATGCGTGTGGGGACGATCAGTATCATATAAGTCAACGTATACACCTCTCCAATAACCTGGTAAAAAATTTCCATCAATTGCACTTGTAGTTTTAGAATAATTATATGTAAATTGATTTTCATTGCTGTAAAATAAATTAGAAGTATAATCTATACCTGTGTTAGATTGCCACTTAATAAAATCAGGTAAAAGTAATCTATCAATCTTTGATTTAGAAATACCTTTTCTAAATTTACCTCCAACAAACTTATCTTTATTGAATAAGTTTGTTCTATAATTAGATTTAATATTGTTAAAAATTCTTTTTTCTAATTCTAATATTAATTCATCTCTATAGTCTTCATACGCTGATATTCTACTACCATCGTGTCCAATGATCATAGCTTTGCCTATAGGGTAAAGTGTGCATGTGTTATTTTCGTCTTTAGTTATTTTAAATTGAGACTTTGGAGCAAAAAATATACTATTACAACCAGTAAGTTCTACAGTTGTTGTTTCATTATTAGAATCTAATTTTTTTGCTTCTGCTTTACTCAAATATAAAGGATGAAACCAGCCTACGTTTCCTTTAACATCTTGTCCGTACAATTGGTACTTTTCTTTTGCATTCACATTTCCTTGTTGTGCCAGCCATTCATTATCGTGAGAAATTTGTGGTTCATATTTAGGATAAAGACCTAGTTTTGTAGGCGTAGGCGGTATATAGCTACCGTCAGTATTGGCGTATTCATAAACTTCTACAATATCACCTTCTTGTTGATCTACTAATAGTTGTAAAAAGTTTTCTTCTGTAAAGATATAATCTTTGTTATAAAGTAACTGATTGCCATTTAAATAGACTAGTATTGACTTAGTTGATAAAAATTTTAAATTAAAGTTTTCGCTCAAAGGATAAAAACTATTTAAGACATCAAATACTTTATACTCTTTCCTGTCAAATCCTTTGTATCCTAACATATCGGAAAAATAAAAAGGTTGATTCTTTGTTTTATCCTTGTTTAGTTCAGATATAATTAAATCTACATGCTGTTTTTTTTCTCCGTCAAAACCTAATGTTTCTGCAACTTGTAAAAAATTCCTTTTAAATTTATTATATTCTAGCGCAGCATATTCTATAGATTTAACAATATTATAATTTTTATTTAACGTAAGATACATAGATAAATTCATTGGTCCAGAATGCTTTACAAATCTTTTTCCTAATCTATCTACACTACCTATATCTCTTAAATTACTCACTCCGGGATATATGCCATCAAAGTCGGATAAATCGTCAATTATTGTTTTTACATGATCACTAACTTCTCCTAAAGTAAATGAAGCAATGTCTTCATTTAAAGGATTTTTTTCTAAATTTATTGGGAATTCATAATATCCGTTTTTATTTTTTGGTTGTGATGATTCTGTTTTTATTACAATAAAATCACCTACAGGTAATGAATCTTTAAATTCTACAAATAGTTTTCCATTTACTTTTATTAAAGTATATAATTTATTTGATTGTCTAATATTATTAACAAATACTTTAACTTTTAAGTCAATGATTTCTGCAGGATTATCATAAACGTCAATTTCAAAACTTGTTTGCTGATTAATTGTGGAAAGATATTCTCTAACTACTAATTGTTTGGAAATGTTAGGAATAGAACTCCAACCATTTACATACTCAAATTTTTCTCTGTTTGAATACTTTTTTAGAAACCCTGTATTTGTAAATACTGTTTCAGTTACATCTTCAATTTGATATGTAAATGAATCAGATTCTAGATTAAAGTCAAATAATATATCTCCTGAATTTCCTATATTTCTATATGATAAAGGCATACCCAATTCACTATCAACTGCACCTGTACCTTCTTTATAAGAAAATAATTTTGTGCCTCTAAAAGTACTACTGTTGTATACTTCCATATCTCCAAAATTGTCTCCTATAGATGAATACAATGAAAACATAGGCGGTTGATTTATTTTAGTTTTTTCCTGTGCAAGATTCCAGCTATTTTTATAAAAATAAACTTTGCCTTTATTTTTTATACCTTGCTTAATTATTACATTTTGATTTTCTAAAGGTTCAGAGTCAGTAGTTTCTACAAGACTTACAACATCGTCATTTACAATTCTTACAAATTTAACTTCATATATTTTTCCGTTGACTCTTGTGTCTTTATCAGCTATGAATAGCACTCGCATACCTTGTATTAAGTCTACGCCATCGATATTATAACCTTTACTACCCTCTATAGTTGAAAATACATCTGTTGTAAATGTGTCTACTAAGTCAACGTCTTTCTTAAATTCTGTTCCGTAATTATAAAGATGTAATCCTGCTTTAAATTCAATAATAGGTCTAGATGCTTTTGCTGATTCATCGACATCTGATGTAAATTTGTTAAATGTAGCACTTTGTTGTATGACTGATTTGTGGAACCATCTATTTGACCTAGACCAAGCGTTTCCGTCAATACTGCTTCGGTTAATAGTAATGTAATCTTTAATATCTGGATATCCTGTAGCTGTAGAATATGGAAGTCTGTCAAACTTATCTGTGTCGTAATCAATAACTTCTGTAGACGTGTAAGCTTGAGGAAGTATGAGATCATCTTCTGCAATTAGTTGTATACTTGTGCCAACGCCATCGACATAATAGTTGCCTTCAGCAAAATATTCAGGAGTAGTTTGACCTCTAAAAAATACCTTTAATCCATTTGTAAACACAACTCCGTTAGCACTTGTATAAGTTTTTGCACCTATAATTTCATCACGTACATTTAAGTATGTGTTATCTTCTATATCGTATATTCTAAACTCACCACTCATATCAATGTCGTTAGAATTAATATAATATAATTTGTTAGGCGCACTATACGGAACAGTAAATTCAATTACACCCCTAGTCATATAGATATTAGCTATCTCTTCGCCTTCATTACCTAATTTTCTTATACCGTCTGGATATAGTGTACTTACATTATCTGAATCTTCAAATGTAACTCCGCCTAGATTAGGTAATACTATAAAATCACCTGCGTCAAATTCTGCACCGAATAGTTCTGCATCAAAAAGACCATCATTTCTTATACCGTCAGTTGTTGCAACAATAACTGCATTACCAGGAGTAAATGATCTAGTTATTGCAATAGCTATGGGATGATCTGGACAATCTATTTCAAATCTATACTTTTGTCCTCTAAATAATTTTACACTTGGGTTACGTGTTAGTCTGTTACTGAATACATATGCATAATTGCCGCCTTGATTTTCAGCAGTTATAATGTATGTGCTTGTTACATCTTCGCTTTGACCTTCAACTGGAACACTTAGAGGACCGTTAGGTAACCAATAATACTCTCTAAAATTAATAAATTTGTCCCAATCGATATTAGGATTCCAAGGATAGTATTCTTGTTCATTTATTTGACTATGGTCACTTACATCAACATTAAAAAATTTTAATTGGTTTATATAATCATTATAATCTTTGAAGAACTTTACATTATCTATGTTGTCTTTAATAACTAAACTAGGTTCTAGTTGATATGACTGTCTCTGAGTCGTAATTTCAGGAATGTAAGTATCTGTTGCTCTAAAACCTTTTGCAGTTTTTCTACCTACAAAGCCACTTATTTTTTCCGCTACGCCTGGCTGAATAAGTTGATCAATTGTTGCTTGTAAAAATTTTAAATTTGCTTCAGATCTAAAAAATCTAGGAAGAAATCTTGCACTTTGTCTTTTATCATCATCTGGAGTAGGTAGTCTAAATTCGCCTTGTGTATTTGCCATTAGTAATTACTTCCTTCACCATTATTATTTGCAACATTTCCGACTGGATTGTAAGTTACAGATGTAGATTGTGTGCCTTCTCCTGTAATTATAGATGCACCACTTGTTTGATTTATTGTGCTCACTGAGCTACTGCTAGGTAAAGTAGTAGGAGCATTTGCACTCCTTGTTTGTACACCTTGCATATTACTAGATATACTAGTAATTACTAAACCAGACGACTGTAAGTTTGTTGATGTATGCTCATCGATAATTTCAATATTATCTACTGTTGCAGCACTTAAAAATATTTCATTAGATTCTGATTTTATTTCGAATAAACTGCCAAATACTTGATCAACTTGCTTTGGCACAACAACTATACTAGATAAGTTAGGAGATAAATTATTCATAATATACGCACTAAGCTCTTGGAAGTAAAATACATCACCAAAGTCCCAATTTTCTATTGCAAAGAATTGTGTAATCAATTGAATAATATTTGATTTAAGTTGATTGTTGTTAACAGATATTCCTGCATTTTTTACAACTTTAAAAATTACTTGTAATCTTGGATCAGCTTTTTCTCCAAATAGCATTTTATATGTAACTGGATGAAATACAACTTCGTCACTGATACTTTTAATTTGTTTAATACTATTTCCGTAATTCCTAAATAATTCATCAGAACTAGGTGGTAACGGTAAAGTAGTTAATCCGCCATTAATATATTTCCTTACCTGTGTGTCATAATCTTTAGTTAATACATATGTATCTAAAATATTACTACTTGCAGGATCTATTCTATACTCAGAATCAGCTACATGTTTATAGTGAAATTTTAAATCTGCTCTACCTACAAATGCTCTATATTCATCGGTAATAGTCATATTGTTTTGTGACTTGTTTAATATTTTAAATAAATCAAAATCTACTATATAAAATATTTGTCCATCTACTTCTGCATTTACATTAATAGGATCTAATGCATCGTTCTGGCGAATTTTTACTGTTCCGTCTGTATTATCAAAATATTTGTAATCATCAACACCGTCTACAGAACTGTATTTTTTCTGAAATATAAATCCTGTCTCATCTACAATGTCTTTAAATAATTCTGGATTATCTGATATACCGTCATCGTCACTATCATATAAAGATAATTCAATACGTCTTGTGTCATTATAGCCTTCAGTATCTTTATATGATGAAGAAATACTCCAGTCAAAGTCTTTATTAAAAGGACTTAAACTGTTAGGTTGTGTGTTAATACCTAAAACAGTAATTTTATCTTGTTCAATCTTACCTGTTTTTGTATTATAAACTTTATCAGCACTATCAAAGAAAAATCTTACTTCTGATTCGCTTTCAAATACATATCTTAAATTTCTGTAGGTAACATTAAAACTTTGTCCGTCAGTTCGAAAATAAAATAACCAACTATTATCTTGATTAGTTCTAGAAATATCGCCTTGACGTTGTAAACTAAAAGGAGTATAAGTGTTCAAATTATCACTTGTTATAATTTTCCATTCGCTTGAATTTTGGTCAAACCTTAATCCAAAATCTTTATATGCAAATGCTCTATCTATAATTTGTTTTTTAACATCAGAAATTATAGAGTTAGCATATTTAGGTAATATTTCAAATAATATTGCACCGTCTGGTATTATATCATTAAAAACAATCGGTCCAAATCCGTCATCGTCAACAAGTGTGCCATCCGCATCAACTGTCTTTACAGTTGTCCATACATATAAACTGCTTCCTGCATGATCCGGTGCTCCTTGCATTAACTTTCCGTTTTTCATAAAATGATATCCATCCGGTGCAGCAAATTTACACATTGCACCAGGTTTAATATTTTTTAAAGCGTTAGTTGTATACGTGCCAACACTATAGACACTAGATGTTGCAGTGTTTCCATTAGCACTTAAGAATATTTCAGTTAAATCTAGTATTTGTTCAAAGTAACCAGTCGATCTATTTGTTTTAGATGTTGATTGGCGCCAGATAGCATTTAAATCTGTAGTGTTTACTTTATCAAAATTTTCATTATAATAATTTTTTAGACCGTTACTAGATATTCTTGATTCTATTTGACTGTAAATTATTCCTTCTATGTCGGCTTGTGTTGTAAAGTTAAAGGAAAAATTTTCTAAATATTCTTCTCTGTATAATACACCATCAGATGCAAATATACTTGTAGTTGAATATTTTCCTGTAGGATCTGTCAGATCAAAGTATCTGCTTATTCCACTAGATACTCTGTTTACTGTTTTAGTTTTTATAATATTTTGATCTATGCCTAAAGGTCCGATATTATAATCTTCGGCTGTAATTAATCTATTCTGAGTATAATAATTAGAAGGTGCATTTTGTTTTATGTCAGCACTTGACTCGCTTTCTTCACTATTATTGACTGCACTTTTTAAACTTAAACCAATAGTCAACGTTTCTTGAGAATTGTTACGACTAATATAAGGAATTTGTAAATTTATATTCTGTAAATTTCCAGGATTTATAATAATACTGTTGTTATCGCTTGTTCTATAGTAAACTCTAAAGTTACCTGAAGGTAAATTACCAAATACACCGTCACTAAAAACTAAATTTATTCTATCATCTGTCCTAGTTGATACAGTATAAACATTTTTTGTATCTTTAAACAAGCTATTATATATTATATTATTACCTTCAACTGAATCTAATTTAGTCCATAATTCAGATTCGAAATTATTAGAATCTACAGAATATAACCATACATCACTATTGTTAATATTAGTATCATCTATTGATACTATTTGATTCGGAACAGGAGTGCTTGAATTAAATGTTGCATTTTCTAACTGTCCTTGTCTGAAGTGCATAAAAAATCCTGTATTAGAACTTCCTGCGCCTTGGCTATCATCTCTATAGACAAAGGATGGATTATTTCCAGGTAAAGGTGCTTCTTCAACTATTGTGTCATTTTCTATACCTGTGCTTACTATTTCAAACCTAGTAGATATGCCTTCTACAGTTTTACTAAATCCGTACACTGGAACGTCTGTATTAAGTGCGTTGAATCTATATTGTTCAGTTAGCACTCCTTCAATATTTGCTGAAATAGTAGGAGACCCTATGCCTTCGGCGTTCGGCAAAGCTGCATTAATAATTTTTACAAACTGTTCAAAATAATTTGGATTAGATCTATCATTCCAAAGAATTTTTGTACCTTTTAATCCTTTTCCTGTACTATCGATAATATTTTCTGTTGTAGATATAGAATCAAATTTTAGCAAACCATTAGCAGGTTTATTTCTTTTTGGATTATAAGAAATAAGTTTAGCTAATCTTAATACACTTTCTCTACGCTCTGCTGTTTCTAAAAAGTTTTCTCTAGCGTTAAGATCCATTCTAAAGGATAAGTTTTGTCCTAAGAATGCAATCAAATCGATAAGCGCAAGATATTCAGAGCTTTCAATGTAATCGTTAAAGTCTTCTGGATAATTTTGACGCAGATAATTAATCATTGTTCTACGTAGATTGTCAAAGTCGTAACTTTGGAAGTCTGCATTACTAAAAGATTGATAAATTTTCTTCCAATCTTCAGTAGCAATTACACGAGATTGCCTATCGGTTGATGACATAGATTATTCCTTCATGTTATATGATATTTATCAGGAATAATTATGTATGCATATTATTAACTTAAGGCTTCTCTATCAAATCGCAACATAAGTTCTTCTGATATATTGTAAGGTAAAAATACTAATAATGCACTTACTTCTATACCACTTTCGTAAGTATCAACTATAACTGATTCAGCTGTTACCCTATCATCATAATTAATTATTTCTGCTACATCACTTATAATTGCGTCTCTGTTTTCATTAGTAAACGGTTCAAACAACATATCCCAAATAATTGTACCAAATTGCGGATCGCTTAATTTTTCACCTTTTCTAATATGAAAGTGATTTATTATGTCTTGTTTTATAAGTTCAAAATCATAAAGAGCAAATCCTTCATTATTTTCATTTATTGTAGAAAATCCTCGATAAGCACTTCCTTGAGAAACCCTCTTATTTCCTGTATTTGCTTTTACTTGTACTCTTTTATAAAGATTTTTTTCTAATGTACTCATTTATATTTCCTATTTTTGAGCGAATTGATTATAAAATGCGCTTCTTACAACGTTTGTTCTTCGTTTAACGCCCTTATGGTATGCTGCTAATACTTCTGGTGAACATAGCCAATAATACCAACCTTTGCCATTTGATGCAAATTTTCTATCAATACCCACAATATCAACATGCATACCGTCCGGAATTCCCGGCATATATCCGTGTTTAGATCCTATACCCTGTCCACCGTTAGCAAAGAATTCTTCAACAAATTGAGTAAATCTTGGAGTATCGCGTTTAATACGTTTACCAGTTTCATAGTCAAAAATTTGTATATCAGCAGCACTTCCCCAGTCGTGGCGCAATGAACCTGTACGCACTCTAACATTTCCTAAGCAACCTCTTCCTTGACTATCTAATCTATGAGTAGGATCCTTTCTCCATTCTGACTTAGGCATTTGTCCAGCACTTATTATCAAAACCTTTGTATCACATATAGTCGCTGTTTTATCCAACAACTGTAACATTCTAGGCTCTAATGGATACCACCTAGATTTACCGCTTTTTTCTTTTAAGTTTTTAATTTCAGGTTGATATGTTACTCTATCTGTTTCTGTATAACCTTCTATTTTAGGCGGCACATAAGGCTTATACCCTCTTGCTCTTGCATCAATCGCCAGCATATCTCCACTATCTCCTACTTTGATAGTATCGCCTTCGTCATTTTGCCATACATCGCCTGTATTGCCTTCTTCGTTAGGAATATCAATGGATGTCATGTCTCCGCCAGATCCAGATACTCGAACACTTGTTTGAGATATTGATCCGCTTTGTAAGAATGTATCTGGAGAAATAAATCTATCAGCGGAAACCATTAATCCTGGTGATTCTCTGTCAGTTTGATCCTTTTTAAATCCTAAAGGATTAAGATTTTCATGATGTGTCCATGGCTCGTGCTGCGGTGCTCTAGGAACAATCGATGTGTAAGGAACAGGCTGCGAAACTCCTGGTAGTACATACGGTAAAGTAATTTCAGGTAATGGATTAACTATTGTAGGTAGTGCAACATTAGTTATACTATCACTTGCTGTAATTGCTTTTGCAGCATTAGCAGGAAGTAATGCATCTACACCCTCAGTAGCAGCAGTTGCACTTCCTGATAATCCGCTATTTAAGTGTATTTCGCCTGCATCAGCTGCTATAACTCCAGCAGCTTGTATATTAACATTTAACCCGGTTGTATGATAAGAACTCTGTCCTGAAACTACATGATATGTAGTTCCAGATTCTTCAAAAATAGATAATTCTGCAAGACTATTAATATTTGCAGTTTTACTTTGATTAAAGATGTTAGTTTCTGCAATATTATGAATTTCGCCAGTTACAGTTTTGTTAAAAATACTTGTTTCTGCGGTATTGTGTATTGATCCTGTTGTAGTTTTATTAAGAATATCTGTTCCTGCTGTAAAATTTATAGATTCAACAGCATTTGTTAAGACACTTATACCAGCTCTGTAATTTAAAGTACCCTCTGCAGTCAGCATATAGTTACCTGCAACATCATTATAAAAATTTGAGCCAGATGATTGATATATTGATTGAGATGCTTTTAAATGTAATGCACCATTCATTGCTTCACTATACATATGAGATCCGCTAGTAAAACGAGTGCTTTTTCCTGAATGAGAAAAAATGTCATCGCCTACAGACAAATGACTACTAGTTCCTACTGTAACTTTGTGTTCTCCTCCTACTAGATGACTTGTATCAAAGGCACTTTCAATTTGTACTCGGCCGCTTTGCTTATTTTGTTCAAAATGTTTAAAGTCACTCCATCTTGCACTAGCTTTTATATTAACATTTCTGCCGGCTTCCATATTAATATCTCTTTCAGCAGTAATGTTTAAATCAGTATCAGTCATAATGCTAACACTATCTTGTGCATGAATATCGATTTTTCCATCACTGGTCATTTCTATCCAAGTTGTGCCTCTAGCATTACCTATGTAAATTAAATCTTCTGAATTGTGCATTAAAATTTGATGACCAGTTCTAGTTCTAAATCTCATAAGCTCGTTTTGAGGAATTGTTTCGTCGCCTCCTAATTCTTGTGCTCTTTTGTTAACATAAATCGGAGGACCGTCTTCAGCATGAGTTGCTCTGATGAGATTTTCATCTCCGTCGTCCATTACAAAACTAGATCCGCCGAGTCTGTTATACGGGATATCTATTCCGTTTATATCATCTCCATATTTAGCCTTTGGATGATTTTCTCTTTTATCCAAAGGACCTGGAGTGTTCATTCCAAATACCATACTAGGAGCTTCTCGTCTAGAACTAGAAGTAGTTGTTCCCCTAGCCTCGTCATCTAATAATCCTTGTACTTGTAATACCTCGGTAAAATCTTTGTTATAAGGCTTTTTAAAAAGTTGAGGATCAACAGCAGTACCGTCTTCTAATTTTTTATTATATTCTCCTACGGGTAATTTTTTATTTTTTAAATCATCTGGTGTGTTTTCTGTATGTAATGTTGTAGCTGGATTTGCTCCAGGAACCATCATATTCATATTGTTATCTTGTACACATCCTATCCAATAACCGTATGCAGACATTCCTTCAGCAAATATAACTAACACCCGAGATCCTACATCAGGCGGGACAGCCCAGAAGCCATAACTTTTTTGAGTGCTTTCAAAATTATCATTTTCTTTTAGCCCGAAAGCAGGAGTAGCACCATAAAATGGAGACAAATACTTTGCAATTGTTAATTGGCCAGTTCTTTCTGGTATACCACTTGACGAAGATCTTCTAATAAGTTCTACTTCTAGTGTGCCTTGATGATAAGGGTCTAAATGACTGACAATAATAGCTTCAAATGGACCACTATTATTAATAACACCATCTTGTAAAGTTGTTCTTTTATAACTCATACTACTACTATTCTTCCTGTACCATCATTAGCAAATTCTTTTTCAGGATCATCATAGAAGACATCACCGTCATATTTGACTTTTATTTTTTCTTCGTCAGGTGCTTCGCCAATTTCCGCACCATCTTGGTCGTATATCTTTCCGTCTCTTTCACTATATGTATTATTTACAATTTGTAAGATTTCTAGTGAGTCAGAACTTTCTATTAATTTTTCAAAAGACGCAACTTCATTTTCTTGACTAGAGTTACTTTCGGTAAAAGTTTGCGGTAATGGCTTATCTGAAACTCCTAAAAGACTATCAGTCTGTACTTCAGCTACTTGAGTAGATTTTATTTCATCTATAGGTAAAAATACAGTTTGCCATATTTCTGCTTTGTTAGAAACATCTTTAAATTGATTCATATATTCATAACGTTTATTAGAGTTTGGTTCTGTAAATGGATCAACTCCTGTAGCTTGTATAAATACATTTCTTGTACTTGTTAGATCAACTACATTTTGTTTTTCTCCAAAAAACGCAGCTGCCGTTTGGGCCGATGTTATAGCATCGTCTAGTAATTGAGGATTACTTACTATATCTAAATCTATAACTTTTGATATATGCTCAAAGTTTTGTTTACCTGTAATACCTAAAAATCCTGCAGGAGCAAATGTACTTCCTCCATTGTTTTTTAAAATTTCATCATAAAACTTTTCAGGTGATGATTTTAAATCATTAAGTTGTGCATCGGAAAAATTTGCTACACTTGGTCCAAATCTATTCCTTATTTCATTATTCGGAACATTTACATAAGATTTTACATACCCTGTTGTAAGACCTGAAATGTTTTCGCACATACCTACAATATTACATACGCTATTTAAATCATCTATTCCTACTTTACTTAATTGATCTTTGATTTGTTTAGCATTTTCTATCTTAGTTTTATCGGTAATTTCTATTGGAATTCCCGAAGGCCCAGCAAATATAGTCTTGTTTACTGAATTTTGAACTTTTGGATTATCGCTTTCTATTGCGACTCCGGTCTGCGATGTGCCAGGCGGAGCATAATCAGGAAAGTTTCTTGTACTTGTTTTTCCTAAATGACAAACATCTCTTATTTTTTTTCCAGTTCTAAAATCATAACGATCATCTTGTGGATCTATTCTTTCATATGTATAGGCATTTTCTACAAATGGTAACTCAGAAGGTGTTGAAGGATGAGAATTTATAAATTTACCACCTGTAGTAATTTGTCCGTTACTTACTGCATGTTCAGTAATTCTTTTCTGATTAGAACCTATATTTGGACTAGCTGTGTTGTTGCTATTTGTTGTTACATCAACTCTTGTGCTTTTTCCTGTGCCTCCTTTTTTGGCATCTTTTATTGATTGTAAAAATTCATCTGGATTGCCGTGCGCAGAATTATTTAAAACACCAGAGTAATAACTTTCGCCTTTGGCTTTTCCGTTAATTGGTATTGGTAAAGGTATACTAGCAAATTCTTTACATAGATTTATCATAAAATCAATATCAGTAAATTTGCCTAGTTTCCATTTTTTATAATTCCTAACATTATATAATCTTCCTAAACAAATTACATCCTGTATTTCTGGTGTAAAAACTGTTAGATCTTTGTCTAGTCCTAGATATTTTATTGTTTCTTCTAAAGGAGATTTTATAAACTGATATCTACCAATTGCACAACTTTCCGTCTTTCCAGTACGTTTTTTTTGTTCAGAAAGAAGTTCATTTTGAAATTTTTGCACTCCTCTTAAAGTTTTCGATGTAAGTGTAGCATGTTTACTATCGCTGTAATGTGCATAATAACCATACCTACCAGATTCTCCTTTTGCTATAAGATCTAATATTGCCCTATCAACAGAATCAATAACAAATGCAGTTGTACTAATAGGATCTTCTTCTACAGCATCTGGTAATTTACTACTATCTATAATATTTAAAATTTCAGATGTAGAGGCGTCTTTTTTAATTGTAGTAGACAAATTAAAAGAATTAATTCTAGCAGCATTACTGTCACCTGCAATAATTGCTCCTGGATAAGAATTTTTTATTTCTGCTGCGCTTTCTTTCTTTAACAATTCAGGTTGTTCTTTTCCGTGATATAAACCGTCTACACTATAAACAGTTGCACCTGCGCTAGTTGCTGCATTTTTAACTAAATCATGTAATTCTGGAAATCCGTATTCTTTGTCTGGATTTGGTGGTACAATTACTATGTTTGTGTAGCCTTTAGCTTTCGCATTTTTTACTATAGATGTAACATTTTCTGCTGTTTTAGATGTATCATCTATATCTGATGTTCCAGCAGCTATTATAATTGTATCTGACATTAAAATCCACCTCTCATCCGAAAACTTCCATCTCTCTTAAACGCTTCAATTTTACTATTTGTAAATGCAGTTGATGATTGAGAAAATGTGCCTGTTGGAGTGTTTGTTTGATTCTGTACTCTTTGTAGTTGTAGATTCTGAGTAAATTGTCCATTATTAAAAGTATGTGTTACTCCCCAGCAATTAAATAGTCCGCTAAAAGGTTTTACAAGTTCTGGCATTCCCATTAGAAATTGTCCATTAAGTTGTGGATAATCTAAAGGTGTTTTAAAATTAATAACAATGCTTAAAGGATGAAATCTTGTATCAGCTCTACCAGCTATAGTTAAATTTTTTCCTACAACTTTCTGTCTACCATTTCCTGCATCTCTAGGAATATAATACGGATCTCCCCAAATTGTTAATTCTGCGGTTACCATGTTCAATGGAGAATTTATGATATCTGAATGAAATTTCTCTGCCCTATTTCTTTTAGCCAACGCCTCAGGATCTGTTGGTTTTTCTGCACCGTTTAAAAATTCTTGCTCATACTTAGTTCCAAGTTGGCTTGTGCCTGTTAATTCCCTAAGCTCTCTACTAGTCCTAGTTTCAAGTTTTTGGCTTTGATTCCTATCTACAATTTTTGTGTTATCGCCTGCACTTACACTACCTTTGTCGTAATCTGCTAATACTAATTCATAAAATGCATTATTAAAATTTAAACTAAAATCTAAAACATCTTCATTTTTTCCAGAATATATATAATTGTATTCTTTTTCTGCAGATGATTTTCTTTCGGGTATTCCTGTCGGAGCTTCTTGCGACCCCATAACCGTAGATTCACACACTAAAGAAGGAACAACACAATATACATAGGTCATTCTAGGACGTCCTAGCTGTGGATTTATAGCATCTTGGTCCTCGATAAAAACCATTTGATCTATTTTTAGATATCCTTTTAAGCCAGCGGCAGGATTTTTATCAATAGCTTCTTGAACATACTTAGTATCTAAGCATACATCTGTAATAATTTGAGAAATTCTAGAATTTTGTTTGTATTGATAACTTATTTCATTTCCGAATTCTGGTAAAACTTCAAATTTAACTTGTCCTGGACCATCAGTTCTTAATTCAGTGCGCTGCTTTTTATTCATAGTATTTTTACGTCTTGCTACATCGTCAGCTACTGGACTTGTTCCTATAATATTAATATTTTCAGGTCTACTTCCCCAAATTTTTAAATTCTTAAAATATGTTGTTGACGGAGAATATGTGCGATTAAAAATAACACCAGTGTCACCAGTGAATTGTATGTCATCTTGCATATTCAATGAAACATTAGATTTTGAATTATTAATTCTATTTTGTTCTTGCTGGTCAAATAATAAACTTTCTTGTTCTGTTATATTTAGGCCCTTTAATGCATCGTAAATATCTGCAGAATCTTTTGGAAATAATATAAGATATCTATCATAACCTGCAATTAAATTATTATTTTCAGCATTCTCAAACAAAGCATTTACAGAAGCAGTGACACTTTCTTCTCCAGTGTTTAACACCTCATGTGCAAGTGTACCTTTTGCTTTTATATCTGTTAATACTATATCTACTGAATCTTCAAAGGCTATTTCAGTAAACGCTACAGCACTGCAAGAATATCTGCTACCTGCTCCGTCGACATCAAAATCAATACGTGTAATCATTATAGGAATGTAACTAGGAGGAATTTTACTAGGAATAGCATCTCCATTTACATTATAACCTGTAAATTCAATTTTAATGATAAATGGCAATTTATTAAAACTACCGTAGTTTAAATCATTAGCTGTTTCTCTTATTGCTTCTAAAAATTGTCCCATAGAATATGGTTCAATAATATCAAATGTAATTGCGGTTCCAACTGACACTCCTGTATTAGGATTTGGTGCTACGACTGATTCAATTCCTAAATTATCTATAAAATACTCTAAATGTGCTTTTTTATCGGCTCGATCTAGTGTCTCTTCAGCTGAAGTCCTTTGTCTAGAATCTAAATTTCCTCCTCCTGATTTACAAATTAAACGTGCTATCTTTCCTTCTTTAACATATGTGTCAGGAAAATTCAACTGATCAGGTGATAATACACCTAAAGAAATAACGTAATTATATGAACTAAATTCTCTTAAAGGGTTTCCTAATTTTCTAGATCCATCAGAACCTAGTTTTTCGGGTATCCCTATATTAGTTAATGTATTTGTAAACAGATCAAAGTTAGGAATTAATGTATTATACAAATTTGACATATTTGCTGTAAAATCTGTAGTTGTGTTATCTACATCCGGATTGATCCAATTTTTAGGATTAAATATTTTTACATTCTGAGCATTTGTAAAATTAGTAGTAACATTACCTAAATTTTTTCCTAAAACATTTCGTATTGCCTCGCCTGCTAACCCTGACAATATATCATTTGGTGAAGATTTACTAAGCTGTGCAGCAGAATTCATTAAACTTATGCCAGCACTTATTTTTCCTAACGGAGAATTTGTGTTAGATAATGTTTGAAAAGAATTTATAGCATTTATTAATGGTGTATCAGCAGATAAACTGTTAAGAACATTTGATAAAGGATTAGTTGCGTTAGACGTAGCAGTAGACATTCCTTGCGATGATACATTAGTAGCATAACCAACACGTTTTGCAATTTGATCTGCTGTTAAATTTTTAAATTGAGATTTTATAGCAGAGTCAAGGCTAGGTATTTTTTGCTGTAAAGAAGAAATACCAGCTGCAAAAGCAAATGATTGTAAGTTAGACTGAATTACACTATTTTGTAATTTAGGATTTATAGTTTTTCTTGCTGCATCAACAAGAGCCTGTACTTCATTTACATTAGGATCTGTTGCAGTAACAAACGGTGCTACATATTTTGAATTTTCATCTGTAACCTCACCTAAGGAGTAATTTACATTTGAACCTATAGAACTTTTTAATCCATTACTTGCCTTATTTGTACTAGTGCTTTTCGTGACAGTAGATGCTACACTGTTAATCGTTGTAGTTGCAAGTGCATTAATTGCAAAATTTAACAAATTATTTGCCATTTAGGCTCCTAAACTTTGTTGTAAATTTTTTCCTTGCGGCAAATAAATTTTAGTTCCTGCTACAAAGTCAAATATAGGATCTTTTAAAACATCAACATTTCGTTGTGCAAAAACCCACCATAAATCTTTAGAACCATATAGATCAAACGCTAATAGATCAGGTCTATATGTGTATACATTTGTAATTTCATATAAAATATCATCAGATGAAACAGGTATAGGTCTTGGTTTAAAAATATCTAAATAACCTGCTACATTAATTTCTGTATTTCCATAAAAACTAAGATTAGACATTAAATAAATCCTTCATCACTATCAACAAATCCGCCATTTGCAAAACTTTTTAGATCAAAACCAGCTACTGAGCGTCTTGCATAAATTGGTGCAACTTGGACAGTAATTGTAGATTGTGCAGGTACGTAGTTTTCACTAGAAGCACCTGATGTTGGTATACTGCATGGAATATAATCTACATCTGCAGATAAATCAGTTGTAAAACTAGTAATTAGAACTGGTACATTATTCATTACATATTTTCCGTAGCCATTTAATCTTGATATAGGAGGCGGTCTTCCGTTGCCATCTCTATCACCGTAATACATTTTAGTCATTGTTCTTAAAAAATGTATACAAGCAATCCAATATTTTGCATCACTTTCATTCTCTACAAAAAAATCGCCATTAATTGTAATCGTATCAACTTGGCTGTTTTGGTATGCATAAAATGGATAATTAGAGTGTGTAGGTGTAATTGTTGAATAATTTGCACTATGTCCTAAAATAATTGTAGGAGTAAAAGGAAAAATCATTCTGTTGTCTGATCCGGGTTGTGTCAATGGTTCAAGTACAGGACTACCTTGAGAGATCACACTAGGAACTTGCAGGCTTACTCTCCAATCCGCTGGTTTATCATCGACTGGCCCTTGCACACGTACAATTTTTTTAGCCGGAGGATTGGCACCTTCTGCTAAGTCGCCTCTTCTTTTTTCAGATGGGTCAAAATAATTCCGATAAAGCTTTTGCGCTTCTTGGCTTCCTACGGGTCCTTCATTTATACTCATAATTTTTCCTTGCTATACTATTTAGTTGACAAAATTAACAGAGTATGTTATGTTTATTATTAACAAGGAATGATATATGCGCAAAAGAAATTACCTAAATAACAAAGATCTATTATTAGAAATACATAAATCAAAAAATAGCTTTAACAGCTACATAGAACCAAATTATGCAAACTTTGATATTATATTAGCAGATGTAAGTTCTATTAATATTAGAACAATTGCTGAGGCAAAAAGAAACAAAGCCAAACGTTTATCTGCACTAGAATACGAGACCCGTAAGATAGCAGGTGAAAAAGTAAAACAAGCAGATTGTGAAATTGATTATAGGACTATTACAAAAGAAGAATTAATCTTTCGTATTATGACATTTGATCATATTCCTGAAGAACCAGGACGTAAGAAAAATCCTAAAACTGTTGCAGATACTAGAACAAAATTAAATTTTCCTCCATTTCAGCACTACAAGTTTAACGAGAACGACGAACTTGTTTGTGTAGGTAAAAGTCATTGGGAA
>Ga0129345_1000030_pt1 | contig 39069 bp, 57 predicted proteins | sample CPBDNA_FD_94425 | JGI IMG/M metagenome (GOLD analysis project Ga0129345, IMG submission 94425) | Freshwater to marine salinity gradient microbial communities from Chesapeake Bay, USA - CPBay_Sum_20_0.8_DNA | ecosystem: Environmental > Aquatic > Marine > Coastal | place: USA: Chesapeake Bay...
GATGGAATGTTTGCGTAGCAAACTGTGTAAAACGCCGTCAGAAACGATTCTACACGTTTTTAGTACACGAGAAATCTATAAAGACTGGCTGTGATTGAGAGATGCTTGTCTAATACGTTCCGCACGTATTTCGCGAGGTTCAGAGAACTGATGGGCTAACTCAGTACGTGATAATGTCTCGTCTCCCTCTATATTAAGGTCTTTTAGCGCCTTTTGATACGTTCTGGATCCTTTCGAGCTGTTGTTCTCTGGTAAGACTGTCCCATTCGGCATCCTTCTTCTCCTTGTCGGCTTTTGTCACAAACCATACGTTACCGTACTTTGCTTTGTAAAGTAAGTCGCTGTCTCTGATTATGAGGAACGCTCCGTAACTAACTAAGAGCATAAGTGCAGCGATAACCATTTGAGCGATTAGTTGTGCGTATTCCATATTTATCTCCTTTTGAGTATCGTTTGGCTCGTGTCACTTGCCCAAAGCTCATTCAAAGTGCGCAAGCACTTTGATGTGTTTGAGTAATGACTAATCGGCGTGCTAGGCATATTAATATAGAGTCTGACCTGCAACGTTTCCGTAGAACGTAACCATCCTATTGATAGCCCATTGCTTCTTGGCAGTCTTAGACCACATTCCTTTTTCGTATTTGTCCATAAGCGCGGCTAGGCTTCTAAGGTGCTGTTCTTGATGTCCAGCTCCGTACCTTGTTCGTATGATATTAGCAAAGAACGTCTTGATTCCTAGTACGTCCTCTTTATCAATTAGCTCGTTTAGTTTAACAAAATCTTCCTTGGTTGCTAGGTCGTTCTTCTTCATTTTACTTTCTTATATGTTGCTGGTTTAAAGTTGTTAGATAGATTGTCTAGCTTGTTGACAACCTTCCATAAGTCCTTTGTGTGTAAGTTGAAATGATCGATGATATCTTGTTCGCTTTGATCGTCTTTTAGATAGATGAACTCTGTCGATCCGTCTAGCATTCCATCAAACTCTTTTACTTGTAGCTTTTGCTCGATACGAATATTTTTATCGTTTTTGCAAGGCCAAGTGACATTCATTACGTGTTCGATACTCTCTGCTACAGCTTTTGCTGCTATCCAATTTTTAGTACTAAACTGAACCGATTGTAACGTTTCAATTTGTACTCCTTGAGTTAGTAAGTGATGTCCTTGATACCTACGTAAAGGATTCTCCCACTTACAATGTCCTCTATTATACCAAGTGAAATGTTCGTTGTGAAATTTGATCAAATATAATGTCATGATGCTCTTTGATATCCCCATGCGATCAGTTGATCGATGTACTTTAATGCTTGTTTCTCATTTAAAATCTTTTCTTTTCTTTCACCGTTGAACATCTCAGTCACTACAATACGATCACCATTACCTAACAACGATACTAGATGACATTCGTGTTCAAACGTAGCCGCTATCATCTTCCAATGTCCTTGATACAATCTCTAGGAATAACTTGATATGCACCTTTGTTGTAAGCTGGAGCGACAGTAAAGTTCTTACTCTCTTGCTGTCTGACTAACTGAAGTTTGAATTGTTCCAATGCTTGTTTAGCATCATACGATCCAAGTGGTAAACTGTCACCAGATTTGTACTCTCTGGTAGCCCGTCCCGGATTCGAACCGAGGTTGCATGGATGAAAACCATGTGTCCTGACCTGACTAGACGAACGGGCCTTTTTCAATGCTACTGTTTTTCTCTTACGACCATGCTGATCGTAACGAAGGCTTCCAACATAGTTTAACATATTAGTGAAGAGGCCTACGATGACCATTGATGCACGAAGCAACAAGATCCCAATTACCATCCATGATAGCAATTCCACTTCTGTGTTCAATACTATCACACATCAAATCCCAACTAGCATCTGGATTACTCTTATCCATAAACAATTGACACTCTTTAGAGTTCATTACAATCAGCTGTTGGAAGTCGCTATCCTTTTTCTGAATAACAATACAATTTGGTTGTGACTTATCTAACTCGTCACCAAACTCAAAAAACTTACAATCCATAATATATCCTTACTAATTAATATACGTATACCTTACTACTGTTTTGATTTAAAGTCAACAGTTAATCTTGTTGACGTGAACTAAAGTCTACAGTCCAATCAAGAAACATTTGTTTAGCATCTTGTTTGTCTAACCCATACATCTCTGAGATTAACCTGGGAGACTCAAACATATTGATACTTCCTTCTTTTCGAATAGTATCAAGAAATGCAAATACTTCAGCTTTAAATTCTAACGTTGGAAATTTAGTAGTCATGTTTTCCTTCCTCTGACCCATCATCGAGCCATTGATTGATTCTTCTCTTCTTTTGATACTCTTCCCAAATACGATGAGCAACCATTGGATCACACTGCTTGAGATCAACTAGGATCCTCCAAGCAGCTGATCGGTTCATCCCCTCTTTTCTACGAAAGATGATATCATCCCACAGTTGGAAAGCAAAATCTTTTAACTCTTTATCTGACATTTCCTAATAAACATCTCTGGGCAATGCTCGTTCCAAACTTTATAGTCAGGATCCAATTCAGCTTGAAGTGTCAATAACTCAGCTCGCTCATTCCTTCCTTTAGTCCAATAACGATGGTCATCACTGTACTCATAGTACCAATCGTGATACTTGAGCTTATCAATATAATTTTCTAATTGACTTTGTGACATACTATGCACCTTCTACGTAATCAATCGATCGTGTTAACATTTGTAGTGTACCGCCTCTCTTTTTAAAGTCTGCTAGGTACTCTACTTGTTCTTGTGGAGACATCACACCAGTGTGTATCATGTGATCGATATTATTTCTAACATGAGTCTGAAATGGACTCCTACGTTTGAGGTATCCTTCCTCATACAACTCTCCTGTATCAAACTTCATACAGAATTCCATGTTAGAAGTACATCCGCACTTCTCTCTCCATCCGTCAATTACTTTCCAGTTAAGAGACCTGACCATCTTGGCCATTAGTATCTCTTCTCTACTTGGAGTCTTTTTGTTTTTTCGAGTCACTATTAGAACTCCGTTTACTCTTTCCGTCATCTTTCTTAAAAATTCTGTCCCAATTATCATCGAATTGTGATTTAGAGACAACACGAGGTCTTGTATCAGACCCCTTACCACCATGCCACTTAGCCATTAAAGAATATCACTCCAGCTGATACAAGTAAGACGATAGATAGCACAATCGCTATCACACGTCTTCGTATTTGTCTTTTTTCTCTTTGACTTCTCATTACTGATGCCACCTACTATTCATACCAACCTCCTACGTCAAAGACAGGCACTCCGTTCTCTCTCCACATTTGTACTACAGATGGTCTATCATCTACAGCGAATTGTGGATCAATACCTGACTCTCTCATTGTATCCAGTACTTGTTTCTTGAATACAAAGTCAGGGTCATAGTTATCGTCAGGTCTCATAATGAGAGTCTTATAGTCAAGTTTACCGAATGCAAGTTGCTTCTCAGTAATCTGTCTATGTTTCTCGTTACGACCTGACACTACTACTATGTCATAACCATCATTTCTGAGAGCATGAGCTAGATGAAATACATGATCGTTAATAGTATCAAATTCCATGTAGTCAAAGAATGACTTCCAGTCCTTTTTTGGACCGGAGACATACTTACGTCTATGCTGAATGTTCATCAGCGTTCCGTCTACATCAAATACTGCAACCCTTCTATCCATTAAGTATCTCCTGAACTAGGTCTTGAGCACGGAAGTTCTTACCTCCAACGTGCCAGCTGTATTCTTCAGTAGGTGTATAACCAGTCTTCCAGTTATAGATAGTTACAGTCTCGTATGTCCAATCATCTTCGTCATACTCATCGACTGCTTTGATATCTAACACCCACTCACAGTTCACCTTTTCATAAGGATCACCTGATGTGTATGTTGGTTTACCTAAAACAGAAACTAATTTGTCATATGTGGTTGTGACATAACCTTGAAGTGAAGTTCCAGAACCGAACTCTTCGCTTACTTCATAACTTATTACATTTTTCATAATTAACTCCTTACTTAATATACGGCTACTATCCCATATATCCTATTTGAAGTCAACAGGCAAATAACTTATTGTTTTGTAAGGAGTTTCCAGCCACTAGCAATCAGATCTTTCTCTAATAGCGATGCTTTCTCGCAGTCTATAGAGATTTCTTGCTCTAGCTTCTCTTTGATCTTTTTTTCAATCACTCTTGTGAAGCTGAATCCTTCCTTAATTGTAATGATTCTGAGCCCGTCTGCACTCTTGTACTTCCTCATACCATAAATCCTCTTAGAACGTGTTCTACACGGTCCTACTACAGTTAATCACCGCGATCATAGACATCTTCATAACGTACTGCAATACAAAATATCATCACTAATACAAACCAAGCAGTTGGGTAGTAGAACAAATAATGTATTGCCCATACTACTAAGAATACTATAACTGCATCTGTTAATACTGATGTCAAGAATTTAACTAATTTCTCTCTATTCATTTTCTTTTCCATAACGTGCTATCCAATAAGCATCAATTATATCACTACTAGGATTCCATTGATTGTCTGTCTGTCCTAGTACCTTTTTTATATCGATGCCAGTAGCTTCTATAAACGCATCTTGCATCATTTGTTTGTCTGCATTACCTTTACCAGTTGCAAACTTCTTTACTTGGGTCGGAGCAACTTTAGTTACATTGACACCGTTAGTAAAGAATCTATTCTTCAACACACCACCGTTCTCTCCTATTTGGAAAGCTCTACCAGTTGATGCGTAACTGTAATCTTCAATCACGACCTTTTTTGGCCATCCCCACAGACTCTCTCTTACTATCTCCGTCGCTAGATAATCGAATCGTTCTTCGTCTGCTTTGTCCTTGTTGCTGAATAGTATTCCTGTTATTGAGAAGCCGTCTAGTTCTAGAGCGCATTCAAATTTCCTTTTTGTTGTCCAGTACACAAATGACATGCTGTCATTATCCAATCTGCATATAGCAGGTGAGGTCATACTATAATCTATTCCAACGACATTATTCATCAAATTCCATGTCACTAATTGGACTGAGATCGTCTTCGTCAAAATTAACTAACATTCTCCCATACCTTTCACCACAAAGACAACAGAACCTAATGTCTTCTTCTACTATGTCTTCGTTCTGTGTAAAGTCTATTACAACTTCACCTCTGCAGTTATCACAAATAAATTCTTGTTGTTCTATACTCATTTCGTCTCCTTTACGACTTCGGATTTAAACTTTAACGGAGCACTTTCAAGTTTTCTTAACATAAATGTCAATCTTAATTGAGAGGTCTCTTTAAATTTATATAGTAATTTCTCATTCAGGTCTCTCATACTGTAAACCGTGTCGCTGTCAGGAATGACGCTATACTGACCTGTCTTGTCTGATATCCTGCTGTAAGGAACTTCAAATCCATTTAATCTTTTCATCCAAGCTATCCAATTAGTACTAAACGAAAAGAACCCACTAGTTATACTGGTAGGGACATCAACAAATAATAACCCGCCTTTACGAACTTTTGTCCATAGACTGGTAATATGTGACGCTGGATCTGTTTCTCTATCAAAACTATCTGTTGAGCATACAATGTCATACTTGCGGTTCGTGGATCCATGTTGCTCTGTATTTGTGAATGATTTGGCACCAAGTCCTAACCATACATCTTCTGGTGTAGTACCAATTGTAAACTTAGGAATATGAGATTTGATATACTTGATGTGAGACTCAGTTAGATTCGGAGTGCCTTCTTCATACACTGTAGCATCTTTAATAGTTCCTTTTTTCTCTAAATGAGCTAATCCTTGAATGAACGTATAATTATACATTGAGTCCCTCTGCTTGTGTACCTTTCTTAAAACATATCATCATATACTGATGTGTATTGGCAACAAGTGGCTTGATAGACTCTTGTACATGATATTCTAATCCTAATTGCGTCACCATTGCTTTTAACATTTCTAAATTAAACTCTCCCAATATGTCTTCTATTATGTAGGCCTTCTCAAACATACCTCTAAAGTTTATTAAGGTACCAAACTGACAACCTAAATCATGGGCACCATCATCAATAATAACATCTACAGGCTCACCTAAAAATTTATGCATCCTACGTTCATTCTCTACTTTAGAAGTATCACATTTAAATAATAGATGAACTCTTTTTCTTGTAGGAAGATTCTCTCTTATTAGTTTATTAGTATCTTTTGATACAATATCTATACCATAAACGTTACAATTTGAAAATGCTTGCTCCCATGACCATATAGATTTGCCTTCTTTGATACCTATTTCTAATAGTCTTGCAGGTTCACCTATCAACTCAAACAATCTTGCATAGTGATTGATATAACCATGATGTCTCTTATCTGCTTTAGATAACAGAAAGGCTTTAAGTAATTTGTCATACATTGTTTCCATTTTTTTCTCTCCAACTCTTAACGTATTCTATTACGTTGTGCTCGTATTCACCGTATGGCTTTACACAATGAGTTGTTTGAGCTTCTCCAGGAATATCGAATTTGTATACGATTGGCCAATCAAAAGCATCAGCCAGTTCTTTAATTGAAGTAGGATGTCCTCTTCCAAAATGGACGTTCGATATCTTTCCTTCTTTTACATCTTTATCTTCTACCATGAGCATCATGTTGTTAACAACATCGCTGACATGAGTAAAATCTCTTTTCTTAGATCCATCACCATATATCTCTAATGAATCATTTGAATTAATTTTTTGTTTAAATCTTCTTATTACTGTACTGTACACGCCATAGTCTGCCTCACGTGGTCCATATACTGAATAGTAGTACATATTAGTTACTTGTAGACCATACTGGTGCATGTACATTGCTAGTATCTGATCAGCAAATGACTTACTCAATGTATATGCATTCTCCATTGTACCCTGATCGTTATATTGTATGCTGCTACTCTGGCTAAAGAATACATGGCTTCCATGTTGTAAACCAATTTCGCATACTGCAGTTGTACTTGTAACGTTATTATCTATCGTCTCAGCTGGGAACTCAATTGCTCTTCGAACTCTTGGAGTGTTTGCTAAATGAAAGATAGTGTCAAAGCTATAGTTCACTTTGAGTTGCTGTACGACACCACTGTCCTGAATTGATTCATAGATGTACTTAACGTTAGGAGAATCAACAAAGTGTTCACCTGGTGTTCTCAAATCATCTACTACAACTATTTTTGCACTTGGATATGTTTTGTTAATTGACTCTACTAAGTGGCCTCCAATAAAACCACATCCCCCAGTCACTAATATATTATTCATCATTTTCTTCTTTAGATTCTTGTTCAATTTCGTCACAGCACTTTGTACAGTACTTGACGTCCATATTAATTGTCCCATCTTGGCACACCACTCTATAACTAAAAGTCTCTAGCTTTTTGCTAGGTTCTAAACATCTATCGCAGTTTTCCATTCTTTACACTTATTACAGTTACCACATGGTCTTAATTTATTATGTTCACAATACATTAATAATGATTGAATGTCAACATCAATCATATCGTACTGGTGTTTCTTAGTAGTTTTACATAGAGGAGCATCTATCTTAGTTTTTATGTCATGACCACATATAGATTTGAGCATGTCAAATGTTGCACAAACTCTTCCAACAAATGGTAAAGAATCTAGATTGTGGATCCCAAACCAAACATAATCGTAACAGTCTTTTCTACAAGCCATCCATGCTAATGCAGGAGTCCAGTATGTCGTGTCTACAATCTTGAGCTTATCAAACTGAGGGTCACCATAGTATATCTCTGAGTGAAACAAAGGGACGTTTAGTTTTTCACATATCTCGACACATCTAGGATATTCCATACCAGACATAGTACTAAACGCTACGTGAAGTGCTTCTACCTCATAACCTAATTGTTTGGCGTGATACAGTAGTGCTACAGATTCACACCCACCAGATAAAGCTACTAATACTTTAGGTGACGATGCCACTAGTATGCTGTCTCCATGCTGCTTCTACTTCTTTGTTCGTAGGTGTCACAAAAGCAAACTGTTGGAACAGAACTTCTTTAGGTTGCATCTGACCTGTCTGAGCAATACCATGGGCAAATCCAAGACCTTGTTCTCCTGACACAACTAATCTAGGATCCGATAACAAAATACCTTTCTCATCAATCTCTTCGATCTTTCCTACAAACTCTCCCATTGGAGCAATAATGGTTACAATATCATTTTTCTTCATAATCTTTCCTTATACTAATTTATCAATCACCCAAAACATGCTAAACATGAAACCAAGACAGCATGCTTGAACTATACTTGCTACAACAATGTACTGAAGTGACATATCTGCTTGTGGCTTTAACTCTTCTTCCATCCATTGTCGACATTCCTCAGGAGTTGCCTCCCTTGGTTTCCACAACGGCAATTCTAGTTGTTGTGGCATTATAGTGATAGTCCTTTGAAAGAATCTTGACTGACATCTTTCTTTACACCACCCACAACATAAGAGCTAATCTCTGTTTCTTGTGGTGCAACTTGAACATCACCTCCCGCAATCCATTTCTGTGTCCATGGAAGAGGGTTAGCTGCAGGCACTTCATATGGACATGGAATACCTAATGCTCTCATTCTCTTACATGCAATCCACTCTACATATTGCTTTAACAAGTCAGCATTCAAGCCAATCATACTTCCTTTTTCAAATAAGTATTCAGCCCACTCACTTTCTTGTTTAACTACGTCTGCAAAAATGTCCTGGACATCTTGTTCGCATTCATTCTTAATCTTTACAAAGGCTGGATCATCCATTGGCAATCTCTTAATAATTGTTTGAGTGCCTGCTAAGTGTGTGTTCTCATCTCTTGCAATGAACTTAATAATCTTTGCATTACCTTCCATCTTCTTGAGTTCAGCAAAAGCCCAACTACATGCAAATGATACGTAAAAGCGTATACCTTCTAATGCATTAACCGCATTAAGGGCTAACCACAATGCTTTCTTATGCTCATATGTTCCAAAGTGTTTCTGGCCAGCTCCAAGTCCTTCGTGTTGTGGAAACGACATGAGGTTATCATAGAACTTACTAATGTCAGTACCACACTCAACAATTGGTTTAATGTTCATAATGTTATCAAACACTTCATCAGGATTAGGATATACGTTCCTAATGATGTGTGTGTATGATCTACTATGAATAGTTTCAAAGAATGACCATGTTTCAATCCAAGTCTCGAGTTCGGGTAGAGACACGAGTGGTAGAAACGCTAAGTTAGGAGCTCTACCCTGAACTGAGTCTAGGACTATTTGCCTCTTTAAGTTTGAGGTAAATATATGTTGTTCTTGTTCTGTTAACTGATCAAAGTCGTTAGCATCCCTTAGGATGTCTACCTCTTCAGGTCTCCAAAAGAAACCTAATTGTTTGTCCGTAATTTTTTCAATTGGCGGATACTTAACCACGTCATATCTTGCTACTTCAACGTCTCCGTCAAAGAACATCTTTCTTTCTGTATGTGTCTTTTTATTTTTACCTAAAGCACGCACGATTCGCAATCCTCTTCTTCTAGTGGTTTATCTTGCTCTACATATGGATGTGCTGGATCCTCTACTTCATCAGTAGCTCCATCGTATGTGTTAAAGTAGTATAATTGTTTACCACCATACTTGTAGAACTTAATCATATCTTGTAGTAAGACACTCATAGGAATCTTTTCATCCTCAAAGAACTGAGGATTGTATGATGTGTTAACACTAATACCCTGATCAACATACTTTTGTAATACAGCACAAATATCTAAGTATCCACTAGGACTCTTTTGATCCCATAGTAGTTCATATTTGTTTTTTAATTTATGTATTGACGGCACTACTTGTTTAAGTACACCATCTTTACTTTGCTTGATTGATACTAATGCTCTTGGTGGTTCAATGCCATTAGTTGCATTAGATATCTGACTAGATGTTTCGCTTGGCATCAATGCCATCAAGGTACTATTTCTTACACCATTTTCTTTCAGTAAACTTCTTACTGATTCCCAGTCCATTCGTTCTTTATGTGGTACAAGTTCATCTAATTCTTTCTTATACGTATCAATAGGCAATACACCTTGATGATACTTTGTTTCTTCACTCAATCCACATGAGCCGACTTCTTTGGCTAGTTTGGCAGATGCTTTGATTAAGTAGTATGACCATGCTTCAGCCCATTCATCAATCATTTCTAAATTAGGATCAGAATATGTCATATTGTTTTTAGCCATCCAATATGCAAAGTTTATAATTCCAATACCTAACGGACGTCTTGCCATTGTTGATGTGTGGGCAGCTAGTACTGGATAGCTTTGATAATCTAATAGCTCATCTAATGCTCTTACTAACAATTCAGCTGGACGCTTAAAGTCTTTAGGAGATTTGATTACGCCCCAGTTTACTGCTGCTAGTGTACAGAGACTAATCTCACCTTCCGCATCCATAATGTTGTTTAGTGGTTTAGTAGGTAAATCAATCTCACAGCATAAGTTAGATTGTTTGATTGGAGCCTTTTCTGCAATGAATGAACCATGGTCGTTAGCATGGTCTACGTTCATCAAATATATACGTCCAGTATCTTTCCTTTCTTGCATGAAGGATGAGAATAATTCGATTGCAGGAACTCTCTTCTTACGAATGCTTGTTTTCCGTTCGGCTGCTTCATAGAGAGTCCTAAATCGGTCCACGTCAGTAAAGAAGGGTTCCCACAATTCAGGCACCTCACTTGGTGAGAATAATGTGATCTCCTTTCCTGCAAGCAACCTTTCATAGAAGACTTTGTTAAACTGGACTCCATAGTCTAAATGTCTAATCCTATTGTCTTCGGTCCCTTTATTGTTTTTAAGCACCAATAAATCTTCAACTTCAAGATGCCATATAGGATAATAAAGAGTGGCAGCACCACCACGGACACCACCTTGACTGCAACTTCTGACAGCAGACTGGAAGTGCTTGAAAAACGGAATAACGCCAGTGTGAGTAGCATGACCGCCGTTGATACTACTTCCAATTGCTCGGATAGATCCTGCACCAATTCCAATTCCAGCTCTCTTTGAAACATACTTGACAATTGCTCCTGCAGTAGCGTTGATAGAATCTAACGAGTCACCAGACTCGATTAACACACATGAACTAAACTGTCTTACTGAAGTTCTAACACCAGCCATAATTGGTGTAGGCAATGAAATCTCAAATTTACTTACACTCTCATAGAACTCTTTGACCCACTTAAGTCTATCTGTACCGTATCTATGAAAAAGCGTAGCTCCAATCAACATTAGTGCTACTTGAGGTGTTTCATATATCATTTTGTTGTATCTGTCTTGAACTAGATACTTTCCTCTAAACTGTTCCATAGCAGCATATGTGTAATTCTCATCACGAGAATGATCAATCCACGAATCCATTTGCTCTATTTCTTCTGGCGTATACCACGATAACAGTTCTGGATCGTACATTTTGTTTTCTATGTTACGTTTCACTATATCAAGTAAAGGTGGCGGTTCGAATTGACCATACACTTGTTTACGTAAGTGATATGTAATTAATCTACCAGCAACTAACTGATAGTTAGGAGTTTCCTCAGAAATTAAGTCTGCGGCTGCTTTGATCATTGTTTCTTGGATCTCTGCAGATGTAATCCCATTGAAGAATGAGATATGTGAATTAAGCTCTACTTGAGATGGAGACACACCTGTGATATTATCACAAGCGTAAAATATAACTTTGTGTAGCTTTTCTAAATCGAGAGACTCTTTGCTCCCGTCACGTTTTGTAACTAACGTTTCTTTTACCATAATATAAACCTAAGATAATTGTACTAACTTTCTATTCTCTAAATGCTGTTCTGCAATTTCGTCCTTACTCTGACCATAATATTCTACAGCATGATGATTCTCAACTAACATATAGTTGACATTTGCTCTACTGGTACCACCATTTTCTTCGACCCAAAAGGTACCAAGGATTCTACCAAATTTACCTTTTCCATCTTTTGTAGTTCTTAATGTTACATCACCAGACTTAAGAACACTTTTAAGGAATGCTTTTGCTGCTAGACCATATTTTTTTTCTTCTTTGTCTCTGGTTCTGCTTTCAGGAGTATCTACACCAAACAGTCGAACTCTTTCATTCTGTAACCATACTCCAAAACCTAAATCAATGTCAACGTCTACTGTATCACCATCGACCACTCTTCTTATTTTTACTTTATACTCGTACATTTTATCTCCTAAATTTTCCAAGCCGATATTGCTAGCTTAGCCTTCAATCCTTGGTGCGTATTAGTATCTATAATAACTTTTACGTCTGCTGGATCATATCCAGCCAAAATCATATCATTAATATCTTTCTGTTTGATATGAGATGGCCACACACAAACCTTATATCCATGATCGACAGCTTTTTGCAGCTGCTTAACATTGAAAGGACTACGTGGCTCATTGTCAAGAACAATTACTACATCTTCTGTTGGTAAATGTTTCTTAACTAAATCATATGCCATACTACCAACAGCAATACTGTTTGGAATAAACATACTATCAAACTGGCCTTCCATTACGTATACTGTTTTGCTAATGTCTATACTATCAAGACCATATACAAAACCAGAATCATCTGACCAATTAAGTTTTAAGTATCTTTGCTCGGATGACCCTATTGCTCTTCCAATAGCACCGTAGCATTTTTTATCTTTACCTACCAATGGAAGTACTACTCTTGGATCCTTTCCTTTCCAATCCAACGTAAACTTCTCTGGTAACCATTCCTTTGCCCATTGATACCCATTAGGGACATAGAATATTTTATAATGTAATTTAGAAGGAATCCCTCTTGACTTGATATACCTAACTGCCGGATGATCGTAGTGCAATTGAGAAATGGCCTTCAATTGTCTCAGAGGTTTACTTCCTAACGAGAAAGTTGGTTTACTCTGAAATTTACTCATCACGTCTGCAGCATCGTCTGCAGCTGATGGAAGGGATCTAGTACTATCGTTAGTTTCTTTTAGTAATTCTAACTTGTACTCATGAAGTAATGATGGGTTAACATCTTTAATAAAATTCTCAACTGTTCTATTTGCTTCACAGTTGTGACAATGATAGTGATACTTTCCATCCCTTTTAAGAAAGTATCCTCTAGCTTTTGATTTGTTTTTCTTACTGTCACCACAGATAGGACATCTAAAGTTGAACGCACCGTTCCTCTCTTTAAACATCTCTAGCTGACTAGATAATAATAAAATATACTTACGCTGTAACCACTCCATAACGAACAATTATACAGTAACGTGCGTTACAGGTCAACTCAATGCAGGCATTATCTCACTAATCATAGAAATTAAAGCAGCAATAACAGCTGCTGCACCCATCATCTGCCAGCGCCATTTATTGATGTCGTTAATCTTCTCAATAAGTTCTTTTTGAGTTGCATTCATATCGTCTCTTAGAGATGATACTCTATTGTGAACTGCATCCATTTGAACAAAATGTCTTTCCATAATTGTTTCAGTTTGATCAAGTCTTTGTTCGTGAACTGCTAGTATAGATTTAATGTCGGTAGACACATCGGACAATTTTTCTATTGCTGTATCTAACTTATCAATGACTTTATATAAGTGATCTATGTCCTGTGCCATTTACTTACCCTCTAGTTTTTCTATTCGTTTAACAAGGTCTGCATATCCATCAAATTGTTCTAAACAAATAGGTGGATGACTATCTGCTTCAAGGTGTCTAATCCTTTCTGCGATTAGAGGATATTTATCTTGGAACTTTTGGTCTTGCACTATGATATCAATACCTAGCTTATCTTCACACCACTTATCTACCTTTAGTAACCATGGTTGTAGAAACGAGAATGCTCCCGTAGTTGCTAGCTTAAGAACAATATTTTTAAGTATTGTAAGTATGAATGAAATCATAGATCCTCCTGGATCTATTTATTGATTTCCGATTCGATAGCTACGGCTGGTTTGTCATTAATTGTAACATTTCTATAATAAACTATCACCTCACCTAACTCTTTAACATAGCGTCTAATCTCTTGCATATTAGCTGAAATTACTTCGTAATCTTTAATAGTCATTGCGACAAATACTACGCTACCATCGTTAAGAGTTTTCATTTCATCCAGGAATCTATCTAAGTATGTGTATCCAATAGGCCACTCAGGATTTTCTCTTTCTGATTGATCACATGCTTTAGGTCTTTTTTCGGATCCATCTTCTTGTAATACTTTTTTACATGGATTAGTTATAATAGCCTCAGATACAACGTATACATTAGGAACCCCTAGCTGCATCTCTCTTGGGAGTGTAGGTTGAATTATATCAATTTTGACTGGCTTTGTTACAATCTCTACTTTCTTTTCGCCAAATATTGAACAACCACTAATTGTTAGCAGTGTCGTCAATAGCAGCAATGTTCTTGCTATCATTTTCTAAATCCTCCAGTACTCCTTTAGTTCCATTGTTAACTTTTGTTTCAACTAACCCAGGTTTTGCTAAAGCTAGTTTATCTAAATTATGTCTTCGAAAAATGTCTAAGTATTGATCTTTCTCTGCTTCAATTCTTGCATTTGCTTGTGATAACTGTCGTAATGATTCACCTTGTTTCTCATACGATTCTTTCATAGCATCAAATGCTGCTCGCTGTTCTTCTACAGCAAATTCTAATTTTACGTTATTCTCTTTAAGTGTTACGTTTTGGTCATATAGCCAATAGCTTCCGAGACTTAACACAAGAATGATACCTATAAAAAATTGATACATTATTCTACCTCTATTATATATTTTAAGCCACTAGATCCTCTAATGACTACTAAGTTCTTGTTTGAGTCTGTGAAATGGAGTTCTTTAAAGTTCTGTTTGTGAATCTTTTTGACGCCTTTGTATATCTTATCGTCCTCATTGCCCCATACGTTATCGTATGACACTTGTATTGTATAAGTTGTTGACCATAATGACTTTAACCATAACCAAAACTTCTTCATTATGTTGTATACCCACCTGACTTTCTTAGCTTGAGGATTACATGGAATGGACCGTCACCTGTTACTCTTATATCGCTGTTTGCGTATACGTCATCAACAAATCCTACAAAGTTATAGTGACCACCGTTTATCAAATAATAATGACCGTGAACAGTATTAGCTACTGGGTCAGCTATTCTGGTGAGGTCTATCTGTTTGTCTTTTTTAGCACCCCAATATATTTCTTGAATAGTAACGTTGGCAGTACTTGCATCAAATGTTTCTGAGGATAGTTTAAGATCAGTTGATAGTGATATATCATGAGTGTTACCAGCTGATGCTGTCTCATATACTTTTATTACAACTTCGTGCTCTGTTGCTTTTAATATGTGTTTTGCTGCCATTAGAACATTGCTCCAAATCTTCTGTTAACGTATGTTTTGATACCGGCATGATAGTTTGCAGCATCAATTTTGTTTTGCTCTTTATACTTTTTCTGCTTATTTTTAGATACTTTGACATCATTAGGACCATTCACGCCCATACCAGCAATAGCTCCACTTCCAGCGCTATTAGTAGGCATTTCTTCTAATGCTCTTGCATACGTGTCTAACTTGTATAGTCTGAGATAATCAATATACGTATCGTTGCTTTCGGTAAGGATTTGAGTTTCAGTTTTATGTTCCCAATCTTCTTTTACTAGGAACAATGCTGCTGCATAACTTGCTAATCTTGTTTTACCACCAGGAATTTTTTCTAATAGTCTTTTCAATTTGAGTATCATCACGTCAAAGATTTTAAATGAGTCTAATTGTTTTTTATCTCTCATTCCAGGTTTAACTAGAATGTTACCTCGTTCATCAATAACGCCAGACTTATATGCATCCCATTTGTTAAAAGGGGTCGCTAGACGCTTTATAAACTGGTATACAACAAATAAATCTACTACGCTTGTGCTTGCCATTAGATACTCCTAAGAACGTCTACAACATACGAATCGTCTGTTATGTCACTAGTTATTATCTCTTTGCCTTCTATTCCAATTCCTCTAACTCTTTCAGGTAATCTTGATAGTAAGATTAAAAAAGGTTTAAGGATATCATGATGGTCCTTTAATTTAAAGAACAACATTCTTGTTGCACCATCACCAAACAAATTGTAGATAACAACTAAGTGGTTAATTATTAACCGTTCTTTTAATTCTCCTGTCTCCTGGTATTTATTAAACAACCGTTTGAGGTATTTAAATCTTTTTAGATCATCGAAGAATTCGGTTTCATCCATGCATTGAGGGTTATCATAACACTGGGCAGCGTATAATATAAAATTAGATTCGTCAATTTTTTCCATAATAATATTTATGTATAGCGTACAACTATGTTACAACAATAATATTTCCGTTCATTGCTGAATGACTTGTACACTGGTATTTCAAATTGGCGGCTGCTTGACCTACAGTAAGGAAAATATAACCGTCAGTATTATCTACGACTCCTACATCATAAGGATCGCCGTTAGCATATTCTAGTTCAAAAGGATGCTGAGAATAAAGACTTGTGGCATCAAATTGATACGTTAGCCCTTTATAGACATAAATGTCCTCATTATCAGACCCAGTGGCACCACCGCCACTAAAATTATAGGCACCAGAACCATTAGCAGACACAACAAATTTAACGTGAGATTTGAGAGCTTCACCACTATCATTTTCGTTTATGTTTCTAATGAATTCTGAATTTGCACCATGATATAGATCTCTACCAGCTACAACAAAATGTCCATCAAACAGTGACGACTCAGTGGGGAGTGACCCCGCATCTTGATAATGCGGAGAATACAAATCTGTTAAACTGTTGATGGTATTTGGATTGAATGAGAATGTAATTGTATTCCCACTAGCAGATATAATAACACCATTAGCACCTGTTGTTGACACAGCAAATGCTTCTCCATTATCTGAAGCTACTGTTCCGCTGTCCGTTACGATAGATGTTATAGTGTTTGAAAGTGCTGCCGAGTTGACATTAAATGTTATTGTATTGCCACTGACGTTAGTGGTAACACCTGTACCACCTGCCAACGTAACTTCAGTCGCAGTGTTTGATGCGACGACGTTTCCGTCGTCACCAATCAAAGTTTTGATAATAGGAGTTGCCGCACTTAGAGCTGCTGATAACGTAGCCACATTAACGCTGTTAGAAACAGCGGTTCCTGTGGTGTTTGTAGTTACAACAAGTAAGTCACTATTAGCTAGTGAATTGGCTGCAGTGAGCTCAGTAAGTTTTGGCATTATGTATTCCTATTATTAACTATCAGCAAATTCTGTATCGTCTGCAGCGTCACCTGAAATAGATGAACCAGCTACGAGCACTTCGTGCATTACTCTTGATGTACCATGCATATCGGTTTTGGTAGTTCTTCTTACCCAACCAGCATGTACAGCATCAGTAACACCTTGCTCAGTGGTATCCACACCAAACACAGCAGTGTGATCACCAGTTGTGCTTGTATCAGGAGCTTCAGCAAATGAAACAGAAATAGGCTTTTCGTTCAACGTGTAGTTAGTACCAGCAGAGATTGCATTAACAGATGTACCTTTCTTAGCTGAAACAACTTGTGCTACAGTGTTAGAAGTGATAGAACTGATAATAAAACCAACTGTGCTGTTTACGACTAAGTAGTCACCAACTTTAGCTTGATCATCAAATACAGTAGATGTACCAGTAACTAAACCGTTAGCTGCAACTTCAACTGTACCGTCAGATGTTTTGTCGTCTTTGTTTCCCCAAAGTGCCATTTTTTTCTCCGTTTACTCTATTTATTTCTTTTTTCTGGGATGACCATGGCTCATCTCAGTAACGATTTCTAGTTCTTCAACAGGAACATTCTCTACGATGCCTTCTTTAAACATAACATCGTAATGTGTAACGTATCCGGTACCATCTTCATTTTCTTCTAATGTGTGCATTCCAGGTACACATTGTCCTTCACCATGCTCTTTATGAACAACGTGCTTAGCACAGTCGTGTTGTAGAGCTTTATCTGCAGCTGCAGCGTCAAGGTCTTCTGCTTCATCAAGTTGCACTTCAAAAGTTTCGTCTTCGACTAGTGCATCTTCAATTGCTTCAATGACATAATCAGGAAGTTCTAATTGTTCTTTTGCCATTGCTTTCTTAATTGCTTTTCTTCTTTTGTGAAGATACTTATCAGACTCATCTTTGTCTCCGTCGTTATCGATGTCGCCATCTTCTTTACCGACTGGATCCATACTGTTGTAAAGTCCTTTCTTCATCTTCTCTTTAGAAGACATTCCTTCTGCATGAACTACTGCAGGATGCTCTTCTTCTGTTTGAGCTTTAGCTGTATCGTCATCTTTGACACCCATTAAAATTTTAGATGCTGCATCAATGATGGCTTGTGTAGCTTTGTTCGGTTGTGTGCCAAAAATATCAGCCATGTTATTCTCCTTTGTTAAACTCTTCGTTAGCTCGTCTGAGTGCATCCTTTACTTTTGGATGATCAGCCAAACCTTTTTTAATTTTGTTAATTGTTTTATATGCACCAGAGTAATTACCGTCTTTGTATCTCTTATCAAATGCAACACCCTTGCCCATTCTGACTTCTTTGTCTGAATAGTCTTCGCCCATTTTACGAGCGCCTCTATTAAACCTTAAAGAATCATTTGCTTTCTTTTTGGCCATAGCTTTTTGAACTTCGGGATCCCTTCTGTCGCCGTCTGCTTTCATCATAGAGCTTCCAACTTTAATTGCTCTTTTCTTTGCTACTTTATCGACTAAGTCGTTTGATAATTCATTAACAGTCTCTTCAGTAGTTCTGCTGTATAGTTTCTTAGCAGCTCTCTGAATACCTCTACCTCTATTGAATGATTTTCTATCTTCTTTTTCACCAGCATCCATATCATCTGAAGTAGCTAACTTGTATGCTCCTTTAGATGCTTGGTTTCCAACTGATCTTTTATCGACAGGAGAAGCAGCTTTTCTGATATAGTTCTTCATTGTCTTGCTTGACAATTCATTTACTTCGACAGATTCCATCTTACCTTTACCAATTTCAATCTCTTTTCTTGGTGCTTTTTTAAGAACTGTCCTGCCTGTAATAGGATCTTTGACCATGATCATTTTGACATCAGCCTTTCTTTCGATGGCTTCATTAATGTGTTCTTTGTTTGCTTTTTGAACTGATGCTCTAATTTTACTATTTACGCCAGAAGGAGTCTTCTCGTGATCTGCAAATACATGAGTCTTTCCACTCTTCTCGTCATGGACGTAGTGGTGTACTTCATTCTCTCTTCCAGATATAAAAGAAGCATAGTGATGTTGACCATCATGGGATGCTCTATGCTGACCATGTTGATCACCGTCTTCATTTTCTCCATGACTGTAGCCTTTTTTCTCTACAGCAGCTCTTGATTTAGGATCACCTTTTGAGTAATCTTCCTTGACATCAACAGATTCTTTATGGTATCTTACTTTGATGCCTGAGTCGTGAAGATCATCAATGTGGTGATCATGAACAGTATCACCTACTTTAAAACCACCGTGCTGTTTCATCTTAGAACCAACAGCATGCACTTTATACGAAGTACTTCCGTGCTGCTTCAAAGTAACACTCATTTCTTCTGCGATAAAATTTCTAAACTTTTTCATAGTAATCCTATTTATGCTTCATGAACTCACTATGTGAATCATGTGATTTATACATTGCTAATTTATGAGCAGGTTTTGAACTGTCATGTTTTGCTAACCAACTCTTTGCGTGATCTGGATGAACTTTAACTGTCTTACCGTCTTTAAACTTTACACCAGAGTGCTTATCGCCCATATCAACAACACCTCTTAACTGAGTTGTAATATGGGGAAGGTCTCTTTCACCTCTTCCTCTTTTCTTAGGTTCTGGCTTGTGATCGTGATCTATATCAGCAGGGTCGACTTTAGGCTTGCCATATTCTTTAGCTGCATCTCTCATAGCATCTCTTTGTGCTTGTGACATTGCTTCTTGAAGGTTATACTTTTTAATTAAGTTGTCAAGAATCTCATTAACTACATCCTCTTTTTGTTCAACTTTCACGCCATAAGTCGTTTTGTTCTTTCTGATTTGTGCTGCTGTATCTGTGTTCTTGAAGTTTTTTACATCAGCAGCAGCTTTTTTAATTTTGTCTTTGACTTTGTTGACCATATCGCCAAAACCTTCATCAACTTCTACTTCTTCTTTAGCTGTTACTTTACCCATACCAGCATCTTTATCGAAGTTTGGCTTTTTGATTTGTCCGCCAGGAACAGGAACACCGTCAACTGCTAGGTTAGGCTTATGTTGATGTTGAACAGGATTAGGCTCATGACCAGGTGTCTGGCCAGGAGTATCTTTAGCGTACTGATTAGCAGCTTGTTGAGTACCATACTCTAACACTTCATCTAATTTTTCTTCTACTTCTTTCTCATCTTTCACCTTAGCAACTGCTTTAAGTTTAGCAAGATCCTCTTTGTTAGGATCTACAACTGCTTTACCTTCTAGCAAGTCTCTAATTGTATGTGTTAAATTTTTCATATTAGCAATTCCATCTCTTTCTAGCTGCTTTACCTCTCTCACTAGTCCAACTTCTTGATCTTGAACAGAAAGCCTTTCTTCTTTTAGCTGGCTTGCTGTCTGGATCCATTTTACTAGGAGGAGTGGTTACCGCTGTTTGTAATTTACTTCCGGGGTTACGTCTTCTATAAGCATTCACGCCCTTTTTAGTCATTCCTGCACCTTGCGCAACTGATCTTTTATGACCAGATGACACAGACATTCCTGACATATCCTCTTGTATATTTAGCTGTTCGAAGGCTTTGTTAACTCCTAAAATAACACCTTCAAGTGCTAACATTTCTTCTACAGCCTGTAAGTCATCTCTATCTTTTTGAACAGCTTGTCTGACTTTAACAAATATCTGTCCATCCTTAGTTACTATGTCTGTTAGTTTATCTAAAAGCTCATACATTTTACTACGTAACTTTGGATCTTTTAATGCATCTTCGTCTCTTTTTAACATACGAAGCATTGTATGAAGCTCGCCTTTCTTAGCTAGACCCATTCTGAACAGTTGGGTCAGCTTCTTAGTCTTTTCGCTTTTGTCTTCATGTACGTTTTCTAAACTTTCGTTAGTTTTTCTCCAAGTGCCACCTGCTTTGTTATATTGTTGTACAGCCCATCCATTTGCGTATGCACTTGGATAAACATCAAACTTAGCTTTTGCAGCTGCTTTCTTAGATGCCCACAACTTGGGATTGTTAGGCTTATTTGCTTCTTTAATAGCTTTATCTAGTTTTTGATTAGCAGTAGCAATACCTTTTTTTCTTCTCTGTAAGTTGTTATAGTTTTTCTCCCAATTAGAATTATCTTTTCCCATTGGTTGATGCATTTTATCTCTTAATCTACTCTTATCTGCAGTAGCTTTATCTCTATACGAGGTTAATGTTTTTGCTGATATCTCGTCTACTTGCTGTGATTCTTCTTTCTGAGTCTTAACCATGATAGGCTTGTTGCCAGTTCCTGGTCTATCTGCTTGAGGATCCGCTGCTCTCTTTCTTCTTGCAGCAGAAGCTCTATCATCTTTACTCATTGAATGTGCTTTGGATCTTGGCATGCACTTAGGCTTACCTTCTCCTTCTTCTCTTGCACAATCGCCTTTGATTTCGCCTTTAGTATCTACACGAACCCAATCGCCTTTCTTACCTTTGCCAAACCAATCTTTTAAACTTTCTTTTACGTTTTCTTGAGCCATTTTATTAGCTGTAGCATACATTACAGACTCGGCATCTTTACCGTATCTCTTTCTAAAATCTGATGCATTCTTCTTCATGCCTTTAACAATGTCTTCTGCTTTATCTTTTTCTGCTTGAGACATTTCAGCAATCAGTCTGTTTACGTTTGCAAATCCACCTTGCTGTGGTGTTTGTTGTCCATGTGGATTCGTATATCCTTCAACAAACTCAACGAACATAGTATCTAAATCAACTTTAGCCTTTGATGCTTTTTCTTCTAATGCTGCCAAAGCATCTACCATGACATCAACTGCCTCAGCTACTTCTTTAGCTTCTCTTCTTAATTGTGCTTGTTTTGATCTAGCCATTTGTGCTTTCAGCTTTTCTTTTTCAATAGCATGTCTTTTTTTGATAGCTTCTGCTTCGTTCTTATGCTTATCTTTTAATTGTTCTACCTTAGGATTAGCTTCTTCTGTTCTTGTTGTAGAGTTATTGACAGCTTTTTCTTCTTGCTGCCCTCTATCATTAACACTGGTCGACCCACCATTTTGAAGTTCGGCGAGGTAATTTGTGAAATCGAGATTGATGTCGATTGATTCTTTTTGTTTTCTTGCACTTCTTAACCTTGCTAGCTCAGCTTGTTTAACTTTAGGCAGCAATCTTTTTGCGAGCTTAGTAATGAATGCTGCTTTTTTCTCTACTCTTTTATCTATCTGAATTTTTTGGGAGGGTGATAAGTTTGCATAATCACCACCTTGTTTACCTGCAATTCTTTTTCTGATGAATGATCTTGCTTGACGTCTTGCTCTTCTTGTCAACATATCCGTCGTTGCCATTCTTTTCTTTTTAAGTTTTCTAGCACGAGCAATTCTAAATCTAAGACGTCTCATCTTAAGAGCTGCTTTACGTCTTTGTAACAACGTCATAACTCTTTCGTTGATCATCTCTTCGACTGCATAATCTTCTGCAATCAATTGATCCATTACTTCATCCGTAAACTGTTCTAATAATTCTGCGTTCTCTATTTCTTCTTTAATGTGTGACATAATTTTTTTATGATCACCATGTAATGACTTAGGTAGGCCAGCTTTAAATGAATTGTGGTCTCCAGCTCTAGCATGAGCTCTCATCTTTGTACCACTGATACCAGATGTGCCTTCACTATCTGGATCTCTTTGACCTGCACTATGTACTGTGATCGATTTAAAGTTATAATGATCTGGGTGACCATTATATTTGTTTAATACTCTTTTATATTCACCAACTCTGTCAGATCCAGCTACAACGTGTAGATGATCATGACCTGCTTGATGTAACTTCTTAGCGTGTGATAAGAAGTTTGGGTGTTCTTTACTGGATCCTGTTACATGAACTCCTTTGTGGATTTTCTTAACATAGTTAATTTTATCTTTTTGAGGTAAAGGGTTGTTCTTTGCATCATGAGAATGAGATAAAACAATATGAGCTTTTGCTCCATGCTTTTGAGCAATGCTATGTGTTTTATGAATAAGTTTCTCGTGACCTGTTGTAGGAGGATTCATTCTACCAAATGTCATTACAGCATGTTTCTCTGCTGCTTCTTTCATGGTAGGATTGATATCGACGATATCTTTAAGATTCTTAGATGGCTTTTCTAATTTAAGGCCATCTTTTTTAGGTTTTTTTAATGGAGGTGGAGGAGTAACTACTCCTGGAGCTCCTGTATGTATTCCTGGACTTTTTCCAGCTATTGGTTGATTATCAATTGGCATAAGGTTTCCCGTAGGCTAACTTGTGTTTAACATTCCACTCTTTCGAGGCTCTATTGGAATATCGCCTATCTTTATTTATAATAATTATCTCCGTAAGTCTGTCTGCCAACCTTTAATTATATCCGGACTGAAGTTGGCATAACTAAAGTCAAGTCTGTCTACCATCTTGACTGCTTTAGTTCCTGTTCGGTCGATAGCAACAAATCCCTCTTGACCTGTTACTTTCCAACCATCTTTAGTCTTAAGGAAAGTCTTAATAAAGCTAGCACTGTTTAATTTTTTAACTAATAAATTCTTTGCATGTGTGAGACTTGTATACAATTGAAACACGTGTAGTAATTGTTGGCCACCTACGCTTTGAAGAGGTTTAACTACTCTCATCATTCTCTCACGGACAGTTTTCTTTCCTCTAGGCGTCTTTTTAGTGTCCATCTCTTTTAAGAATTTAGCTTGAATGTAAGGTACAAGACCTGATGCTAATTCTCCAGCAGGAGGCATTCGATTACCTCTAATAAATGTATTAACGTAAGTTTTACATATCATTGAGATTTCTTCTTGGTTTATAATATCAAATGTATTTCTTGACACCTTTTTGAAATTCTGTCCTGCAGTAGTCAATGTTCGTGCAAGTTCGTTTGACTCTTTCATCGTTAAAGATGCTGATCCTGATACATCATTATACATTGCATCAAACTGTACACCGTTTCTTGGCTGCTTAGGCATTCTTACACCAAAAGATGATCGCATCTTTTCAATACTGGATCCGCTATAAGTTGTATGCCATACAATTCCAAATCTTGACTTGGCAATTTTTTGTCCTAATTCTGATGATACTGGTACAGAATAAACAATAGTGTTTGGATGGAATGTAATTACATCTTCTCCATCAATGGTCTCTTTCTTAAGGTCTTTGTTTTCCCATAGAAAATCTCCTTGAATGATTCCTTTGATCCCAGCATCTTTGTATCCATTGAATGCTTCTCTAAACTTACCTTTAAGTTCAGCAGATAAATCTGTAGTTCTGTTTATCTCAGCAATACTTGTATAGTAAAGTGGTGTCTTGTTAAATAAACTTTTCTTTGCTACAATAAATTGTTTTGTTTCAGGATGTTCACCAATAAAGATAGCTGGTGCACCGTCCCACTTAACTGATGTACGTAATGCTCTTTGAGCAGTACCGTTTAATGTTTCTCTCATTTGGATTAAGAAGTTCACAGATTCACGAGTACCTTCAATACCAAGATTGAAGATAGCATCTTCTAAATGTTCCATGTGTGTATTCTTTGCCATTATGATACCTTAATAAAAAAACTTGACTGATCAGTAGCGCTTAACGCATATGTGAAAAATCTGGTTGCAAATTTGTCTCTGTTAACTGTAGTAGCATCATCTAATGCACTATACATTCTAAGAACTAAGTATTTTGAAAACATAAACTTAGCTCTATCTGTTTCGTTCATCTTCTTAAGCTCAGCTAAAAACTCTTTTGGTTGTTTCAAAGGCTTATAGTTTTGTGTCTTGTTGTTTACTTTTGCATACAGATCATAAAACTCACTCATGAATTGTACAGAATCCATATAACTAACTGTACTTCTTTCATCACCAAATGGGTATAATCCAGTTCCAAACACCTCTTTCATATAGAAGTCTATGTTACCACCGCCAATCTTTCCTCCAGCAGCTGCACCACCTTTAATCTCACCCTGCCAACTAGAAGTACCACCACTGAACGATCTAAACTGAACTTTACTTTTATCTGTTTCTATGTATCCGTCCATAGATGAAAAGAAGTCACCAGTAGATCCAAACTTCATTCCAACAAATCTGACTGGTGTTTTAGTTGTTCCTTGTTTGTTGAACTCTTCTATTTTTGCTGAATCTCTTTCAACTTTCTTTAATGAGATTCCTAATAACTGTTTGTCTTTGTATAGTTGCTCTACTCTATTATTAAGATGACCCCAAGTTGTTGCATAATCTTTTAAAGGATCTGTTTGTGGTTGTAGTGTTGATGCCCAAATGTCTCCTGGATTCCATTTGTCATTACTAAACGATCCTGGTGCTTGTGACTTTTCACTTTTTTTGTCTAATTTATGGCAAGCAGCTTTTGCTTTGTAAATTTTATCCATAAATGGAGAACCTCTGTGGAAATATGTCTTACCAGTTGGTTTCCATTTTTTTATCAATGCGTTTGCTGTCTTCAAATAAACGTCCGTTTCAATCCATATCTTAGGACCATTCTTTAAACAATTCTCTAATGTCTCACTTGCTTTAACATATTGCTTACCCTTAGCAAGGTCTTCAAAGCTATAACTTGTTACCGTACTTCCAACCACATTGTAGACATACGAACAAAAGTAACATTGCAGTGATTCTGTATACTTCGTATCATCTGCTCCACCGCCACTTCCTTTACCACCACCAAAATCTGGATCTTTAAAGATTTGTGTAATTTTTATTTCTTTGAATTCAGTCTTGCCAGGCTCTCTATAAGTGAGCATGTTTGTTTTTGTATCGTATGCAAGACCTTCAATCTTCTTACCACCTTCTTTATCGCCAATGGTAAAATGCTTTCCATCATCTATCTTCTTCTGAATGATATCAATACGCTTCATCCCGTTGTAATCTCCGTTTGAGGAGACTTGTTGAGATAAATTCTTTCCTGAATCTGTCAGTTTTAGATATGCCATGCACTTATTTATAGAAGATGTGGTTATCGATAACCATCACCTTCACTAAGTGCTTATTCCAATATGGGTCTACTTTATCACTATGATAATGTGTGGATCCATGAGTAAAATCATACATTCCTTCATCCATTATCATGTTAGCAAGTTTGAGGCATTCTTCCCAAGTCTTACTATCTTCAGGTTCGTCTGGCTCACCATCGCAGTACCAACTGAACTGGCACTTGTTCTTGATTGGCAATACATTGCCTTTCCAGTTAACGTATGTTGGACCTTGCGTTACTACTTGCTCGATTTGATCAGGCCAACCCCAAGAGTTAACTCTGTTCAACGTCACCAGCGCAACTGCAATACGTCCAGCATCCGATTGGTTACCCGCTTCATGGTACATATTCATAGCGAGCCAAAACCTGTCTTCATTCTCATCATATGCTTTTGCTTCATGGATTGACAGAAACAGCATAAAGAATATTGTGATCCACAATGGTAAGAAATGTCTATCTAACTTCATAATCCTAAAATCATTGAAACATTATCTGGATCAAGATCACCGCCATCTTTGATGTGGTCGCGAATCATTTCAAAGTAAAATGCTTCGTCTTCTTTTCCATAATAATGTAGTTTAACAAAACAGTTGTGAAAAAACTCTTCTAGCTTTTTCTTATTACCTCGAGCCATTGCATCAGCTCGATCAAACGTCATGTCGTTCTTGGTATTGCGATAAGGTTTAAATGCCATTAATCTTCTCCAACCATAAAATCTAACTCTGCAGCATGCAGAGCGTGTTCAATTGCTACTGCAATCTTCTTTTCAGAAGCTGCATTAGCAAACCTTTGAATTTGACCGTCAGTCATTCTGCAAAACGCCTCAACCAGAGCTTCTGGATTAGAAGCCATCTGGTTGTAGATTCCATCTTTTAGTGTTTCAAATGCGTCATTCATATCAATATTATCCTATTAATAGTTATTAACGTCAACACCAGTTTCAGCTAATTGTTCAGATACAAAAGCCTTTCTCATGTTGCTAGCTTGTTGAATTACAAATCCACCTAACTCAGCAGCTCTGTTAACATTGTTCCAATATCTGTCACTATAGTCAACAAAGTCTCTATACATTGGACCGCCAAAAGGAAGTGTTATATTTCTATAAGCGTCCTTTAGTTCTTTTACAGCAGCGTCTTTACTGTATCTAACTTCATCTAATAACTTAGCACTTGTATAGATGCCATCGTTATCTTCTACCTTACTAACAATAAAAGTGTTAAGCAATTTATAAAAATTAGCTCTGTTCTCTTTTACTTTTTTTATTTCATTTTCACTATAATTCATAATTTTCTCCTTACTATTTTAAATTATACAACTATTATACTAAATTATTGATTTGAGGTCAACAATTTTTCCAATTTGTTTATATGATGCAAACTTGCCATAAAAACCAACTTCTTCTAATGATTGAACAAGTGTATCAAAGTTATATGGTGATGGGTTATCAACTCCGTGGTACATATCACCATTTTCGTCATGTGATGGATATAATCCAACAGTCATTGGATCATCAATGTAAAGTTGACATCCTTCAAGTTCTGGATTAAGAGCAACAAATTGCTCAATCATATCTTTACCTACTGCAAAGATTTCTTCGTCTTTACATCTAACCTCAAAGTCGATGATATTTAAACCCTCATTCACTAATGATGGTTCTGGTTGGTTTCCTAAGATTCTGTATTCTAACATATTTACTCCTTTACTTTATACAACTATTATCTCCTATTGTTGATTTGAAGTCAACAGCTAATTCCCCAAAAGTTAAGGATTGTAAATAGTGTTGATGTTATTCAACACACTCCTATCACAAATTTCAAACGAAAAAAAAGGTGCCAATTTGGCACCTCTAAAAAACCTTCTAAGTGTTCTTGGACGGGTCGAACCCCACGATAAATCCCGTCAATTCCATCTGCTTAGTTTGACTAAACACTTGCCTCTAGATCCAGTCCCCACTGAGTCTCACAAGAACTACGCTTATTTATCACTTTTAGGTTTTTTATATAGGACACCATTCACGACAATGCCGTCTAAGACGCCACTGTTTAACATATCAAATGCCTCTGATTCTCGAGCAATTATAGGTTGCCCTTGAATATTGAAAGAGGTGTTTAGCAATGGTGTTCCCAATTCTTTCATAATTTTGTATACTGTGCTATCTTCATCATCACACAATTGAACTCTGGCTGTATTGTCCACATGACATACAGCAGGATACTTCTCAGCAAACTCATCTGTTACTGGAACAGCATAAGCCATATATTCTAAGTTATCAAATGAGGATGACTTGAATCCATCTAAGTGTTCTTCTAATACTATCGGTGCAAATGGTCTAAACCATTCTCTTCCTTTGACCTCAGCATTAATTTTGTCTTTTATTCCAGGAATGCTTGGATCACAAATGATTGATCGTCTACCTAAAGCTCTCATTCCTATTTCACCATTGCCTTCTGCTACACCAAGGATAGCACCTTTTTTAAGCATGTTTGCAATTGTTTTGATTGATGTCTTTCTTTTAGATGGATCAATAGGACCATCAGCTATTAATGGAGGTCCTGCATAGTGTTGTGAACCTCTAGGAATTTCCATACCAGTCAAATGTAGATACCAATACAATAGTCCTAACGCAAGACCTCTATCACTAGGATTACATGGAACAAATAAATCAACACCTTGCTTATCTCTTAGTTTTTGATTGTTCACAACGTTCATTGCAACACCGCCAGTAAGAACTAGATTACCATCGTATCGAGAGAATATTTCATACGATCTGTCAGTGACTATTGAATTAAACTTATTTTCAAGTTGCGTCTGACTTATTTCACAGATTTGTCTTGATAAACTGTTATCTTCTATAGATTGGAATTTAGCTTTTACATGATTGCCTACAGCCACATTAACGTTGTGGGCCTGTTTATTTAAACCAACATATGCATTAAAATTACTAAAAGGTTGTCCGGTGTATAAGTCTTGAATAAAATTTCTTAACTTTGCATCTCTACTACGATCATGACCTACGCTAGCTAATGCCATTGCTTTACCTGCTACATCTAAATAATGTCCAGTAGTATCAGTAATCTCTTTACTTAAACATCCTAACAGAGCATAGATTGTTCCAAAATCAAACCTATCTATTCGCTGAAATAATTGAAGGCCATTTTGTCTATCTGCTCTGTACATATTAAATACGCCATCATTACCTCCGCCGTCACTAGAGATAATAAATGCTTTTTCAAACGGAGATTGATAAAAAGAACTGAAACCGTGACATAAGTGGTGTCCAGGGCCGTTAATATGTCTCTTGTAATCTATGATTTTTTTGAATTTAGTAGCCCATACGTCTCCATTACCGTTCCCTTCATCACCAATGGATCCATTAACCCAAAGATCAAATGAATTAGTGCCAATAATATCAAACACCTGTTCAAATATATTACAAATTTCTACTACAGGTTTAGTAGCTACTTTTGTCCATTTTTCACCTAAAAGTTTATCTAGTTCAAAGATAGTAATCTTACCATCTATGTAAGTTACTATGTTAGATTCATGTCCTAGGTATGTTGTTAATATTTTCATTTAAAATCGTCAAATATGTTTTTTAAGTTCTTTGACGAATCGCTTCTATCAAATAAAGGCGTATCATCAATAATTTCTTTCTGAGCACTCTGCTCTACATCATAAAGTCTCATACGAGACTTATCTACACCAACAACAAATTTTCTATGATAAGCTGGATCAGCAAATCTATTCTTAAGCTGCTTGACCATGTATTGGTTTAATCGTTCAAGTTCTTCTGTTTGCGAGAGTGCCACCATGAAGTCAGCTGTTGCCGGTAGACCGAAAGACTCCGACGTATCTTCCAAACCAATATCAGAGCTTGAGAACCCTTGTCTATTGGTTTGTGTCGCACTGATGATTGGCACGTTGCATTCCACAGCCAGTCCTCGTAATTCTTCTGCAATCGCTTTGACAATGGCATACGATCCTGCATTTGCGCCTCCTCTAATTCTAAACGATGCACATATGTTGAGGTAGTCAATATATATTACATCTGGTTTAAAGTTCTTTTTTGTTCTTAGTTCTTGAATCAGATGTCTAAAGTGATTAGCATTTGCACTTGCTGTTGGGTATTCTTTAATTACTAATTTACCTGTACACCTTTCTTTTAGTCTTGCCATTTTCTTATCATAGGCTGACTTAGGTAACACATTGAGGTCTTCCATAGTTACGTCTAATAAATTAGCGTCAATTCTTTCAGCAATTCTTTCTTCTGCCATCTCCATTGTGATGTATAATACATTCTTGCCTTCTGTAATGTTAGCTGCTGCACAATGGCACATGAACAATGACTTACCTACGCCAGTACCTGCTAGGATAATATTAAGCGTTTTTGTTGGTAATCCACCTTTAGTAATTTTGTTCATCATATCTAGGTCAAAAGGAACTCTAGTCTCTTCTTGATGATAGAACTCATATCGTCTATCAGCGTCATCAATAAAATCGTGACCAATGCTGTTATCAAAACTCACTTGCAATGCTTCTTGCAATAGCCCAGGAAGTTGTCCTTTATTATCAGGGGTCTTCTCTATGATCTCAATGCCAGACATGATTGCATTGTAGATTGCTTTATCTTGACAAAAAGTCTCTGTTTGATCAACTAGCCATTCATCGACATCCGTCGTAGGTAATTCGTTAACAGTCTGTAATGCACTTTGTATGGTTTTATCATCTACCCCTGCTACTTGTTCTATCTCAATTGATAGCGCTTCTCTCTTAGGTAGTGCATTGTACTTCTCAAAGTATTGAGTAATAATCTTGAATACTAGCTTTTGATCTATTTGACCAAAATAATGTTCTTTTAAGAACGGAAGAACTTGACGAGTATATTGTTCATCATTAATAAGTCCTGCTAGTATCTGTTTCTCAATCATTGATGATATCTCTGGTAATCTATGTTAAATGAAATTGCTATTCTTTTTGTATCTGATTTCTTTTGTGGTGACACTCTATGGTTCAACCACGCTGGCCATAATAACATATCGCCAGGATTAGGTTTATAGTCAAACAACAACTCCTCAAATGGTATTGTATCATGACTTGTAAAATTAGTCCACGGAGATTCTAAAGTAATGGCAGAACTTTCCGAACTTGTCTGTGGATAGTATGTTCCAGCTATAAGAGACTTGGGGTGAAAATGTGAACCATGTTGATCGTGTTCATCATAGATACTTACCCATGCAGATATGAATACGTCATCATCGTCTATGAATGGTTTACGTTTGGTTCTCTTAACAAATTCGTGCGATGCTTTTGTGATATCATTAATCATATCTTGATATCCAGGCATACCTTCAAGCACTTTTTTATTTAATTTAGCATCATGGTATGTTGTATACCTTTCCCAATCTTTGCTAGATTCAATAAGATACTCAGAGATCTCTTTGTGAGGCAAATCTAATACTATTCGTAATAAATCTACTCTAAAAAGACCTCTGTGTTTAATATCTGCTATACTCATACAAGCTCTTCAAGGATACCTAATGCTTCAGCGACTATGAATAGTACGCCTGCAATAAGAAAGTTGTGAACGATTAATGCAAATCCAGCTGCTATTCTAAGCAGACTCTTCACTAACGATATCCTCAGATGCCATTTGGGATCCGGAACCATAACTAAATTTCTCCTGTGCAAATTTGTCTAGTTCATTGAGGACTTCAGTAGTAAAATATTCTTCTGGACTACCAAGAATGTTTTTAGCGTATACGCTTTTACCATTAGCCACAATCCTAGACCCATTCTTTTCAAATAAGCCAGCTTCAATAGCTAACTCAATAAGTCCATAATGTTTATCAAGACCACTGTCATACCTTAACAGAACTTCTGCTGTAGCATTTTCTTTAGACAATCTTGATTTGTAAGTAGTTGCTTTGATAATATTACCAACAACTTCTTTTGTAGTGGTATCTCTTTCTTTTTTCTTGCCGAGATACACAATCGTGCTTGCAGCATACTTAAGTCCAGTACCGCCACCCATCTCTTTCTGTGGAATATAACTTCCAATTACTTCGTATACGTGGTTAGTTACTAACATTGGTATGCCAGCTCTTGCAAGTTTAAGTGTAAGTACTCTAAATGCAGCTTTGATTACTTGAGCTTTGGTCATATCTCTAGTTTCTTTACCTTCAGAGATATCTTCTAATTCTTTTGTAGTAGAGAGTAGCCCTAAAGAATCTAAGACAAACATGAATGGAGGTCTCTTATCTTTAGGAGTTTTTTCATACAGGTCAATAGACTTAAGTGCATGATGTCTAAACTCTTGAATGGTCTGAGGTTCTGAAATGATTACGCGAGAAGTATCAATTCCTCTTGCTTCCATCATATCCTTAGTAACAGCTGCTTCAGTATCATAATACATTACGCCAGCATCAGGATTAGATTCTAAGAATGTCTTTACACATCCTAACACAAAGAACGTTTTACCTGTAGCTGATTCTCCTGCAAATGCAGTAACTTTATTGTTAGGAATACCACCAAACAAGGATCCACTTAACAATGCATTAAGGATATATGAACCAGAATCTATTGTGCCACTAAACTCACCAGCAGCTAAACCATCTGATGCAATAGAAGTATCCTCGTCCTTAAGATCCTCAACAAAATTTCTAAAAAATTCACCCATACTAATCTCCACTTAGGTCTACAGTAATTCTACTGTCATTAACTGATTCGCTATTATCGTCCCATTCATTTTTAAAATCAACATCAAAGTTAAAAAACTTCTCTGCTTGTAACTGTAATAATCTCCAATCCTCTTTTGCTAACGCTTGATTTCTTGCATCGTCCCTCGCATTCCATGGAGTAGAGAATCCTATCTTGCTATGTCTTTTACGAATATGCATAGGAATGTATGCTTTCATGTAATCACGTATCATTATTTTATAATGACCTTTGTACATATGTCTATGATTCTCACTATAACTAAACGGAACATGGAGCTTATCAACCGCTGGTATTTTTAACAAAAATTTGGCAAGCTCTTGATGTAAAAATGGCATTCTACTTTCCATTCCAAAATTACCACACATATGATCTACTGTCGTACAGAAAGAATCAACGTGCTGGAATATTCTAGTAAACAAACGATTGTTAATTACATCATCGCCAAACAACCAATGCGGCGTAACTCTTTTAAGGTGCCACCATTTAAAATCACGGTTAGCATATTCATCGATGATTTCTTTATTCATCCTTGGTCTTTTTCTTTCCACAAAGTAATCATAATCACCGTTGTATCCAGTCAATAGTTCATCAGCACCATCTCCAACAATATATATTTTAGATCCTCTATCTGCAGCTGCTCTTATGTTTGCAAATCTTGTTGTCCATCTATTTCTGTCCCACTGAGGAATAGACAGTGCAAATTGTCCATACTTAACTATTTTATTATTATCATACGGATATTTGGTTGTATGAAATGGAAGATTAAATTTCTTTGCTGTCCTTTTAGCAAGGTCCCATTCAAAGAACATATTTTCGTTGATTGTTTCATCTTGTTCAGGAGTAAAGTTTTCATATTTAACTGTCTGGACGTCTATATTATCTAAATCTTTTGCAATAGATGCTATCAACGTACTATCCAAACCGCCACTTAACGAAATAGTTTTCTTTATTCCAGGCGCATTACATACTTCTGTTATTCCTTTTACAAACTTTTGTTCTAATTTCTCAGGGATCCAATTCATATTCATACGAAGATTCCATTTTTTAGGATCTTGTCCCCAGAGATTGTCTTCTCCTACAAATTTACCTTCTCTAACATCCCATACCAATACTTGACCTGGCGCCAATCTTTGAATGCGATTTACGGGCGTATACATGCCAAACATATGTCTGTCATTAGCTTGAAACGATCTAAAGTGATCTTTGTCCTTTTGGATTTGAATTCCTTTACTTTGAAGTACTGCATATAGCGGTCTTGCTGTTGAAGAAAAGAAAATATTTTGTTGATGCTCAATGAAGTATAAAGGTTTAATTCCAAAATGGTCTCTAAACAATGTAAGACGATACTTTGCTGGGTCGTATATAACTCCTGCACCCATCCAATTAATATTATGCTTCATTTTAGCAATAGAGTACTTGGATATAATTTCACCAAACACTTCTGTATCAAATTGATTATTTTCTAGTCCAAAAATCTCACCATTCCATGTAAGAATTTGTCCTCCTGGACATATCCAGGGCTGTCGTTTTGGAGTAGAATTTGGTGATATCGATAGTAGATTGTGCCCTAATGATAATAACGAATCTTGAAAATACGTTGTATCATCAGGTCCTCTACATTTATTAAATTTTGTAAATTGTTCAATGGTAAAATCATGCTTACCAGTAAAGCCTTCAACGCTACACATAATGTCCTTCAGTTATTTTTTCTTAGGGAAGTATTCTCTTTTTTTCCTAATGTACTCATTTATTTCTTTAACAGAAACGGCGGTACCTTCCCTTAAATCATTTATATCACTTTCATCAATGATAGGTGGAATGTGGTTATTCTCTTTATAAATTACAGATGTACTTGCTAGTAACAATAAAAGCGCTAGCGGATCAAATGCAAATATCAATACCAAGATAAGAACACGAGCAGCATCATCAATACGATCATCATCGTCACCGTACACAATTTCTGCAACATACTTGATTGGGCCAACTTCAGCTTCCTGTCTAACAGCTTCTCGCTCGAGTTCAGATCTTCTAAGTACAAGCTCATTAATTTTTTCTGTAGCTTGATTTTGTTGTCCACTAAGTTGCTCTCTTTGTTCTGATTGTTTGTCTCGCTCATTTAGTGCCCTCGTAATGTATCCTTTAGATATCCATTCCTCGTATGCATTATCTAAGAGATTAAACTGAGAGTCAACGTAATCTACTACTTTTTGTTCTCTTTGTATTTGACCATCAATTAATTCAATTGCTATTGAGTTGTCTGCTGATGCTGTTTGACTGTCTATATGTGCCTTTGATAAGAAACCAAATATACCTAATGACGTAATTAACATCAAAGCAATTACTGCAGCAGTTAAATAATATCTGAATGCTCTGTTTATGTCACTCCAACGTAAATGAACATAAACTGCTGTGATAATTTTTGCGAACTCTAGTACTGATGCCATTATCACAACTGACCAAAATGCACCAGAAAATATTGTTGAAAGTCCAACGATAGAATAGTATGCAGCAACTGTTGCCACACACAATGATGCAAATATAGCTAAGTAATTAATCATTCAATACTTGTTGTAGTTTTAGTTTAAACTGATCAATCTTAACAGATCGATTAGGCCAATAGATATATTCCTTTTCTTCATTAGATTGAAGATTGTTTAACAAAGGAACAATAGCACCGTAAATGGCATTAGCTTTTGCCTGCCACTCTTCTGCTTGTGCTTGCCATTCAGCTGATGTAGACGCTGCACTTGCAGCTTCTTGCTTAACAGATTGGACAGCATCCAACTCGTCAGCGTCTACAACACTAAACCCAAAATCAAAAGTACTTAAGTCATGTAAGTTTTTTTCTGCCATAGTCCTATTTATACAAAGAAATCATCAAGAGTGAACTGCTTTTCTAATGACCACCCCATACATTCACAAATGTTATTTAATGGCTCCTTAAATGCTTTATCAAATTGTTTCTCATAGTCCACATATTGATCCAATTGTAGTTCTGGTGGAAGTACCATTGGAACAGCAAAAACGTTTTCTCTAAGAGGGTTAGGCAACTTCATGTAACAGAACTTAATCTTGTCTCCCTCAAATACGTTATTATATTTCTTAGTTAATTTCTTTTCTTCTATTAGTTTGTTATATAGTAATGCTCCACGAACATGGATCGGCGTACCTTTCTTGTATATGTCTGAAGCACTTTCCCATTTTTTAATGAATCGACATCCTCTTGGAAAAGACACGTCCTCAAATGGCAATTGTCTAAATTCTTTCTCAAAGTTATCAATAAATTCTCTAAGAGCTTTCTCACCTTCACGTAACAAAACGCCATAGGCTTTCTTTAAATTTTCACGAACGATTTTAGGTGTAGACGATCGTACTGCTTCCATGCCCATTGTTTTAAGTTTAGGTTCAGCATATCGGACGCCCTCATTATCATACACATCAAGGATGTAATGTTTCTTTCCAGTCCATACACCATTACGAGCGATTGCTTCTCGCTTCATTACCATCTTTTGCTCATACGCATTAACGTAATCTGCAAGTTGGGAGTAACTCTTGTCTATGAACGGCTCAAGGACCTCTGTAGCCACTCTGTCGAGGAAGTCCACCACTTTGCTATTTTCAGTCGTATCAATACCCGATTGATTGACCAGCTCGTCGAGAGTAACATATAACGAATCTGTATCGACCGCCAAGACATAATCAACTGCTTCCGTCTGAAGCTTTGCATTAAGGAACTTGTTGAGGTGAGTCTCCATCCACTTAATCGAAAGCTGGCCAGATAGTGTAATAGACTCAGCATACTTTGTATCAAAAAATCTAAAATACTGGTTACCAAGAGCACCGTATGCTGAGTTAAGCTGGATCTTCTTAGCCATTTGCATATTGTTGCATTTTGCAATCTCGTACTCAAGTTCTCTACTAGGTTGTTTTTCATATTGTTTCCTTGCTTCGATCATTCGTGACTTCCATTTCACACGATCATTATACATTGTTTCCATCAGCTTAGGTAAGAAACCTTGGAAGTCCTTTGTGTACATGGCACCTGAACCGCATACTGTAACGTTATGGTCGTCCATATACTTTCTGATGTTTTCATTGTTATATAGCCCACCTATAATTTCATCTGCAGTGGGTCTTTGACCAATATCTCTAACGTACGTTTCTGGTGAGATATTGTATTGCATAATCAAGTGAGGGTACAGACTGTTTAAGTCAAACGATACAACCCAGTTATGTAATCCAGTTTGTGGATCCTTAACGTAAGCACCTTCTACTTGAAAATCTTTATCAACTTGTTCCTTAGGGGGAACAATAATGTTCTTAGCATACAAATAGTTATGAATAATAACGTCCCACATACGCACAGACGTCAACGAGTCTACCAAGTTGACACCAGCATCGTATGCAATTGTACATGCTTGCTCAATTAGCTTCATCTTGTCATCTAGTCGTTCAACAAGCACAACGTCTTTGATGTTATAGTCTAGGAACTTCTGATAGTCTTGTTTGTACAGTTCATTGAGCGTTCCGTACTCACTATAGTCTAATTTCTTTTCACCTAGTTCTGCTTCACCAATGTAATCTAGTGCGTAGCTTTCTTGCTGCGAGTATGTAAACTTTTTGTATAGATTCATGTAATCAAGAACCGTGACACCAATAATATCTTTTGCATTAGGAGTGTCATCATTGTTAGCTCTTGATGCAGCTGTAGGAATATGTCTATCTCTAACCATGCCCCAAGGTGAAAGTCTATCTGCTGCTTCTTTGCCAACTCTACGTCTAATTCTATTAACGGTATAAGGAATATCGAACATCTCTATGTTCCAACCTGTAATAATATCTGGGTTACATCTTACCCACAGTTCAATGAACTTTAGAAGTAGATCGGTTTCTGATGAACATTTAATGTAGATGTCATCACCGCTAGGCTTGTATTCATCTAAACCAAGAATGTATGATTGATTTTTGCATCTTACAGCAATTGACAGAATATCTTTATCAGCTTCTGCTATGTTAGGAAATCCTTCATCAGACTTGGTCTCAATATCAAAGTTGAATACGGTAAGCTGATTTACATCAAAGTCTCTTTCCGGATACTCTTCATTGATGTATGCATAAGCAAATTGTTGCATACCATAGATTGGCTTGTTTGATATGTTGTTATGCTCTTGAATGTAATTACGAGCTTCTCTAATGCTGTTGAACATCTTTGGTTCAACGTTCTCGCCTTTGATAGTTTTGAATGGAGTTTGTTTTACAGAACTAACAAACAATGTAGGCATGTATGGAACTTCACGTTGTTTCTGTACACCATCTTCAATATATCGTTCAAGAATTACATTGTTGTTTTGAACTATGTTTGTATAAAACTTCATGAATTTTTAACTCTATCCCTTAAGCTGCTTGTACTGAATGAATGATCTCTGCTATTATACACAATATCAATATTGTTGTCAACGCAGTAATCTTTTCCAGTAAAATCTTTATCTACATAATCGCTGCCTATGATTCTAACATCAATAGGTAACGTTTTTAGTATGTCAAGAACATCGGCTTCTGTATTATAAACAACGACTTCGTCAACAAATCTACATGCTGTAATTTGTAACTGCCGTTCAAAGATAGATTGTATAGGTTTATTTTTCTCAGGTCTATCGACTGAGGGATCATTCTGTAATCCAACGATAAGATAATCGCATACTTGTTTTGCTTCAGCTAACATTGCTACATGACCAGCATGTAGCAGATCCATACAGCCAAACGTAATGCCTATTTTACCTTTATCGCTAACGTCACCGTTAAGCCATTTTAGCATTTAGTCCTCTATAATATAACTGATATCATAACCACCTTTTCTATCTGTCCACAGATCCTCTTCAATGTCTGTTGGTTCTGCTTCAGATATTAGATTATAAAAGTCATCATACTTTTCAGGTGGAACATCATCACTTTCAGCAATTATGTCATAAACGTCATCTTCTGTAAGATTACATTCACTTAGCAATTCTTCATCTAAATCATACTCACGGATGATATCCATTTGATGGTGTTCAATTTTTTTAATTTTCATTCTTGAATAAATGTTGGTTCAGTTTCTTGTAAAATCTGATTTA
>Ga0129345_1000031_pt1 | contig 38833 bp, 44 predicted proteins | sample CPBDNA_FD_94425 | JGI IMG/M metagenome (GOLD analysis project Ga0129345, IMG submission 94425) | Freshwater to marine salinity gradient microbial communities from Chesapeake Bay, USA - CPBay_Sum_20_0.8_DNA | ecosystem: Environmental > Aquatic > Marine > Coastal | place: USA: Chesapeake Bay...
CGCTTGACGCGGTGATGCCCGGAACACCTCCATCCCGAAGCGGGAGATGTCGTAGTGCGCGGCCCCGGTCGCCATCATCTCGATAGCGCAGCATGCGAGCCCGAACGAGGCCGGCCACGAGGAACGCGAACGCGCCCACTTCACCAGATCTTCGATACGACCGGTAATGACATTGTGCGACAGGCCTCCAAGGCCGTCGGACAAGACGTCTCCCACCACTCCCATAACGATCGGCCGACTATGCGGCCGCCTCCGATCCATCGTTCGTCGGGGTACGACCCTCGAGGCCGACCCGACGGATCGTCGAGGAGGAGTCGCGTCCGGCCGACACCATTCGCGCGTCGACACTCAGGTCGCGGTAGCGCTGGAGGGGGCCCCAGTCGAGACCACCCTTGGCCACCTCGTAGACGAAGGTGAGGAAGAACACCAGAGAGAAACCGAGGATCGCCCAGAAGCCGAAGGCGCCGAGAGCACCGCGCTCCACCGCGTAGGGGTAGAGGAAGATGATCTCGATGTCGAACATAATGAAGAGCATCGCCACGATGTAGAAGCTCACCGGGAAGCGCTCGGGAGGCTCACGGCTCGGCACGATCCCGCATTCGTAGGGCGCTTCTTTGGCCACCGAGGGACGGCGAGGCGCCAGCAGTCGGGATGCCACGAAGCTCAACGCTCCGAAGAGCGTCGCCAGGATGAGGAGGACGACGATGGGGAGGTACTGGGACATCGTCGAGGTCACGCCGACGTGGCGAGTGCCTTCCGTTCGAGGTTCTCAGCCACGAACCGATCACGTCGGTGAAGCATCCAGCAGAGCGCGAGGAACACGATCGTCGATCCGATCGTGATAAGCGCCGCCGGCTCGCGCCGCGAGCCGAGATCTCGGATCATGTAGACGTACTGACGCTCGCGGCTCGAATCGATCTCGGGCGGGGACGGAGCGCGACCCGGCTCCTCCCTCAGCGGCAGATACGGCGCCACCTCGACCACGGTGTAGTACGGCTTGTGGAAGAACGCGATCTGATCGAGGGCATCGAGACCGAAGAGCTTCGGATACGCCTCGCCGCCGACCTCGTAGACATGGGTCACGTCGAACTCGCCGGGCGCGAACGCGCCCTCCTCCTCGAGGAACACCGTCGCCGAAGCCTCAGCTTGACCGAACGCCGGCTCGGCCTCACCGACCACGCGCCATCCCTCGTCGACGAACTGGTCGACGATGCCATCGGCCAGCACGTCGAGCGGCGCGTCGGCGGAAACCGCGAGCCGCTGCTCGAACACGCCGGCCTGATAGAGACCATCGGGGTCTTGAATCACGGTGCGCCCGGGCACCTGATGCCACGACGGATCCTCGCCCTTCAAGCCGATGCCGTAGATCCACCAGATGGCTCCCATCAGCGCCATCCATCCGGCGAGACCGGTGAGCGCGACGAGGAAGCCGAGGCGGGCACCGAGGTTGGTCCCGAGGATGAGGTACACCGAGCCCATGAAGGCGATCAGTCCGAGAACGACCGTGAGAAGACCACGGAGTTCGGGTTCCCAGTTGACGGCGAGCAGCATCGACACCATCACAGACCCCGCACGTACTCGACGACGGCGGTGAGCTGCTCATCGGTGAGCAATGCACCGAAGCCGGGCATCCGGCCGCTCCCCTGACCCTGAACTCCGTACTTCGCGCCGTAGACCGAACCGTTGCTGATGAAGTCGATCATGTCGTCCTCGTTCGGGAACACGGTGTTCGCCTTGCCCCCGGTGAGGTTCCATCCGAAGCCACCCTGACCGGTCACGCCAGGGTCACCCCAGCTCCAACCGGGGGTATGGCAACGCGCGCAGCTGTAGGCGCCGCTACCGAGGTCGAGGTTAAAGAGCGCCTCGCCGTAGGAGGCGTAGGTGCCATCGGCGACCAGTTGACGAGCGCGCGTCTCGATGTCGTCCTGCATGTCGGTGGGGAGGTGCCCCGACGGGCAACTCCGCGGGTCGTCCTCGCCGACGCCGCAGTCCTCGCGCTCGACCTGGATCGACCAGAGATAGGAGATGAGCGTGTCGATCTGCTGGTCGTTCATCGGACCTCCGCCCTCGACGCCCCACGGGCTCATCGGCGAGAACGGACGGCCGTAGACGAGGATGAAGCGCACCTCGTCCTCGTCGAATCGATAGAAGATCGTGTCGAGGGCCGGCGCCTTCCAGTTGACGGCCTCGACCTCACCGGTCTTCGCGTCGGTCACGTTCCACGCCGCCTCGCCACCGCCACCGGCGTAGCCGCCGTGGCATCCGGCGCAGTTGAACCCACCCTCGGCGGTCGGAGCGAAGAGGCGGCGACCCCACTCGGTGAAGATCTCCTCCTGGGCCTCGACCGCTCCGGCCTGACGACCCGGCTCAAGCACCCAGTAGACGGGGAGGCCGATCACGACCACGACAAGCAGGAGCACTCCGAGCAGCTGAACCCGCTCGAGACGGCTGCCCTCGAGGGTCTCGTCGTCGTAGTACTCCTTGCGGTTCGGAGCGAGCTCGATCTCCGAGCCGAGTTCGGCCCGCGATTGGCGGATGTTCAGGACCGCGTAGACGATGAAGCCCGCCGTAATGACGAGCAGCAGCAACCAGGCGATGTTGGTGGTGGTCAGGGCCAGCATCAGTGATCACTCGCTCCCACGCAGTGAGGGCCCTCGGCCTCCTGACCAGTGGTGTTCACACCGATCGGGACACCTTGGACAATCGTGCCGGTGTCGACGAGCACGTCGCCCGCCGCAGTGAACTCGAGAGGGAAGTGGTCCATGCCACGGGGGGCCGGGCCACCCTTCTTCTCCCCGACTCGGTTGTACTGCGAGCCGTGACAGCCGCACTCGAACCACTGGCTCGACGTGCACTGCGGCACGCGACAACCGAGATGCGGACACTTCTGGTACGAAGCGATCAAGCCGCGCCGCATTCCAGCGAGCACCGACTCTTTGTACACACCCTCGGCCTTCGGCACCGCGTCGACCGGGTACTCGGTGATCCAAGCGCGGGCCTCGGGGGCGTAGAAGAAGCCTTGACCCTGGCGGATACCCGACACGATGTCGTCATAGCGACCGACCGGGACCTTGCCGCCGAAGCCGCCGGTCTTGGTGGGCCAGAGGAAGGCGACGAACGAGGCAGCGGCGAACGCGCCGATACCGGCTGACATCAGCGAGATGGTCGCGCGGTTGAAGAACTGGCGGCGACTGACGCCGATCGCCTCGGGATCGGCCGGCACGAAGGGCACCGGAGCCCGGTCCTCAACGACGGCGACGGCGGTTCCAGCGCGAGCGGCCACCCCTTCGGCTTCGACCGAGGCAGCGGTCGGACCGCTTTCAGCGGTCTGGCGCGCCTTGCGTGCGGCCCGGTCGCGAGCGACCGTCTCATCGCTGAGGGCACCCGCCCCTCGCACATCAGAGCGACGGGCAAGGGAGGCAAAGGCGGCACCGCCGAGAACGACGACGGCGACCACCGCGATGATGATGACTGAGGTTGCGCTCATTGTGTTTCCCTCCTCGACCTCAGAGCTCGAAGAACAATCCGTCACGCCACGGCAGCGTGAAGTTGAATCCAGGGCCCCGGAAGAACGAGCCGATCATGACGAGCACCGCCCAGAACATGAGGTGCACGGTCATAAGGGAGGTCGCGAACTTGCGATCCTCCGGCTTGTTCGACGGGTTCTTGTCGATGTACGGAGCGAAGATCAACATGATGATGCCGACACCGGGAATGGTCACTCCAGCGACCATCGGGTGGAACATCGTCAGCAACTCCTGAAGACCGAGGAAGTACCACGGCGCCTTCGACGGGTTCGGCGTTTGGTTCGGGTTCGAGAGCTGAAGCAACGGCGCGTTCACCCAGATCGAGAACAGGAACGTGAAGACCAGACAGGCGAGCGAGGCGACGAACTCAGCGGCGAGTAGATGCGGCCAGGTGTGGACCTTGTCGACCGGCTGGGCCTTGACCTCTTGGATCGAGCCCGACTTGACCACGGTGAGAAGGCGCTGCGTGTGACCACCGGGGCCCGCGCCGACGGGCACACCGCCGCCAGCCGCCGGAGTGGCGACAGCCGCCGCCACCTTGTCGGCGACGGCGACGCCGCCGCCTGACTCCTCCTCGCCCCCCGCGGCCTTCGTGCGGGCGGCTTTGGAGCGCTCGAGGAGGTGCGCGGGGATACGAGAGTCGGCCTCAGTTGCCGGAGCGTCTGCCTCCACGGCGGGCTCAGCCGACGACTCGGCTGCCTTCTCACGAGCCGCCTGGGCCCGCTTCAACAAGTGTTCGGGAATCTCGGTCATTCGGTCAGCCTCCGATCACAGCGGTCCGCTGATGCCGCCGTCCTTGCGGACGCGCCAGAAGTGGATCGCCATGAAGATGACGATGATGAATGGGAAGAAGAGCACATGGAGCACATACCAACGCAGGAGTGTCTCCGATCCAATCTCGGCTCCTCCGAGGAGCACGAATCTGACCTCCTGACCGAACACCGGGGTGTACCCCATCATGTTGGTGCCGACCGCCACCGCCCAGAGCGCGAGCTGGTCCCACGGAAGCAGATAGCCGGTGAACGACAGCAGCAACGTGAGCGTGAGCAAAATCACACCGATGACCCAGTTGAACTCGCGTGGTGGCTTGTAGGCCCCGTGATAGAAGACGCGGGACATGTGCAAGAACACTGCGAGCACCATGAGGTGCGCGCCCCATCGATGCATATTTCTCACGAGTAGTCCGAAGGTGACCGAGGTCTGCAGGTTGGAGATGTCGTCCCAAGCCGCGGTCGCCTCAGGTCGGTAGAAGAACATCAAGAAGATGCCGGTCACCGTGAGCAGGATGAAGAGGAAGAAGCTCAGCCCGCCGAGGCAGAGCGTGTAGCTGACCTTGACCGCATGGCGCTTCACCTTCACCGGGTGCAGGTGGTAGAGCACCGAGTTCATGATGACGTAGCTCCGGTTCCTCGGGCTGTCGGTGTAGCCCTTGCGGAAGATCGAGCCGGGACGGAAGATGCTCGCCCAGGCCTGACTGCCCTGAACGGAGTCGACCGTCTGCTGGAACCGCTCCTTAGCGGTCGGTCGTGGTGTCTCGTCGATGATTTTTGCCATGTCAGTTCTCGTTCCGGATGGTGTCAGAGCCGCATGCCGTAGGCATAGCCATGGTTGTTGGTTCGGGTGTGGGAGTCGCCTGCCGCGGTGGCCGGGCCGACCTTGCCGAGGATGATGACCCCGGTCGGGCACCGGTCGACGCACAGGGCGCAACGCGTGCAGATGTCGTCGTCGATGATGAAGACCACGTTGTCGGAGGGGTCGTCACCGGGGCGCTCGGTTCCCTCGGACTCGACGATCGCCTCCGGCTGCACCATGTGGATGCACTTCCATGGGCAGATGTCGACACAGCCCTCGCACATGATGCACTCGGTCTGGTCGATGTGGATGAACTGCTTCGGCTTGACCGCCTTCGTGAGGTAGTCGGCGTCGACCTCGACGAGCGTGTACTCGTCGGTGAACGGCATCATCGGGGGGTTGGCGTCGGTCTTCGCCATATCAGGCCTTCTTCACCAGTGGGCGTCCGTAGGTGCTGGTGTCGAGTTCGGTGCTGACTTCCTTGCCGCGCTTCTGCCAGTAGGACCAGAGGAAGATCACAAGACCGAAGTAATAGGCGTGGAGGACAACCACCACGATGTCGCGGATGGCCTCGTACTGAAGGGTGAACGGAAACCAGCCGTCGAGGGCCTGCGGCTTCAGGATCCCGCCGGGCCCGTAGATGATCTTCGTGCGATCCCAACCAAGATCCTTGTCGGCGTGGTCGATCCACTGGTGAGGAACGATGCCGAAGGCGAGAAACATGACGCCGAACACGTAGGTGGAACCGAGCATCGCCTCACCCCAGGACATCGGTGTGCCGAGGGGGCGCCGCTTGCCGTAGGGAATGACCGCGAACGCGAGGACGTTCGACGCGATGAACGAGACGAGGAAGGCGGTGTTCATCCCGGGCCACTCCAGGACGTTCCAGTTGAAGGCGAACATGACTCGTCGCGCTGCCTTTCGTTATCTCGTGCTCGTGATCGATCGGGGGTGGGCTGCCGGCGAACCGGGCCGTCCGCACTCCCGCCCAACTGTAGTCGGAGGTCCACCCGATAGAGCCATTCCGTCACCGTGAGGGCGGCGGTCAACTCAGCCTCGAAGAACCAACGACTGGTGGTCGTGTCGGTCTTGCTGTCTCGATTTTGCTAACGGTGTTTTTCGCGTCGACCGAACCGCTCGTCGCGATCGGTCGATCAACAGTTTGCCAGTAGCCCCCCGACCCCATGCAGGGTTGTGCGTAAGTTCTCTCGGACGTTCTCCGCACAGCTCTCCAAAATCCCGCTCATCGACCTCCACGGGTTTCGCCGGATCGCCGCCGCGCCGTCTATCGTGGGGGCGCGACGTCGGCCCGGTGGGTGAGTCGCGAGACGATCGAACCCGACACGGACGACATCCCTTCGAGAGGACCAGCGTGACCGAGATCCCCGAACACCTGCTGAAGCGAAGCCGAGAGCGTCGCGCGGCTGCCGGCGACAGTTCAGAGAACCCGGGAACCGAGGTCGCGACCACGAAGGAGGCCACTCCAGCAGCGGCCGCATCGGCGACACCGGCCTCCACCGGTCCCGCTCCGCGCACGGCTGCCGCCGCTCCGTCTGAGCCCCCCGCGCCAAAGCCCGACTCGCCGGTCGTCGCTGCCTATCGGTCGCGGCGCAAGGTGCCGTTCTGGGCCATGGCGGCGCTGGCACTCCTTCCGATCTGGACGTTCATGTACGTGCGTTCGGTGACTGCCCAGGCCGAGGAAGCCAGTGGCCCCCTCGCCATGGGAGCCGAGATCTACGCCAACTGCGCGGCCTGCCACGGCGGAGCCGGAGGCGGAGGTGTTGGCTACGCCTTCACCGAGGGCGAGGTGCTCCTCACCTTCCCGAACATCGAGGACCAGCTGCGCTACGTGCTCTACGGCACGGGTGCCTACAACGTCGCCGGCGTCGAGATCTACGGCAATCCCGACCGACCCGGCGGGCCGCATGTCACGGGAGCCCGTGGAGCGATGCCCGGTTTCGAGGGCGCCCTGACCGACTACGAGATCCTGTCAGTCGTCTGCCACGAGCGGTACACCCTCAGTGGAGCGGACCCCGGCTCCGAGGAGTGGGGCGACGAGTACGAGCACTGGTGCTCGGAGAGCTCGGAGTACTTCCTCGAACTTGAGGAGGGGGCGTCGCTCGCCACCCTCCACGAGATGCACGACGGCATCCTCGCCGTCGGCGACGGCCCGGCCTCCGGGTCGCCCGCCGGAGCCGACTGAGTTCAGGTCATCCCCGGGCGGCGACGGGATGCGTCCGCTCATCATCGGCGGCGGCCCCGCCGGAACCGCAGCGGCGATCACGCTCGCCGAGCGAGGCGTTCCCGCGCGGCTGATCGACCGTCGCGGCGTGGCGGCCCCAATCGACAAAGCGTGCGGTGGTCTGCTCACTCCGCGGGCTGTCCACCTCCTCGGCTCCCTCGGCCTGGAGGTCGCCTCTCTTGGGCGACCGATCGACTTCGTCGATCTGGTGGCGCGAGGACGCCGGCAGCGGATCAAGTGGCCGACGTCGACTGACGCGGGCGAGACCACCGGCATCGTCGTCTCCCGCGGCCGTCTCGACTCAGCGTTGCTCGACCGCGCCAGTGAACTAGGTGTGGAGGTCGAACTCGGTCGCGAGGCGATCGAACCAATCGTCGAGCGAGGGTTCGTACGCGGGGTTCGGACCTCGAACGGCGAGCAGGAGTCAACCGAGCCGGCCGAGTTGCTCCTCGTCGCCGATGGCGCGAACAGCACCTTCGGGCGCGAGCTCGGCACGTCACGACGACAGGATTGGCCGTCGGTCTCCGCGCTCCGGGTCATGCTCCCCTACGCCGCGACCGACCGGTTCGGGGTCGAATTCCACCTCGACCTCGAGCGAGGCCCGGGTGACGGCCTTCCGGGCTTCGGATGGGTGTTCCCCGTCGACGACCACACCGTCAACATCGGTGTGCAGGTCGCGTCGACCGCGCGCGACGCCACCGCGGTGAACCTCCATCTCCTCCTTGAGCGACTTCTCGAACGGGTCGCTGGGTCATGGGGGATCACTGTTGATCCCGCGGAGGCGGCTGAGCGGGCGGAGGGCGCGCGCACTCCAGTCGGCGACTCGATCGTCCCGGTCGCCGGCCCGAACTTTCTGGTCGCGGGTGATGCCGCGGGGCACGCGAACCCGCTGACTGGAACCGGCATCGAGGCCGCGCTCCGGCTCGGCATCGAGGCTGGCGAGGTGCTGGCGGCGGCGAGCCGGACCGCGCCTGACGCGCTGCAGGCCTACGTGCCGCGGGTCCGAGCGATCCACGCCGACCACCACAAGACCGGCCGGCAGATCGTTCGGCTCACCGGGAGACCCCTCGGCGCGCGACTCCTCGCGGCCCTCGCCACCACAACGTGGGGCGCCCCGACAGTCATGCGCTTCGCCCTCGCCGAATTCAGAAGCTCAGGAGGCGTGGCCGAGACACTCCATTCGGCGGCGAGGCTGTTGGGACGCGTCGCTCCGGAAGCCTGAACCGTGTCGTCGGGAGCGCGTCGCCAAGTCTGAGACGTCAGGCGGTCGGGCTGAGCGCCGACGCCAGCAAAGCGGCCGGAGCCTCCTCGAGCGCCGAGCGAGCCGGGCCCTCAGGGAGCGCCGAGCAAGCTCGAACCGCGTCGTTCACGAAGTCGCGCGCCCGCGAGATCGTCGACTCGATCCCCGGACCACTGCGAACGATCTCGAGAGCTCGTTCCGCTTCGGGCCCGTGCAGCGGCCCTCCGAGCAGACTCTCGAGCTCGGCGGAGCCAACCGACAGCGTGTGGATCACGGGGAGCGTGTACACGCCCACCTCCATGTCGTGACCGGCCCGCTTACCGAGCCGTTCGTCGGTGGCCGTCAGGTCGAGGAGGTCGTCGACGACCTGGAACACCATGCCGTAGGCGTTGCCGAAGTCGGTGAGCGCATCGATCTCCTCGTCGGAGAGTCCGGCGACGATGCCCCCCACCCGAGCCGCCGTGCCGTACAGCGATGCGGTCTTGCCGTGGATGGAGGCGAGATAGCTCTCCTCCGTGCGACCCACGTCATAGGTGTGACGGAGCTCCTCGATCTGCCCCTCACACAGCCAGCCGATAGTTCGCGCGAGAAGGCCAGCGACCTCAGTGCCAAGGCCGGCCGCGATCTCCGAGGCGCGCGCCAAGAGGAAGTCACCGGCGAGGATCGCTTGGAGATTCCCCCACCGCGCGTTAACCGTCTCGACCCCGCGTCGGGTCTCCGACTCGTCCATGACATCGTCGTGGTACAGCGAACCGAGGTGGACGAGCTCACACGACACCCCTCCGAGCACGACGTCATCGGTGACCGCGCGCCCATCGAGGGAACCGGCGATCACCGTTAAAACCGGTCGGAGCCGCTTGCCGCCAGCGACGATCAGGTGCGAGGCCAGTTCCGTCAGGTGAGCATCGGTCGTGGTGACCGACGCCAACATCGCGCGCTCAATGCGATCGCGCTGATCGCCGACGTGCACGAGAAGTGGAGACGGCGAGGACACGCCCGCAGGCTATGTCGACTGCTGCCACGAGGCGCACCCGTGCGGGCCATCACAGCCGCCCATGATTTCGGCGTTCTCACTGGAGCACGGGACCTCACCGTGAAGGGGTCACCGGTAGAGTGATCGCAACTAGCAGGCACACGACTTGAGAGGTGGCACATGTTCGAACGCTTCACCGACAGGGCTCGCCGCGTCGTGGTGCTCGCTCAAGAGGAGGCCCGTCTCCTCAACCACTCGTACATCGGCACCGAGCACATCCTCCTCGGGCTGATCCACGAGGGTGAGGGCGTCGCCGCGAAGGCCCTCGAATCGCTCTCGATCTCTCTCGAGGCCGTCCGCTCCCAGGTCGAGGAGATCATCGGCCAGGGCGGATCATCGCCCTCGGGTCACATCCCCTTCACCCCCCGCGCGAAGAAGGTGCTTGAGCTCTCCCTCCGCGAGGCGCTCCAGCTCGGCCACAACTACATCGGCACCGAGCACATCCTCCTCGGACTCATCCGTGAAGGCGAGGGTGTCGCCGCTCAGGTGCTCGTGAAGCTCGGAGCCGATCTCAGCCGCGTCCGCCAGCAGGTCATCCAGTTGCTCAGCGGCTACCAAGGTCCCGCCGGCTCGCAGCAGGCCCGAGGCTCTGAGCAGGGTCAAACCGCGGGTGTCGGAGGATCCTCGAAGGGCGACGATGACAAGGGCTCACAGGTGCTCGACCAGTTCGGTCGGAACCTCACGCAGATGGCCCGCGAGCACAAGCTCGATCCGATGATCGGTCGCGCGAACGAGCTCGAGCGAGTCATGCAGATCCTGTCGCGTCGCACGAAGAACAACCCGGTGCTCGTCGGTGAGCCCGGTGTCGGCAAGACGGCCATCGTCGAAGGTCTCGCCCAGCGGATCGTCGACGACGACGTGCCCGACACTCTTCGCGACAAGCAGCTCTACACGCTCGACCTCGGCGCGCTCGTCGCGGGGTCGCGCTATCGCGGCGATTTCGAGGAGCGCCTCAAGAAGGTCCTCAAGGAGATCAAGACCCGCGGCGACATCGTGTTGTTCATCGACGAGATCCACACGCTCGTCGGCGCGGGCGCCGCGGAAGGCGCGATCGACGCCGCCTCGATCCTGAAGCCGATGCTCGCTCGCGGCGAACTGCAGACCATCGGCGCCACCACCCTCGACGAGTACCGCAAGCATGTCGAGAAGGACGCGGCGCTCGAGCGTCGTTTCCAGCCCGTGAAGGTTGAGGAGCCGACCCTCGCTCACACCATTGAGATCCTGAAGGGCGTGCGCGACCAGTACGAGTCACACCACCGCGTGACGATCACCGATCAGGCGCTCGTCGCTGCCGCGAACCTCGCCGACCGCTACATCTCCGACCGCCACCTCCCCGATAAGGCGATCGACCTGGTCGACGAGGCCGGCTCGCGACTTCGGATCAAGCGGATGCAGACCCCTCCCGACCTTCGGGAACTCGAGCGCAAACTCGACGACGTGTTGCGCGCCAAGCGCCTCGCGGTCGAAGAGCAGCGCTTCGAGGACGCCGGTCGGCTCCGCGACGAGGAGAAGTCGATCCTCGAGGAGAAGGCTGCCAAGGAGGCCGAGGTGAAGGCCTCCGGTGTCGATCTCTTCGACGAAGTCGACGAGGAGGCGATCGCCGAGGTGCTGTCCCTCTGGACCGGCATCCCGGTCTACAAGTTGACCGAGGAGGAGACCCAGAAGCTCCTGCGCATGGAGGAGGAGCTCCACCGGCGCATCATCGGCCAAGAGAACGCGGTCGCCGCGGTGTCGCAGTCGATCCGACGCACCCGCGCCGGCCTCAAAGACCCGAAGCGCCCGAGCGGCTCGTTCATCTTCCTCGGACCCACCGGTGTCGGCAAGACCGAACTCGCCAAGACGCTGTCGGAGTTCCTCTTCGGTGACGACTCAGCCCTTATCACCCTCGACATGTCCGAGTACATGGAGAAGCACACCGTGAGCCGCCTGGTCGGCTCGCCTCCCGGATACGTCGGCTACGAGGAGGGCGGCCAGCTCACCGAGGCGGTTCGGCGTAAGCCGTTCTCCGTGGTGCTCTTCGACGAGATCGAGAAGGCCCACCCGGACGTCTTCAACACCCTGTTGCAGATCCTTGAGGAAGGTCGCCTCACCGACGCGCAAGGCCGGTCGGTCGACTTCCGAAACACCGTGCTCATCATGACCTCGAACCTCGGCACACAGGACCTCCGCAAGGCGAACGTCGGGTTCACCACCGACGACTCGGCCATGTCCTACGAGCGCATGAAGGACAAGGTCATGGACGCGCTGAAGCAGCACTTCCGGCCGGAGTTCCTCAACCGTCTCGACGAGATCATCGTGTTCCACGAACTCTCCAAGACCGAGGTTGTCCAGATGGTCGACCTCATGCTGAAGCGCCTGACGGTTCAGTTGGAATCTCAGGGTCTCGGGATCGAGCTGACCCAAGCGGCCAAAGAGTTGCTGGCCGATGTCGGCTACGACCCGCAGCTCGGCGCTCGTCCGCTCCGTCGAGCGATTCAGCGTCAGATCGAGGACGTGCTTTCCGAGAAACTCCTCTACAAGGAGTTCGGGGCCGGTCAGATCATCGTGGTCGATGTCGAGGACGACCCCGACCGCGAAGGCAGCCGTCGATTCTCGTTCAGCTCCGTCGAGGGATTCGTTCCGCCGTCGGCGGTCGAGCTCGCCACGACGGCCTCCGGCGAGGGCGAGACCGACCCGCCACCGGTCGACTGATTCTCGTCGGTGCCTCGGCCGAGTCGGTCGAGGCGATCGATCGCTAGCAGCAACAGCCCGACCGCGGCGGTCACATGCAACAGGGCGGCGAGCGACCATCCGGTCACCAGTCCGTGAACGCGATCGCGCCCCCACATCAGAGCGAGAGGCACCGGCACCATGGCGATGCCGAGCAGGGCGCTCACCCAGCGGACGACTCCCTCCCCGATGATCCAAGGTGGATCGACCACGGCCCCGAGTAGGGCGGAGGTCGCCCACGCTCCGGCGAGCGCGATGACGAGCAAATGAAGCAGCACACCGAGGCGCGCGGCTCCTCCCGAGCGCAACCGGGTGGCCAAGGTGACAGCGGCGATCATCATCGTCCTCCTCACCGAACCGACGCCAGAGGCCCGAAGCAGATCGCCGAAGACCCGATCAGCACCACGACGGTCGACCGGCGATCGCTCCTCGTTCAACCCGTGGAGGAGCGCGTCGTGGACCACAGCAGCGGGGAGGTGCGCACCGGTCGAACCGATGAGCCAGCCGAACACCGCGGGCACCGAGGTCAGGTCGGTCTCGAAACCAGCAGGGTCGGCGGGCACCAAGAGCCGGCCGAGTTCAGGGTGCGTCAGCGAGACCGGTCTCGCGAGGCGGAAGCGCTCGTGACGCCGTCCGTCGCGGACCACCGTGACTCGCTCGAGAAGAAGTCGCCCCTCGATGCGCACGGTGTGACCACGTTGGTCGCGATGATTCAGTGAGCCGAACATGGTCGGAGCATCGCCGATCCGATGCTCGGCGTGTCGCCTGATTTCAGGCCATCATGGGCGGATGCGTCGCCCGCTCCTTCTCCTCCTCGTCGTGGCAGCGGGCCTGCTCACCTCCTGTCGGCTCGACGTTGACGTCGCCGTGACTATGGATGCCGACGGGTCCGGCACGGTCAGGATTCGAGCGGTCGCCGACGCGGAACTCGTTGCCGCGGAACCCGGTGTCGTCGACGGGCTCGCCGTCGACGATCTCGTCGCCGCCGGTTGGATCGTGTCGGGGCCCGAACCGACCCCTGACGGCGGGGCCGTCGTCACCCTCGACCATGGCTACGACGATGCAGCTGGTCTTTCGGCACTCCTGCGTTCGGTCGGCGCACCTCTCCTCACCGCCGAGGTGGCACGCGGGTTGAACGAGGACTCGACCGAAGCGACCAACACGGTGTCGGCCACCCTCGGACTCCCCGACGGCGCGGCCGCGTTCTCTGACGAACGACTCATCGAGGCCCTCGGCGCGCCACCGTTTAACGACGTGCTCTCCGATGGGACACCGCTGTCCGACCGGTTCGGCTTCACCGTCACCGTCCTCCTGCCCGGCGCACTGACTGAGCACGACGGTCGGGAGAGCACCACCGAGTCGGGCGCGCGCAGCGTCTCGTGGACTGCGCCCCTCGACGGCACCACACAGACAGTCACGATCTCGTCATTCCAAAGCACCGCGACCGGTGGCTCCTGGGCAGAGCCCATCGCGACCGCTGCCCGGGTCGCTCTCGTCGTATGGGTCTCGGCGAGTGTCGCCTTCATCGGTTGGGTCATCCTCGCCCGTCGTCGACGCGAGGAGCGGCGACGCGCCGCGGCCGCCGCTGGGCGACGGGTACGCTGACATCGTGACCACCGAGCCGGTGCCCACCGACGCCGACCCCGGCGAGGCTGACGCCCAGCCGGCGCTCGATCGACTGGCCGCCGAGCTGGAAGCCGTGGCCTCCGCGCTCACGCGCCTCGAGTCCGGCACCTACTGGTCTGACGAGATCTCCGGTGAGCCGCTCGATGATTCGGTGCTCGCCGCCGATCCGACGGCCCGGCGGAACCCGTGACAGCGGCCTGGTCGGGATCCCTCGCGGCGGTGGCCCGTCTCTGCCGCGACGAGTCCGCGAATGATCGGCATTGGGCGACCGTTCTCGGCGAGGAGGCGCGCAAAGCCGGACCAGGCGAACGTCAGCGCTACCTGATCGCGGCGTCACACCGTCATGCGGCTCTCGCTGCCAACTGGGAGGCGCGCCTCCCGATCACCGACGACACCGCTCACATGCTGGACAACGATCCACCAGAACCAACCGGTGACCTCGCGGACTACCGGGCGGCGATGGCCGCGCGATCCGAGAAACTGTCCCTCCGGCGAAGCGAGATCGACCCGATCTGCGATCCAGCGACCGATGGGCTGATCGCTGAGGTGGTCCGCTCCATGTCGGACCTCATCGACGAGGCCGCCCAAGTCGGTGTCTGAGTCGACGGCCCGCCGGCGCGTGCAGACGGCGCCCGGCGTCGAACTCGACGTCCTCGACTCAGGACCCGGACCCGAACGGACCGTCGTCCTCCTTCACGGCTTCCCGGAGACCTCCCACTCGTGGCGCCATCAGATCGAGCCACTCATCACCGCGGGATTCCGAGTGATAGCGCCCGACCAACGCGGCTACGGCGGCTCCTCACGACCGGATGACACCGCCCGGTACCGGGCTGACCACCTCACCGGAGACATCGCGGCTCTCCTCGACGACGCCGAGGTGGAGCGGGCCATTGTCGTCGGCCACGACTGGGGGGCGATCGTCGCCTGGCACATGGCTCAACTTCACCCAGAACGATGTGCCTCGATCATCGCCGCGAGCGTGCCGTGGACCCCGTGGCCGCTCGCGCCGACCGAGTTGCTCCGGGCGGTGCATGGCGACGACTTCTTCTACATCCTCCATTTCCAAAAGCCCCGCGTCGCCGAGGCGGATATCCATCACGACATCCGCCGCTTCCTCCTCTCGATCATCTGGGCGGCAGCGGCCGAGGGCTACCCCACCCGCGACCCATCGCCACTGCCCGCATCGGGCACAACGGTCACCGAGGCCTTCGAGCATCAGTCGGGCGGTCGCCGGACATCACCACCGCCATGGCTGAGCGACGCCGACCTCGAGATGTACGTATCGCAGTTCGAGCGCAGCGGCTTCAACGGACCCATCGACTGGTATCGAAACTTCGATGCCAACTACGAACTCACGGCACCGCTCGGCGCGACTCCGATCACCATGCCCACCTTCTTCGTCGCTGGATCACTCGATCCGGTGATCCACGGCCGCGACGACTACCTCGCGCGAATGAACACCGATCTCCCCGACCACCGGGACACGGTGCTCATCCCAGGAGCGGGCCACTGGATCCAGCAGGAGGCGCCCGAAGAGTTCAACCGGGTCCTTCTCGACTTCATCTCCCGATCGGTCTGATCGACCCACGACGGATCGGGTGCCGATCCGCCCAACGCTCGAACGGGTTCGCTCGATACGCGAGCCGGTCGACCACCGACGCCAGTCTCGGGCGAGGGCTCGCGAAGGTGAGCCACTGAATCGCGCCGATCACCGCTCCAATCACGCTCCATCCGAGGTAGGCGGGGGCGAAGAGCGGACCAAGGATGCGGGCCTGCCACACGTGGGTCTCCTCATGCTCCTCAACGAGGCGGCGTCGGCTGTCAACCGAGACGTCCCCTGCTGAGGAGATCACGTTCCCGACGGTCACCGCGTAACCGCGCCTCGGCGTGAACCCGCCTCGGTAGACGTGGCGGTTCTGTCGATGGCTGATCTCCGGGAGGTACGACGCCCGGAGCGCGCCGTCGACGAGGTGTAGGCCGACTGAGCCAGTGGTGGTCGCGAGCGCCCACGTCGAGTCAAGGACGAAAGCGAGTGCACCCGCCCGATCCCGGCCGTAGACACCTCTCGCGCCGGACAGCACCCCGTTGGCTCCGCCCACCACCGCGGCTGGCGCCGCGAGTCCGACAGTCGACCAGCTCAGGCCGGCGAGCACCGCGCCGGCCGCGCCAAGCGCCGTCGCCTCAGCGAGCTGACGCGACGGGCGGGTCACCGCTCGCGGAGCTTGGCGAGCAGACGCAGGATCTCGAGGTAGAGCCAGACGATCGTGACGAGCATGCCGAAGGCAGCGAACCACTCGAAGTGGCGCGGCAAGCCCTCCGCGGTGCCCCGCTCGATGAAGTCGAAATCAAGGGCGAGGTTCATGGCCGCGAGACCGGCCACGAAGATGCTGAACCCGATTCCGAAGAGGCTGGGACTCGAGATGAACGAGACCGAACCGCCGAACAGCGAGATCAGCAGGCTGATGCCGTAGAAGACCATCACACCGATCGTCGCCATGACAATCGTCCGACGGAAACGATCGGTCACCTTGATGGCCCCAGACCGATAGAGGCTGAGCATCACCGCGAAGACCGCGATGGTCACACCAGCGGCCTGCAGGACGATGCCGTCGTAGAACTCCTCGTAGACCCGCGAGATCGAACCGACCGCGAATCCTTGGGCGAGCGCGTAGATCGGTCCGACGATCCGGGCCAGCTGCGGTCGGAAGGCGATGGCGAAGGCCGCTCCGATGCCGACGATCACGCCGAGGATCGCGAGACCCGGCATCCCGTAACTGATCGAACCATCGGCGGCGACAGCCGGCGCGCCGGTTGCGAGCCAACCGACGGTGGCCGAGGCGAGCAGGAGCGCAAGCAGCGTGGCGGTCGCTGAGATCGTCCCGCCAATGGTCATTACTTCGCCGGCCGATCGCCACGGCGTCGACGGGCCATCGGACACGGAGCCCCGGTATTCGGTGCCCGGTTGCGGTGGTGCCCAATTGTTGAAGACCTTCTCGTTCAGTACGGGGTTCGACATCGAATGTTCCTCCTCGGTGGGTCCGATCGGCGGGTCGACGACCCGACCACTCGGTGCTCTCCAATGATAGATCGCGGTTCGATTCTGCGCCTGTCGTCCGAACCGTCCGCGGACACCGTCGACATCTCCGGAAGCGATCGATAACCCTCGAGCTCCCCTGAGGCTCAGGCCCGAATCCTCGGTATGGTGACGCCCGTCTCAGGGGAAGTTTCATCCGTCAGCCAGACCTCGAAAAGGGAGTCAGAGTGGCCAAAGATCGTGTCGACCGAGATGATGAAGACCTCGTCAGGCTGTATCTGACCGATATCGGTCAATACACCCTGCTCACCAAGGACGACGAGGTCCGTCTGGCCAAGGCGATCGAGGCGGGCAAGGAGGCGATCGAGGAGCTCGACGCCGGCGGCAAAGCAGTCACCGCCGCCCGCAAGCGCGAACTGCGTCGCATCGCTCGCAAGGGCGAAGAGGCCGAGCGGCAGTTCGTGCAGTCCAACCTCCGACTGGTGGTGTCGATCGCCAAGAAGTATCAGGCCTCTGGTCTCCCCCTCCTCGACCTCATCCAAGAGGGCAACCTCGGGCTCATGCACGCCGTCGAGAAGTTCGACTGGCGCAAAGGCTTCAAGTTCTCCACCTACGCCACCTGGTGGATCCGTCAGGCCATCACTCGCGGCATCGCCAACACCGGCCGCACCATCCGCCTGCCAGTCCACGCCGGCGACACCCTCGCCCGACTGCAGAAGGCGCGGTCGCGCCTCGAGCTCAAGTACGGCCGCCCCGCCACGCTCGCCGAGCTGGCCCTCGAAGTGGAGATGCCCGAGGACAAGGTCACCGAGGCCCTCCGATTCGCAGCCGAGCCGCTCTCGCTCTCCGAGCCCCTCCGCGAGGATGGCGACGCGGAACTCGGCGACGTCGTCGAGGATCGCTCAGCCGAGTCCCCCTTCGAGGTGGCGGCGACCGCGCTGCTCCCCGAGGAGATCAGCCGGCTCCTCGCTCCCCTCGATGAGCGCGAGCGCGAGATCCTGAAGTTGCGCTTCGGCCTCGACCGCGGCGAGCCTCGCACCCTCGAGGAGGTCGGCGAGCACTTCAACTTGACGCGTGAGCGAATCCGTCAGATCGAGGCGCGCGCCATGTCGAAGCTGCGTCACCCCTCGAGCGACACGGGCGCGCGCGACCTCCTCGCCGTCTGACCTGCAGCCACTCCACCGTCAGGCCGACTCGACGAACTCGACGGTGTTGCCGTCGGGATCGTTGATCAGCGCGATTCGTACCCCGGGCCGGATCTCCACCGGTTCAACCACCACTCTCACTCCGGCCGACCGGCAGGCCTCCGCGATCTCGTCGATGTTGACGACGTGGATGGTGAAGTATCGGTAGCCCGAAGCCCCCGGGATACCTCCCCGCGGAGCCTTCGCATCAGGGTTCTCGTCGAAAGCGACGAGCTTGATGAGCGAATCCCCGCAGCGCAACCGGTGCATGGTGCCGCCCGCGCCGACCGGCATCGGCATCGATCCCTCGTCGACGAGACCGAGAACGTCCCGATAGAAGCCGAGAGCGGCTTCGGCATCGCGCACGACGATTCCGAGATCGATGGCCCGTTGGCCGTGACGAATGAGAGCGGGCGTGTCGGTCATGGAACGGACACTACGACCGAGGCCGTGTGGCGGAGGTGGACGGGAATCGAACCCGCCGGACGGGGAACACCCGCCCCAACCGCTTTGAAGGCGGCGGCACCCACCAGGCGTGCGGACACCTCCACCGATGAGCGTACCGATCCCGCCGACCTAGCATCCCCAGCGTGGGTCGAGGCAAAGGTGAGGTCATCCTGCTCACCGACACCGTGTGGGAAGCGCGGTCCGCGGAACTGAGGGCGATCACCCCAGGCGCCGAGTTCGTCGTGCTCGGGGAGTCGCCGGTCAGCGACGCCGATATCGAACGTCTGACGATCGGATTCTTCTCAGCGGACGCGTGGCCCGAACGCACGTCCGCTCTGATGGGCCCCGTGGTCCACGCCCCCCATCTCCACTGGTTACACACCTTCTCAGCGGGGCTCGACGACCCGGTGTTCGCGCGTCTCTCCAATCGCGGGGTGCGCGTTACCAACTCGCCAGGAGCAGCGGCGCCAGCGATCGCGCACTCGGTGATCCACCACCTGATCACGCTCATCCGGAGACTCGACGAGATCGGACGCGACAAGGATCGCCGACGCTGGCAGCACCGCGTCACCGACGATCCGGCCGATCTCCGCCTAGGGATCATCGGTCTCGGCTCGATCGGGTCGGAGATCGCCCGCCTCGCATCAGCTATCGGAATGGACGTCGTCGGTCTCCGCCGACATCCCACGGGAACAGAACCCTGCCCCACCTGGACTGCCGAGCGACTCGGTGAACTGCTCGCGCGATCCGATGCCCTCGTCATGTGCGCCCCGCTCACCGATGACACCCGCGAGATGCTTGGCCACGACGAGTTCGCCTCGATGCCGAACGGGTCGTACTTCGTGAACGTGGGGCGCGGCGAATGCGTCGACGAGGACGCGCTGATCGACGCCCTCGATTCCGAACACCTCGCCGGAGCGGCGCTCGATGTCTTCGCGACCGAACCGCTTCCCGACGAGTCGCCCCTCTGGACGATGGAGCGGGTGCTCATCACCCCGCACTCCTCAGGATCGACCCACCGGTCGGCCCGTCGGGCCGAGGACACGTTCCTCGAACTCCTCGCGCAGACGACTCCCGGCACGACGGCGCGCTGAGGGATCTCCCGCCCACCCTCGAATCCCGACCTCCCACCACCTACCTGGGAGGAACATGCTCACCGGACTCTGGACACCAAAAGGTGGAAGCGGCACCACCGTCACCGCCTGCGCGCTCGCTCGCTTACACGACCCCGCGCTCATCATCGACACGGCTGGAGACGTGCCCGCCGTCCTCGGCCTCGCCGAATCCGACGCACCAGGAATCCGCGACTGGCTCGCGAGTGACTCTCCGGATTCACGTCTCGACGATCTCGTCGAGGAGATCGACGAGCGACTCTCGATCATCCGCTCGGGTTCCGCCGCCGGTCCCTTCGGTGATCGATCCTGGGCCCGGCTCGCCGACTGGGCCTCGAAGCGTCCGGGTGAGGTGATCGTCGACCTTGGGACGGGACGACCCGACGCCTGGACCGACATCTCAGCGCGTTCGGTCATGGTGGTGAGGCCCTGCTACCTCGCGCTCCGTCGATCGGTGCGCACAGCGACGACTCCCGACGGGATCATCGTGATCTCCGAACCTGGACGCGCCCTCTCAGCAGATGATGTCGCCCGGTGCCTCGGAGCGCCCGTCCTCACCACCGTCATCGTCGACCCGACGGTCGCGCGGGCAGTGGACGCCGGCCTCCTCCTCTCAAGGCTGCCGGCATCACTTGGCGCGCTCGCCTCGGCGCTGCCGACGTGACGCCTTGGGAGGAGCGCGTGGCCGAGGTCGTCGCCGCTGCCACCCGCCTCGACGGCGACCCAGCCGCGTCCGTCGAGCAGGTCGTTCGGAGCCGATTCGCCCTCGCCGACGATCACCAACGAGAACGACTGAGGAGTAGCGCTCTCGCGCGGATGACCGGTCACGGTCTCATCGGGGAGCTCCTCGCTGAACGCGATGTCGACGAAGTGCTCGTTCATCGAGGCCGAGAGGTCTGGACGGAACGAGCCGGGCGGTTGGAGCGCCGGGCGGAGATCTCCGACGGAGAGCTCGAAGTCGTCCTCGAGCGGATGCTCGCCGGAAGCGGCCGTCGACTCGACCGCTCTCACCCGGTGGTCGACGCGCGATTAGCCGATGGGTCGAGGCTCTGCGCCGTCCTCCCACCCGTGGCGGTCGATGGCACCGCAGTAGCCGTCAGGGCCCCGGCCAGACGCCGTTTACGCCTCGACGATTTCGGCCCTTGCGAGGTCGTCGAGCAACTCACCTCGGCGGTCGACCGGCGCAGCACGATCCTCGTTTCCGGTGGCGCCTCCTCGGGCAAGACGAGCCTCCTCGGCGCCCTGCTTGATGTGGTGTCGGACGAACAGCGAGTGGTGATCATCGAGGACACCGCCGAGCTGAACCCACGGCACCCGCAGTCGGTGCGCCTCGAGACGCGGCCGAGGGCGGAGGGGATCAGCGCGATCGATGCCGAGGACCTCGTGCGCGCCGCGCTTCGACTCCGACCCGATCGGCTTGTGGTCGGCGAGATCCGAGGCTCTGAGGTGGTGGCGCTCATCCAAGCGATCAACACCGGGCACGACGGCGCTCTCGCCACTTGCCACGCGAACAGCGCGACGGACGCCCTCACTCGCCTTGAGAACCTGCTCGCGCGCACCATGCCCTCATGGTCAGCCGAGGCGGCGAGAGATCACCTTCGATCAACCATCGACCTGCTCGTGCACCTTCGACGCCTACCCACCGGACAGCGGCTGGTCAGCGAGATCGTCGAGCTGACCCCGACCAGACCGCGGTCGCTGCTCGAGGCCGTCAGCGAGTGATGAGATCAATCTCGCTCCTTGCCGAACCCACACTCATCGGCGTCCTCATCGCGCGGCTCGCCTTCGCCCCTCCCACCTCGCGTCGTCTCGTCGCGGATGCGAGGTCGTGCGATACACCGGCACTCGGCACCGCAGCGACGGAAGTCGCCGACTACGCCGACGACCTTGCCCGTCGAATCGCGACCGGGTTGAGTCCGATCGTCGCGCTGCGCGCCTCGAGACCGGACGCCGACCCAAGGCGACGCTCGCCCCTCAACGACTGGTGGAGTTCGATCGAACACGGCCTTGCGACCGGCGCGACCCTCGACCGCTCCGTCCGACTCGCTCCAATTCGCGGCGATCTTGATGTGGTCTCGGTGTCGCTGCTCTCCACCCGCGGCGACACCGCCGCGCTCGTCGACGGATTGCGCCGGGCAGCGACCGTGGTGCGGTCGCGCGAGGACGTCCGACGACGGCGAAGGTCGTCGGCCGCTCAGGCGGTGCTCTCCGCGCGCGTCATGACAGCCCTCCCGCCAATAGTCCTGATCGGCGCCCTCCTGCTGTCACCAGGGGTGCGAGCCGGCGTCACCCAACCTCCGATGGTCATGGTGATCGGACTCGGGGTGGCCCTCAACATCATCGGCTGGCGTTGGATGCGCTCCCTCACCGAACGAGGAACGAGGCCCCGAGTTCGAAACGGCGCTCAGAGCGATGTCCAACGGGAAGAGGATCTCGCGCTCCTCGTCGAGCTACTCGCGATCGGCGTCCGATCGGGGTCGGGAGCGATCGAGACAATCAAGTTGCTCGCTGAGGTGGGTCCACCGCAACTGCGTCCATCGCTCACACGAGTGTCCGAGGCCGTCGATCGCGGCATGCGACTCGACACCGCCCTCGTCGAACTCGGCTCCGACCGGAGCGCGCGACGGCTCGCCACGATCCTCGTCGACGGTTCCCGCGATGGCTCGCCGCTCGCACCGGCGCTCGAGCACCTCGCCAGCGACCTCCGCTCGGAGACGCGTCGGCTCCACCACACGGCGATCGGCGAACTCCCCGTGCGGCTCACGCCGCCGCTCGTGCTGTGCACCCTGCCCGCCGTCGTGCTCATCGCTATCGCCCCGGTCGCGGTCGCCGCGCTCACAGCGGTCCGCGCCGATCTCTGAGACCTCATCGCCCGAACGGGCCGAGCCATCACACCAGGAGAAGAGAGAACCGAAGATGACACCACCAGCGCGACCCGCCAACGAACGGCAACCCGACCGGCGAAGGACACCGTCGGAACTTGGACAAGCCACCACCGAATACGCCCTCGTCATCCTCGCTGCTGCGTTCGTGGGGTTGATGGTCGTCGGATGGGCTACCACCGGATCAGGCGCTGAGACGGTGTCGCGACTCTTCGATCGAATCCTCCGAACGGTGCTCGAGCAGGTGTGAGGCGCTCACCGGTGGGTGAGCGGGGCCAAGCGGCCGTCGAGTTGGCCATGGTCCTCCCGCTCGTCGCCGTGGTGGTCGCCACGGTCATCGATGTGGCGGCCTTTTCGATCGCCCGGGTCTCGCTCGAACACACCGCCGGAGCCGCTGCCCGCGTGGCTGCCTCAACGGATCGCCCCGAGAGCGCGGTCGCTGAGCTCCTCAGCCGCGCCGGAGCCGGCTCGTCCGACACCTTCTCGCACGAGATCACCCGCGACGGGCTTCTCGTGACGGTCACGGTCGAACGGACACGACGGTCGGCCTGGTCGCCCCTCGCTCTCCTCGGCCCCAGATCGATCACCGCCGACGCGACCGCGGCCATCGAGCCGATCGGCGGCCCCTAGCCGCTGGCTACCCTCGGCGCCATGGACCGCGGTCTCAACGCCGACCAGATCGTCCACATCGCCCTGCCCGACGACTGGGCCCATGCCGCGACCACCGGTTCGTATCCGTGGAGCACCCGAGGGCTCACCTTCGCCGAGGTTGGGTTCGTCCACTGCGCGAGGGTCGGGCAGATCGAAGGAGTCGCGCGCCGCTTCTACGACGATCTCGATGAGTTAGTGGTGCTCGAAATCGACCGGACTCGGCTCAAAGCCGAACTCGTCGACGAACCAGCCGCCGAGGGTGGAGGCGAGTTGTTCCCCCACCTTTACGGGGAACTGCCCACCACGGCCGTCAGCGCGATCCATCGCTGGCGACGCGGCCCTGACGGGTGGAGCCTCGGGCGTTAGACCAACCGGTCAGGGTCCGGAGAAGACCGCGTCGACCCGCGCGTCCTTCGCGGCGTAGAACTCGCGCTTCGGGTCGTAATCGGCGGCTCCGGACTCCCATCGAGCCAACTCAGCCCGACCGACCACGAACCAATGCACCTCGTCGGGCCCGTCGGCCAGTCGGAGGGTCCGCTGGGCGGTGTACATCTTGGCGAGCGGAGTCCATTGCGAGACACCCGTCGCTCCGTGCACCTGGATGGCTTGGTCGATGATGGCGACGACGCGCTCCGGCACGAGGGCTTTGACGGCACTCACCCAGACGCGCGCCTCGGCATTGCCGAGTTCGTCCATTGCCTTCGCGGCCGTGAGCACCATCCGGCGCATCGACTCGAGTTCGACACGAGCGCGAGCGATGGTCTCGACATTGCCGCCGAGCTGAGCGATCGGCTTACCGAAGGCCTCCCTCGACAGACCGCGCTTCACCATCAACTCGAGCGCCCGCTCGCCGGCACCAATCGACCGCATGCAGTGATGTATCCGGCCCGGCCCGAGCCGCAACTGCGAGATCTCGAAGCCGCGACCCTCTCCAAGGAGCATGTTCGTGGCCGGCACTCGCACATCCTCGAACCGGAGGTGCATGTGGCCATGCGGTGCGTCGTCTTCACCGAAAACGTGCATCGGGCCCATCACCCGCAGACCCGGCGTGTCCATCGGCACGAGGATCTGCGACTGTCGTCGGTGCGGGGGACCGTCGGGATCCGTCTGCACCATGACGATCAGGATCTTGCAGCGCGGGTCACCCGCGCCTGAGGTCCAGTACTTCTCCCCGGTGATGACCCACTCGTCGCCGTCCTTGACCGCCCGACACGAGATGTTCTTCGCGTCCGACGACGGGGTGTCCGGCTCGGTCATGGCGTAGGCCGAGCGGATCTCGCCGGCGAGCAAGGGCGCGAGCCAGCGCTCCTTCTGCTCAGGCGTTCCGACCCGTTCGAGAACCTCCATGTTGCCGGTGTCGGGAGCCGAGCAGTTGAGGCACTCGCTCGCGATCGGGTTCCGACCGAGCTCCATTGCGATGTACGCGTAGTCGAGGTTGCTGAGCCCCTCACCGGTCTCGGCATCGGGCAGGAAGAAGTTCCACAGGCCGGCCTGCTTGGCGCGTTCCTTGATGCCGTCGAGCAGTTCGAGTTGGCCCGGCCCATAGGACCAACGCTCATCGCGGTCACGTCCGAGCCGGAAGAACTCCTCGGTCTTCGGCTCGATCTCCGTCGCGATGAACTCCAACACCCGGTCGTAGAGGGGTCGGGCGCCCTCCGACATCCGGAGGTCGAACATGTCGGGGGTGGTCTCCATGCCTGCCATGGGACGACAGTACCGCCGGGGTCGAACCAGAGGTCAGTCGGTGGAGGAACGAGCGGTCAATCCGCACCGGTGGCGTCGAGCTCATCGTCGCCGTCATCCCCCGGCCCGGGCCGGCCGTGACGACGTCGATCGGCGATACGGAGACGTCGTTCCTGCTCGGCCTCGACCGCCGCCTCCTCTGCCACGAGACGCTCCAGACTCGCGAACCGCGACGGATCGAGCGAGCCATCATCGATCGCCGCTCTCACGGCGCAGCCTGGCTCGCGATCGTGCTTGCAGTCACGGAAGCGGCAGTCGTCCATGAGCGAGAACACGTCGGAGAAGGCCCGTTCGATGCCTCGACCCGACAGCCAGAGACTGACGGCGCGGAACCCCGGTGTGTCGATCAACCATCCTCCGCCCGGAACCGGTAACAAGCGGGTAGCGACCGTCGTGTGACGTCCGCGTTGATCGCCGTCTCGCACCGCGCCGGTGGCCATCTCATCGCGTCCGAGCAAGAAGTTCACGATCGTCGACTTCCCGACCCCGGAGGCGCCGAGCAGTGCGAGGGTGGAGCCGTCGGCTGCGCGGCGACCGATGTCGTCGACCCCTTCCCCTGTCACCCCGCTGACCACGAGCACCGGCACATCAGGAGCCACCGCGGTCAGTTCGTCGACCACGGCGGATGGATCCTCGGCCACATCGACCTTCGTCAGCACCACAGCGGGTGCCGCACCTGAGTCGAACGCCAAAACGAGTTCACGTTCGAGTCGCCGCTGGTTGGGGGGTGCCGTGAGGGCGTGTACGAGGAAGACGACGTCGATATTCGCGGCGAGCACGTCGGGCACCGCACGGTCTCCCTCATGGGAGGCGCGTCGGGTGAACGCGGAGGTGCGATCGAGGACCTGCTCGATGCGCTCGCCCTCGTCGTCGACCACCACCCAATCGCCGACTGCGACATCAGCTCCGATGTTGCGCACCCGGAGCCCGTCGGTGTCGTCATGGCTCCGCATCACGGTCGACCAACCCCGGTCGATTCGCGCGACGCGACCCGGCGTGCCGTGCGCGGAGGGTTCGCCGAGTCGCTCCCAGGACTCGGCGAACCGATCGGTCCAGCCGAGGAGGCGGTCGGGGCTCACACCCGAACGGTACCGCTGCCGCTCACAGGGTCCCGGCGACGAGTCGTCCGCGGACCTCGACCGCGCGTTCTCGCACCTCGTCGATATCGGAGAGGCGATTGAGGTTCGCGTAGACCCGGGCCAGTCGGTGGTTGCCAGCGAGCAGGTCGCGGTGGCGGTCGAGGAAGTCCCAGTAGAGGGTGGTGAAGGGGCAGGCGTCCGCGCCGGTTCGTCGTCGACGATCGAAGGAGCACGGTCCACAGAAGTCGGTCATCTTCGAGAGGTAGTTGCCTCCAGCGACGTAGGGCTTCGTGCTCATGGCGCCACCGTCGGCGTACATGCCCATGCCGACGACGTTGGGCACCATCACCCACTCGGCTCCGTCGACGAAGGTCTCCCACATCCAGTCGACCATGGCCCGAGGCCTTACCCCAGCGAGCGTGGCGAGGTTCGCGATGACCATCAGGCGGGGGATGTGATGGGTCCATCCGTCCTCGGCCACCCAGCGAGCCACATGGGAGACGCAGTTCATGTTCGTCGCAGCTCCGAGGAAGGCCGGCGGGACCTCCATCGTGTTCCCGAAGTGGTTCGCGTCGATGTAGTCCTCGTCGTTCGTCCAATAGAGGCCGGCGATGTACTCGCGCCATCCAATGATCTGGCGGATCACACCCTCGACCGAATTGAGCGGGACACCGCCGTCGCGATGAGCGGCCAGTACGGCCTCCACCACCTCACGAGGGTGAAGGAGTCCGTTGTTCAGATACGGGCTCAGCATCGAATGGTTGAGATATCGGTGGTGGCTGACCACCGCGTCCTCGTAGGGGCCGAAACCGGGGAGGGCCTCCTCGACGAAGTGGGTGAGGCGCCTGAGGGCACCCTTGCGATCGGTGGCCCACGTCCCGTTCCACGGCCCTCCGGTGAGGTCGAAGCCCGCGAGGAGCTCGTTGACTTCGTCGTCGATGTCGTCGGGGAGATCGATGGGTGCCTCCGGCCACTGTCCTCCGTCGGCGGGGGGTGGGAGTCGATTCTCCTCGTCAAGGTTCCAGCGACCCCCGACCGGTGATCCATCCTCCTCGATCAGGATGTCCAGTCGCCGCCGCTGCCACCGGTAGAAGTCCTCCATCAGCAGCGATCCATCCCGTCGACGATGCTCCTCGGCCCAGCCTCGGAACTCGTCGCGGTGGCAGAGGAACTGGTCGGAGGGGATCAACCGAACACCGAGCCGCTCGAGCAGGTGGAACCCGGCTCGGTTGGCGGGCTCCATCGCGACGATGGCGCGCGGGCCGTACTCGGCGATGTGGTCCTCCATGCCGGCCCGCATCGAGTCGGCTATTCGCCAGTCGACGGTGAATCCGAGGGATCGGAGGCGCTCGGCGAAGCGTCGCATGGAAGCGATGTAGAAGTGGGCGCGCTGCCGGCCCCAGCGCCGCGACTCGAGTTTCGATCGCGACACGACCAGGAGAACGGTGGTGGCGGACGGATCCCGGTCCGCGAGATGTGCGAGGCGCTCATCGAGTTGGTCGCCGAGAACCCAGACGGTGTCGGTCGCCACGCCTCGGACACTACGAGCGCGGGCATCATCGCTCCATCCGTGCCCTCAGCCGGCGTCGCACCGAGTTGGTGTCGACCCGGCATCGGGGCAAACTCACCGCTTCCATGGCCTCCACCGCATCCGGTCGCCCGCTCGTGATCGTCGAGTCACCAGCGAAGGCGAAGACGATCTCCCGATTCTTGGGCGACGAGTTCGACGTGCGCGCCTCGGTTGGTCATGTCGCCGATCTCCCCTCCAAGGGTCTTGCTGTCGACGTCGACAATGGGTTCAAGCCGACCTATGAGTTGACCGAACGAGGGAAGCAGGTGGTTCGCGACCTCCGAGCGGCGCTGAAGGACGCCAGCGAGCTCTACCTCGCCACCGATGAGGATCGCGAGGGGGAGGCCATCAGCTGGCACCTCCTCGAGTATCTGAAGCCGAAGGTTCCGGTGAAGCGCATGGTGTTCCACGAGATCACCCGAGCCGCCATCGATCACGCGGTCGAGAACCCTCGCAGTATCGACTACGGCCTTGTCGACGCGGCCGAGACTCGGCGCATCCTCGATCGGCTCTACGGCTACGAGGTCTCCCCGATCCTGTGGCGCAAGGTGAACCGAGGCCTCTCGGCAGGCCGAGTGCAGAGCCCGACGATTCGACTCATCGTCGAACGAGAGCGCGAGCGAATCGCGTTCATCTCGGCCGGCTACTGGGATCTCGAACTGCTGACCGCCACGGCGCCAGCGTTCACCGCCCGTCTCCTCGAGGTCGACGGCGTCCGAGTGGCGACCGGCCGTGACTTCGATGCCGCAGGTCGTGCCGATGAGCGCGTACGGGTGCTCGACGAGGCCGAGGCGCGTCGTTTGGCGTCTGGACTGTCCGATGCGGAGGTGTCGGTGCGCTCGGTCGAGGAGAAGCCATACCGCTCATCGCCGAAGGCTCCCTTCATGACGTCGACACTTCAGCAGGAAGCTGGACGTCGACTCCGTCTGTCGTCCTCGCAGGTGATGCGTCTGGCTCAGGGCCTCTACGAGCAGGGCTTCATCACCTACATGAGAACCGACAATGTCGTGCTCTCCGGTGAAGCGCTGAGCGCGACCCGAGCCGCGGTGGAGGCGGAGTACGGAGCGTCCTATCTCTCCGACGCCCCGAAGCAGTACTCCTCGAAGTCGAAGAACGCCCAAGAGGCGCACGAGGCGATCCGGCCAACGACTCCCTATCGGTCACCGAAGTCGGTGTCAGGAGAGATTCGCGACCGCCAGCAACTCGCGCTCTACACCCTGATCTGGCAGCGGACCCTGGCCTCTCAGATGGCCGACGCCCGCGGCGTCACCGTCAGCGTGCGGATCGGTGGCGCGACCACCGACGACGGCACCGACTGCCTGTTCGCGGCGAGCGGCACCACGATCACCTTCCCCGGCCACCGAGCGGTGCTCGACAGCGCCCCATCAGATGGTGACGAGCAGAGCGGTTCGGGTGACGATGTCCTCCTCCCCGAGCTCGCGATCGGCGACCGGGTGCCGGTCGCCGATCTCACCGCCGAAGGCCACAGCACCTCACCCCCAGCGCGGTTCACCGAGGCGAGCCTCGTGAAGCGCCTCGAGGAGCTCGGCATCGGTCGGCCGTCGACGTGGGCATCGATCATCCAGACGGTGCAGGACCGCGGCTACGTCTGGAAGAAGGGGCAGGCCCTCGTCCCGACCTGGACGGCGTTCGCGGTGGTCGGCCTTCTCGAGCAGCACTTCGACGATCTCGTCGACTACGAGTTGACCGCCAAAATCGAGGAGGACCTCGACGGCATCGCCGACGGGTCACGACACAAGGACGAGTGGCTCCAGCGGTTCTACTTCGGCGCCGATGACCTCCCCGGGCTCAAGACCCTCGTCGAGGAGAACCTCGACCAGATCGACGCGGCGAAGATCAACACCTTCCCCATCGGCCTCGACGAGGACGGCAACGAGGTCGTGGCGAAACCCGGCCGCTACGGCCCGTACGTAAAGCGGGGCGAGGACACCGCATCCATCCCCGACACCCTCGCACCCGATGAGCTCACGATCGCCGAGGCGATCCGCTTGCTCTCGCTGCCAAAGAGCGACGAGCCGATCGGCGAGCTCGACGGCCTCCCGGTGTTCGCGAAGAACGGCCGCTATGGACCGTACGTGCAGTGGGGTACACCGGATGCTCCTCCGCCCGGTGTGGACAAGCCCCGGATGACCAGCCTGTTCGCGACCATGTCCCTCGAGCACATCACCATGGAGGACGCCGAGCGGCTGCTCACCCTCCCTCGCGTGCTCGGAATCGACCCCAACGATGGCGAGGAGATTCGAGCCGACAACGGTCGTTACGGCCCCTACGTCGTGAAAGGTCGCGACTTCCGCTCGATCGACTCCGAGGACCAACTGCTCACCATCAGCCTTGATGAGGCGGTCCGGATCTTCGAGCTACCGAAGGTGTTCAAGCGCGCCGGCCGCTCGATGGCCGCCTCGGGCCCGCTTCGAGAGTTCGGTGATGATCCGGTCTCGGGACGCAAGGTCGTCGCCCGAGACGGTCGCTTCGGTGTCTACGTGACCGATGGCGAGACCAACGCCTCGATCGGCAAGGGCGACCGGATCGAGGACATGCTCCCTGAGCGAGCCTTCGAACTGCTCGCCATCCGTCGCGAGCAAGCGCCGAACAAGAAGACCGCCAAGAGAGCGGCCCCGAAGAAGGCTGCGGCCAAGAAGACCTCCAAGAAGGCGGGAGCGAAGAAGTCCGTGGCGAGAAAGAGCCCGGCGAAGAAGGCCGGAGCCAAACGCGCTTCCGGCGACGCCGACTGACCCCCCGTCTACATTGGCGACGTGACGAGCGCCCGATACATCGCCTTCGAGGGCTCCGAGGGGTGCGGAAAAAGCACCCACGCCACCCGACTCGCCGCCTCGCTCGACGCGGTGCTCACCCGCGAGACCGGAGGCACCGCCATCGGTGAGCGACTCCGCGCAATCCTGCACGATGTCGAAGTCGACGATCTCGATGAGCGAGCCGAGACGCTCATCGTCGCCGCGGACCGTGCCCAGCACCTCGCCCAAGTCGTGCGCCCCTCCCTCGCGGCTGGACGACATGTGGTGAGCGACCGCTCCGTGTACTCCTCGCTCGCCTATCAAGGAGCGGGCCGGCAACTCGGAATGGACGAGGTGCTCCGAGTGAACTCCTGGGCTGTTGGAGACACGCTCCCCGACCTCGTCGTCCTGATCGCCGTTCCCGCTGAAGAGATGGAGATCAGACTCCGCAAGCGCGACCTCGATCGTTTCGAGCGGGCCGGGGCCGACTTCCACCGTCGAGTGGCCGAAGGGTTCGCCGAACTGGCGGAGCGGGACCCCTCGCGATGGGTGGTCATCGACGGCCTCCTTCCTAAAGACGAGGTTGAGGCGATCGTCCGTTCAGTTGTCGCGGAGCGCCTCGGGTTGTGACCGCTTCGGTCTGGGACGACGTCGTCGGTCAGGACCGCGCGGTCGAGCGGCTACGTCGAGCCGCCGCCTACCCGGTGCACGCCTACCTGCTGGTCGGGCCGCACGGATCGACCGTCGAGCGGGCCGCTCGGGCGTTCGCCACGATGCTCCTTACCGGATCCGAGGATGCCGAAGGCCGAGATGCCCGTCTCGTCATGGCCGGCGAGCACCCCGACTGCCGAGAGGTCGAACGGGTCGGCGCGGCGATCGACCGCGATCAGGCAGAGTGGATCAACGAGCAGGCCTGGCTCAGCCCGGTTGAGGGAGCGTCGAAGGTGATGTTGCTCCACGAGTTCCACCTGCTCTCAGAGATCGCTGCTGGACGACTCCTGAAAACCGTCGAGGAACCTCCGGAGTCGACGCGGTTCGTCATCCTCGCCGAGTCGGTGCCAACCTCTCTGGTCACCATCGCGTCCCGGTGCGTTCGAGTGGATTTCGCCACCATCCCGGACGCGGTCATCCGCGATCAACTGATCTCCGAGGGTGTCGATCCCAACTTGGCCGAGGTCGTGTCGGCCGGCGCCGCCGGTGACTTAGAGCGGGCGCGGGTACTCGCCGGTGATCCCGAGGTGGCCGAGCGACGAGCGGCGTTCGCCTCGGTCCTTGAGACCCTGGATGGATCGGGTCGCGCGGCGCTCGCCTTCGTCGACCGGGTTGAGCAGTTGATCGATCGGGCGGCCGAGCCACTCAAGGCCCGCCAAGCGACCGAAGCCGCCGATCTCCAGGAACGGATCGAGCGGGTCGGCGCGAGGGGAAGCGGCCGGAAGCAACTCGAGGACCGCCACAAGCGCGAGCTTCGACGCTTCACCACTGACGAACTCCGGTCGGGGCTCTCCGCGATGGCCGGCGCCTATCGAGATGCAGCGGTGAGCGAGCGCGTATCAACCTCCGACGCGGCTCAGGCCGTCTCCGCGATCCAGGCGACCATCTCGTCGCTCGGCCGCAATGCCAACTCCACCCTCGCCCTCCAGCGGTTGGTCTGGTCGTTGCCCCTACCGTGACCCCGTGCCGGCGGCACGACCTCTCGGTAGCATCGGCGGCCGTCGCCCGGGTAGCTCAGTCGGTAGAGCAACGCACTCGTAATGCGTAGGTCGTGAGTTCGATTCTCATCCCGGGCTCCATCGCTTCACTCCGCTCAACAGACTCAGCCGCCTCCGGTACTCTTGTCCCATGGTGAAACCGAGCACCGAGGGGGGCAACGGCATCCGATACGGAGACGCCCGTCAGGTCTTGCTCGACACCGTCGGCGCTCAATTGGCTATTCACGGGCCGCGGGCCGTCGTCCTCGCGGACATCTGCCAAGAACTCGACCTCTCCCCCGCCCTCGTCAACTACCACTTCGGGGGTCGTGATCGGCTGCTCGCTGAGGCGGTCGTGCACGAGCACGCCAAGCTCGTCCAGGAGATGAACGCGGTCACCTTTGCGACGACCACCAGCGCTGAGGACCAGTTCCGCGCTCGGTTCCGGTTTCGCTTCGACTGGACCACCTCGCACCCCGGCATCGACTCGATGCTCAACTACACCCACGTCCTCGATCCGGTCGGCGAGATCCTGACCCAAGAGTTTGAGGCGAGGGCGTCCGAGATCACCATCTCGGATATGGCGGGACTTGCGGCGACTGTCGCCGCCCTCTACCACGGGCACCCGATCGACCATGAGCTCACGGCCGACGATCCGCTATCCCGGCCCGAGTTCGCCGACCTCACCGCATTCGTCGCCCTGTCGGCGCTCGGCGCGGCGACCTTCCTCACCGGCAACCATCCCGGATCGGCATCGCTCTCGGCCAAATACCCGGCCCTCCTCGCCTCCCTTCGCGACGACTTCACGACACGAGTAATCGAGCACCTCCGCTTCGAGTTCACCAAACTTGATTGACTCACATCCGCTCTCGGCGGACTGAGTCAGGCCCACGTGCTGCTCGCGACTCGTTAGCCTCGTGCCTATGACGGTGATCGATCGTTCAGCCCCGATCTACGTGGCCGGGCACCGAGGTCTCGTCGGATCGGCGATAGTCCGTCACTTGGAGGCGGAAGGCTTCGACAACATCCTTACGGCCACGCGCGAGCAGGTCGATCTCCGGAGCCAGGCCGAGGTTTCCCACTGGTTCAAAGCGAATCGTCCGCGATACGTCATGCTCGTCGCCGGGACAGTCGGTGGCATCCTCGCGAACAGCACCCGTCCCGCCGAGTTCATTTACGACAACATGATGATCCACGGCACGGTGGTGCACGCGGCCCATGAGGTCGGCACCGAGAAGCTCCTCTACCTCGGGTCGTCGTGCATCTACCCGCGTCACGCCACCCAGCCGATCACCGAGGATCAACTGCTCACTGGGCCTCTCGAGTCGACCAACGAGTGGTACGCGATCGCGAAGATCGCCGGCATCAAGCTCTGCCAGGCGTACCGCCGCCAATACGGCTCCGACTTCATCTCGGCTATGCCGACCAACCTGTACGGACCGGGAGACAACTTCGACCTCGCCTCCTCCCACGTCATCCCGGCGCTCATCCGCAAGTTCCACGACGCGCGCGTCGAGGCCGAGCGCTCAGGAGGGTCGAATCGAGTCGAGGTGTGGGGAACCGGGTCGGCGTTCCGCGAGTTCCTCCACGTCGACGACCTCGCCCGGGCCTGCCTCTTCCTCCTCGAGAACTACAGCGACGACTCGCACATCAACGTCGGCACCGGAATTGACCTCTCCATTCGGGAACTCGCCGAGACCGTCCAGCGCATCGTCAATCCGGAGGCGGAACTCGTGTGGGACACCTCCAAGCCCGACGGCACCCCAAGGAAACTCCTCGACGTCACTCGCCTGCGCGAACTCGGCTGGGACCCGTCGATCGACCTCGAGTCGGGTCTGGCCGACACCTACTCGTGGTTCCTCAACGAGGTCGCCTCGGGAAGCGAGACGCTCCGCGGCTTCGATCGCGCGGCAGCACCCCGCTAGTTTCAAGTCGGTGGCCGACCGCTCCGACTTCGCCGCCACTGCGATGGAGTTCGCCCCGCAGCTCTACTCCGCCGCCCTTCGGATGACCCGCAACCGGGCCGACGCCGAAGATCTCGTCCAAGAGACGATGCTTCGCGGCTACCGGAGCTTCCACACCTTCACCGAGGGAACGAACCTCCGGGCTTGGCTCTTCAGGATCCTCACGAACGTGTACATCAACCGCTACCGGGCGGCGCAGCGACGGCCTGACGAATCTGATCTCGCCGATGTCGAGGACATGTATCTCTATCGACGGGTTCCCTCGATGGAGTCGGCCGCGGCCTCGCTCTCCGCCGAGGAGCAGTTCCTCGACCTGTTCACCGACGACGAGGTCAAGACCGCCCTCGAGAACCTTCCGGAGAGCTTCCGGCTCCCGGTTCTCCTCGCCGATGTGGAGGGATTCGCCTACCGAGAGATCGCCGAGATGCTCGATGTGCCCATCGGGACCGTCATGTCGAGGTTGCATCGGGGAAGAAAGGCGATGCAACGCGAGTTGTACGAGTACGCACAGGAGAAAGGGCTCACCACCTGAGCCCGACGAGACCACGGAACCGACCTCATGTCAGATTGCGCCGACACGCTGAGAGAACTGGAGCCTTTCCTCGACGGTGAACTCGCCGACGAGGTCCGCCACCACGTGCATCACCACCTCGACTCCTGCCCCGACTGCCAGCAGGCCTTCGAATTCCACCTTGAACTCAAGGAAGCGATCCGCCGCAAGTGCAGCGAGGAGGCGCTTCCCGAATCGCTGGTCAGCCGCCTCGAAGTCTGCTTGACGGAGGATTTCGACGGCGACGGAGTGATCGGCAACGGGCCCTGAGGGCTACGCTGGGAGCATGCTCGCAGCCAACATCTGGCACTGGTGGATCGGAGTCGTCCTCGCTCTCACGGGAGTCGGCGCTGTGCTCGGCCTGGTCGTCGGCTACCTGAAGTCGGTCACCGCTCTCAAGCACCCCCTCGGTCGCCGCCAGCGCGACGCGGAACTCTGATCGACACCGTCGATCCCCTCGTCACCGACCTCCTTGGTCGTTGCCGTTTCCCCGATACCGGCCGCTCCGTTGCCTGCGCCTTCTCGGGAGGCCCCGACTCGACCGCGCTGATCCTCCTCGCCCGCGAGGCCGGACTCGAGCCGGTCGCCCATCACGTCGATCACGGCATCCGAGCCTCCTCTGGGGCCGAGGCCCGCCGCGCGGCGTCGATCGCGAAGTCACTCGGAATCGCCTTCGAACTCCATGAAGTGACGGTCGCCCACGGGCCGAATCTCGAAGCTCGGGCCCGCGAGGCACGTCGTGATGCGCTCCCAGCCGGCGCAATGACCGGGCACACCGCCGATGACCAGGCCGAGACGGTGCTGCTCAGGCTCCTGCGAGGCTCCGGACCGACCGGTCTCGCCGCGATGCGACCCGGACCCGAGCACCCGATCCTCGAACTTCGGCGAGCGGAGACCGTCGAGCTCTGCCGAAGAGTCGGCATCGAGCCGATCGAGGACGAGTCGAACTTGGATCCCTCGATCCGACGCAACCGCGTGCGCTCGGAACTGATCCCCTTGCTCGCCGACATCTCCGGCCGCGACCCGGTTCCCCTGCTCGTTCGGACGGCAGCGCTCTCTGGATCTGAGGGAGATCTCCTCGACCGCCTCTCCTCCGACCTCGACCCGACCGACTGCCGGATCCTTCGTGAGGCCGAGCCGGTGCTCGCCCGACGGGCCGTGCGGCGTTGGATCAGCGAGGCGACGGGTTATCCACCGTCCGCAAGTGCCCTCGAACGGGTGATGGAGGTGGTGGGGGGTGGCGTCACGGCGTGCGAGCTCTCGGGTGGAATCCGCATCTCGCGATCAGGTGGGAGGCTCCGACTCACCTCGGGCCCGACCGATAACGAGTAGCATCGGCGCCGGATGCAGCCCATTTTTGACCTCGAGGCCCCGTTCCGAGGAGCCGTCTAATGCCGCCAAAACTTCGCGGCAAGTGGGCTCTCGGCATCGAACCCCGCAATTTCACGTGGATTCTGAAGGACAAACTCGCCATCTGCGAGCGTCCGGGAGGATTCGGTGACAACCATCGCCGGGTCCGACGCCAAGAGGAGATCATCTGGATCCGGGAGAACGGCTTCAACTACGTCGTCTCGATCATCCAGGCACCGCACAACCTGCACAACTACGAGGAACTCAGCATGCCGTATCGGCATCGGCCGATGCGCACCGACGACCTCGACGCGTGGCTCCGATCGTTCTACACCGAGATCGACGATCTGGTGCGCGCCGGACAGCGCGTCATCGTCCACGCTGAGGAGCTCGGTGACCGGCTCGTCGGAGTGATGGGCGGATATATCCGTTGGGCCGGGCTCGTCGACGGCGATACCGAGACGATCACGGTCACCGAGCAGCTGACCGGCCGGAAACTGGACCCGTTCGCTCGCGAGTTGATCATCCGAGCCCACGAGCTGCGTTGACCTCCCAAGCCGGCCGTGCGCCGGGTCCCGAAGTCGACACGCTCATCATCGGCGCAGGTCTCTCCGGCCTCGTCGCCGCTCGACGACTCGTCGACGCTGGTCTGTCAGTGCGCGTCCTCGACAAGGGACGTTCGGTCGGCGGTCGCCTCGCGACGCGCCGCATGTCGGGCGCCGTCGTCGACCACGGCGCGCAATTCTTCACCGTGCGCGGCCAGTCGCTCGCTGATCAGGTCGACGACTGGACCTCCCGAGGCTTGGTGACGGTGTGGTGCCGCGGCTTCGAGGGTGAGGATGGTCACCCGAGATACATCGGCACCACCGGCATGAACTCCCTCGCCAAAGATCTCGCCACCGGGGTCGATGTTCGCGTGCCCTCCATGGCGGTCGCGACCCGCTTCGACGATCTTGGGCACTGGGAGGTGACCACCGACGACGGCACCATCCACCGCAGTCGTTCCCTGGTGTCCACGGCTCCCGTGCCCCAATCGTTCTCGCTGGTGTTCGAGTCGGTGGAGGGTCTCCCGCGGGCCGTGTTCGACGCCGACTACGACCGGACGCTCGGCCTGCTCGTCGTGTTGGACGGGCCAAGCGCTGTCGCGCCTCCGGGGGGAATGCAGCAGCCCTCGTCTGGTGTGGCTTTCGTGGCCGATAACGCGCTGAAGGGCATCAGCGCTGTTCCAGCACTCACCCTCCACGCCGATCCGGACTGGTCGCTCGAACGCTGGGATGCCGACCCGAGTGCCATCGAGTCCGAACTGCACCGGCTCGCCGAACCCTTCATCGGCGGTGCTGGGATCGTCGAGGCTCAGGTGAAGCGTTGGCGCTTCGCCACTCCCCGACAGCCGTGGAGTGAACGCTGCTGGATCGACGAGTCGACGCGGCTCGTTCTCGGCGGTGACGCTTTCGCTGGACCGAGGTTCGAGGGCGCCTGGGAATCCGGCATCGCCGCAGCCGAAGCCGTGGTCACCCTGTGCAGATCACATCGGTGAGTCGACGTTCAGTCAGCGTGTAGCGCGACACGAACTCCTCACCAAGTTCACGACGGAACGCGCTGAACGATTCGAACTCCGTCGCGCAGCGTCGTGCGAGCACCGGGGCGTACGGCAACTGGAGGCCATCGGCGAGGGTGGCGAGATCGTCGTCGAGCGACACGATCGGACCGAAGTCGACCACCCCGCCCGGTTCCACTGGCTCGAGGCGGAACCACACCACCGCCTCTCCCAGCAGATCAGCAACCAATGCGCAGGCGCCGATGCGCCGTCCGATCGGACATCGATCCTCCCCCGGTGTGCCCGGCACGATCCTCGCGCTCCGGCGCTCGTCGAGGATGAGCACCGTGCCGTTGGCCGCGACCCCATCTCGAACGACGAAGGACGCCCCATCGTCTTGGAAGCGCTCGATTCGCTCGACCAAGTCGATACGTCGGATCACCTGCGCGGCGACCTCCTCCTCGGACACGACGTCCGACTCGCCTCCCACCACCGCGGAGGCGATGAGGAAGGAGGCAATCACCGCGCCGATAGCGGCGAAAAATCGGAGGCTGAAGATCTCACGCATAGTCGAATCAGCGGGCGGTCCAGCCCCCGTCGACGATGAGGGACTGCCCGGTGAGGAAGGTGCCCGCCGCCGAGGCGAGCAGAAGGAGCGCCCCGTCGAGCTCGTGCGGCTCACCCATCCGCGGGATCGGTGAGTTCTGCCGGATGAAGGCCTGGCTCGACTCGTCCTGCATGTCCTCGGTCATCTCTGACGGGAACCAGCCCGGACAGAGCGCGTTCACGCGGATGCCCTTCCTCGCCCACTGGAGCGCGAGCTCTCGGGTCAGGTTGACCACGGCGCCTTTCGACGCGCAGTAGTTGGCCTGTTTGACCGGCGTGGCGCCGACGTGGCCGAGCATCGAAGCGATGTTGACGATCGAACCGGTTCCCCGCTGGATCATTCCGGGGGCGCAGAGTTTCGCGAGGTGCCAGGGCGCGGTGGTGTTCAGCTCGAGCACCGACCGGAAGAGCTCAACCTCCTCATCGGCGACTCCGACCACCGAGGTGGTTCCGGCGTTGTTCACCAAGATGTCGATCCGACCGTGCGCCTGTTCGGCCTCAGCGATCAAACGCTCCCGGTCGTCCGCTGAGTAGAGGTCGGCGGCGATCACGGTGACCCGCTCGAGATCAGCGGCGAGTCGCTCGAGTCGGTCACGGCGTCTCGCCGTGACCACGACCGTCGCCCCCGCACCGTGCAGCACGCGGGCCATGCGCTCGCCAAGCCCCGATGAGGCGCCGGTGACCACCGCTACCTGACCGTCGAGACGAAAGAGGTCGAGCGCGTCGGAGGGCGA